>ERZ826242.1195-NODE-1195-length-29983-cov-11.979083_pt1 | contig 29983 bp, 27 predicted proteins | sample MGYA00519871_ERZ826242 | MGnify/ENA primary metagenome ERZ826242 (study PRJEB31778, sample SAMEA3449226) | human gut metagenome | biome: human gut; feature: human-associated habitat; material: faeces | place: United Kingdom | collected 2010/2012 ...
TGGCCAACATCGTCAACGAGGCCGCCCTCCGCGCCGTCCGTGACGGACGCCGCTTCGCTACCCAGGCGGATCTGGAGGAGAGCATCGAGGTGGTCATCGCCGGCTATCAGAAGAAGAACGCCATCATGACCGACCATGAGAAGAAGGTCGTGTCCTACCACGAGATCGGCCACGCGCTGGTGGCGGCCCTGCAGACCCACTCCGCGCCGGTGCAGAAGATCACCATCGTGCCCCGCACCTCCGGCGCGCTGGGCTACACCATGCAGGTGGAGGAGGGCAACCATTATCTGATGACCAAGGAGGAGATGGAGAACAAGATCGCCACTCTCACCGGCGGCCGTGCCGCCGAGGAGACGGTGTTCGGCTCCATCACCACCGGCGCCTCCAACGACATTGAGCAGGCCACCAAGCTGGCCCGCGCCATGATCACCCGCTACGGCATGAGCGATGATTTCGGCATGGTGGCGCTGGAGGCCGTGACCAACCAGTATCTGGGCGGCGACACGTCCCTGGCCTGCTCCGCCGATACCCAGACGAAGATCGACCAGCAGGTGGTAGCTCTGGTGAAGCAGCAGCACGAGAAGGCGCTGAAGATCCTCACCGACAACCGCGGCAAGCTGGACGAGCTGGCCAAGCATCTGTATGAAAAGGAGACCATCACCGGCGAGGAGTTCATGCGCATTCTCAACGCCTGACGGAGGAAGGAGACCCCATGGCCCGCACCATCGAGATCACCGATTTTGCTGCGCCGGAGCTGGATGTTTATGCCCGCGCTACGGAAAACCAGCTGGTAAACCGCGCAGACCCCGCCAACGCGTTGTTTATTGCCGAAAGCCCGCTGGTCATCGGGCGGGCGCTGGACGCGGGCTGCCAGCCGGTGTCGTTCCTCATGGAGCCCCAGCACATTTCCGGCAAGGGCGCGGAAATTCTGGCCCGCTGCGATGCGGACATTCCCGTCTATACCGCGCCGCTGGAGGTACTGACGCAGCTCACCGGCTTCCACCTGACACGCGGCATGCTGTGCGCCATGCGGCGGCCGGCACTGCCCTCCGTGGCGGAGGTCTGCGCCGGAGCGCGGCGCATCGCCGTGCTGGAAAACGTGATGAATCCCACCAATGTGGGGGCCATTTTCCGGTGCGCGGCGGCGCTGGGCATGGATGCGGTGCTGCTGACCCAGCAGGGCAGCGACCCGCTGTACCGGCGGGCGTCCCGCGTCAGCATGGGCAACGTGTTTCTGGTGCCGTGGACGTATCTGCCGGAGGAGGGCGACTGGACGGGGACGCTCCGCGAAATGGGCTTCGTCACGGCAGCCATGGCGCTGCGGCAGGACTCTCTGCGGCTGGACGATCCCCGTTTGCTGGGCGCCGAAAAGCTGGCCGTGGTGCTGGGCACCGAGGGCGATGGGCTGGCGGACGGCACCATCGCGCAGTGCGACTATACGGTGATGATCCCCATGACCCACGGAGTGGACAGTCTGAATGTGGCGGCGGCCAGCGCCGTGGCCTTCTATCAGCTGGGGCTTCAATGCCGCGACAAGTAAAAAAGAGTCCCGCAGCAATGCTGCGGGACTCTTTTTATATTGGGTTTTTACAGACCCAGCGCCGCCTTCAGGGCGTCCACGCGGTCGGTCTTTTCCCAGGACACGCCCAGATCCTCGCGGCCCATGTGGCCGTAGGCCGCCAGCTGGCGGTAGATGGGCTTGCGCAGGTCCAGATCGCGGATGATGGCGGTGGGGCGCAGGTCAAAGACCTTCTCCACAGCGGCCTCCAGCGCATCGTCGGCCACCACGCCGGTGCCGAAGGTGTCCACCATCACGCTGACGGGACGGGCCACGCCGATGGCGTAGGCCAGCTGGATCTGGCACTTGCTGGCCAGGCCCGCGGCCACCACGTTCTTGGCCACCCAGCGGGCGGCGTAGGCGGCGGAGCGATCCACCTTGGTGGGATCCTTGCCGGAGAAGGCGCCGCCGCCGTGGGGAGCGCTGCCGCCGTAGGTGTCCACGATGATCTTACGGCCGGTCAGGCCGCTGTCGCCCTGGGGACCGCCGATGACGAAGCGGCCGGTGGGGTTCACATAGAACTTGGTGTTCTCGTCCAGCAGCTGGGCGGGAACGGTGGGCTTGATGACCAGCTCGATGATATCCTTGCGGATCTGCTCCAGAGAGACCTCGGCGGCGTGCTGGGTGGAGACCACCACGGTGTCCACGCGGGAGGGCTTGCCGTCTTCGTCATACTCCACGGTGACCTGGGTCTTGCCGTCGGGACGCAGATAGGTCAGCAGACCCTGCTTGCGCACGTCGGTCAGGCGCTTGGCCATCTTGTGTGCAAGGGAGATGGCCAGGGGCATCAGCTCGGGCGTCTCGTCGCAGGCGTAGCCGAACATCATGCCCTGATCGCCGGCGCCGTTGTCCAGCTCGTCGTGGCTGGATTCCTTGGATTCCAGGGACTTGTCCACGCCCAGGGCGATGTCGCCGGACTGCTCGTCAATGTTGGTGATGACGGCGCAGGTGTTGCAGTCGAAGCCATAGGCGGCGTTGTCGTAGCCGATATCGCGGATCACCTCGCGGGCGATCTTGGGGATGTCCACATAGCAGGAGGTGGTGATCTCGCCCATGATGTGGATCAGGCCCGTGGAAGCGGTGGTCTCGCAGGCCACGCGGCCATTGGGATCCTGCTCGAAAATGGCGTCCAGAACGGCGTCGCTGATCTGGTCGCAGATCTTATCGGGATGTCCCTCGGTAACGGATTCGGAAGTAAACAGATGCTTTGCCATGATTTTGATCTCCTTTCAATTCTCGGAAATGCGCAACAAAAAAGCGCCCTGCCTGAACCGACAGAGTGCTGAACTTTCTTGCTCTTTCCTCATCTTTCGATTCATCGTCGGATTTGGCACCTTGAAAAACAGGTTGCCGTGGTTTCATTGGGCCGTTCCCTCCGCCACTCTTGATAAGGTATGAAGTTGTATGGGATATTAGCTGGACTACATTCTACCATCTTTGTCAGAATTGTCAATAGGCAAGTGTGAATTTTTTGTAAAATCACGAAAATGTGGGCGTGGGAAACAGAGACCGGCGCTTCGCGTCGGTCTCTGTTTTCGCGCCGACAAAGGTATTACACCAGCTTTTCAAAATAGCGGAAGGTCTCGTCGTCGTGGGTGTGGCGCATGCAGGCGGACAGCATCCGCTCCGACGCGGCGTTCTCCTGATAGCACTTGGCCACCACGCGGGTCAGGCCCAGGTGGTACAGCGCCCAGTCCGCCACGGCGGCGAACGCCTCGGTGCCGTAGCCGTGTCCGGCAAAGGCCGGGGCTATGCGGCAGCCCTGCTCCATGGTGCCCCGCCAGTCGCCGTTATACAGCACCACCTCGCCGATGCACTTGCCCTCCAGCCGGACAGCGAAGTTGATGGCGATGCGGCTTGCAAAGTCCTGGCGGGTCACGTCCAGGAAGTAGTCCTCCGTCAGCTCACCCTTCAGGTCGTCCCGGTAGTCGTAGCCCCACCAGCGGTTGCGGTCGTCGTCCAGGCACAGGGCGTTATAGGCGGCCTTGTCCTCGTCGGTGAAGGGGGAGAGGGTCAGCCGCTCCGTGGTGAGCTCCGGGATGTGCCGCAGGGCGTCCAGCTCGCACCCCACCTCGAACCGCAGCTTGCCGCCCAGCTCCGCGGGCAGGTACTGCAGCTTGGAGGTGCGCAGGCCGCGGTCGCGGCCGTCGTCCTCACGGTTGATCCAGCGGCAGTCGCCGCCGTAGTAGTCGGCGAATTTCTGCACCATGGCGGGGTAGACGCCCGCGTGAGAGTACAGGGCCTTTTCGATGTGGCACACCAGGGTTTCGCCGCACTTCTCCGCCAGGGCGATGGCCAGCAGGCGGCCCTCCCACAGGATGCCGCCGGCCCGGAACATGCCGGTGCCCAGATAGGTGAACAGATCCTGGGCCAGAGCCAGCTCACGCTTTGCCTCCGGGCTCTGCTTCTGGAATTCCCGGTCGTAGTCGGCCCAGAAGGCCGCCAGCAGGTCGGCGTTCTCCGCTGTCAGGGGGATGAATTCCGCGCCGGGATGCTCCTTGTTGAACTTGTTGATGTGGTTGCGCTGGCCGCTGTAATGGCGTCCGGCGAAGTGGGCCAGATCCTCGGCGTGGTAGAGGTAGTCCTTCCAGGCCCGCTCGTTGGTGATGGTGACCCGGGGCCAGCGGAGAGCCAGCTTCCCGGCCTCGGACTCCGGCACCACGGAGAAGATGGGCCGCACGCCCTTGCGGCGGCAGTGATCCTCGATGGTGGCCAGGGCGGCGTCCACGTCGCCCTCCGGGCCGGGGATGGGGTAGTCGAACTGGGGCACGCCGTCGATGCAGTTGCGGATGACCAGGCACCCGTCGGTGAAGGCGTACTCCGAGTGGAGGTGGCCCCGCCACATGTATTTGACGCCGGCGCTGTATTCGCACAGGCGGTAGGTGCAGTTTTCGTAATAGGGCCGCATGACGGTCATGGCGTCCGCGGTCACGGGGGTGAAGTTCAGCATAGGGATGGCCTCCTGAGAAGTGAAGAGTGAAGAGAGAAAAGTGAAAAACTGCGGTATGCCGCCCCAGGCGGCATGATTGAAATGGGGTTGGAGTAGAAGGTTGTAGGGGCCGGCGTCCTCGACGGCCCCTCCGTATTATGATGGCATTTCGGTAAACCGGCGGGGCGTCGGGGACGCCGCCCCCTACGGAGTTCTATCGGTGGTCGCTGCGTAGGGCGGGGTGACCTCACCCCGCCGCCGTATGGTGTGCCAGTTACAATTTCTCCGCCATTTCGGTGGTGAACTGCAAAAACTTCCGGGCCAATGGGCGCATGTCCTTTCGGGGGAGGGTGGCCACGCCCAGCTCCCGCACGGCGGGGGGATCCAGCGGCAGGGCCAGCACATCGCTGGAGCGGCCCTTCAGCACCAGGCGGCTGAGGATGCTGACCCCCAGCCCGTGCTCCACCATGGAGATGATCACCGTGTCGCTGACCTGGGTGTCCCGGATCACCGGCGTCACACCGCAGCGCTCCAGCACCCGCATGATGTCCAGGTGGAACCCCAGGGAGGGCATCAGGAACTCCTGGCCCTCCAGCCGCCGCACGTCCAGACTGCCGCCGCCGCCGGTGTCGAAATCCCGGGGCAGGATCACCAGCAGGGGGTCGGGCTTCAGGGGCGTCCAGTCCAGGGTGCTGCTCTCCTGACGGCTGGCGAAGGCCATATCTACCTTTCCCTCACGCACCCAGCGATATACCTCCTCCACCGAGCCCATCTGCACATCCACGCTGACGCCGCTGTGCTGGCGGCGGAACTGCTCGATCAGCTCCGGCAGCCAGTGCATGGCGATGCTGGCGTAGGAGGCCACCCGGATGGTCTCCTCCTGGCGGGCGCTGATCATGGCGATCTCCCGCTCCAGGGCCCGGTTGGCCGCCAGGCACTGCTGCACGATGGGCATGATCCGCTGGCCTGCCGGGGTCAGCCGCACGCCGCGGCGGTCACGCACCAGGACGGAAAAGCCGATCTCCCGCTCCAGGCTGTTCATCATGTGGGTCAGGCCCGACTGGGTATAGCCCAGCTGCTCCGCCGCGCGGGTGAAGCTGCCCAGCTCCACCGCCGCGGCCAGCGCCTCCAGCTTTTTGCCGTCCATGCGTGCGCCTCCCTCTTTTGTAAAATAGTAGCATACATTCTATCATGGGACTGCTGCAAATGCAACCATCAAATATGACATTTCTTCATGGAAGCATGAAAAAATGTCGCTTTACAAATCTTGCAACATTGTGTATCTTATAGACAGTAATTCTCCACATATTACTTTTCCTTTCTATCCTCAAATCCCTTTTTGGTGGCTGCGCGGTTTTCTCCCCGCGCAGCCATCGCCCTATTCCTCCTCAAATATATTGTTTTCCTGTGGAGAAGCTGCCATGAAGAAAAGCGGACTGCGTCGCAGTCCGCTTTTTGCGTTGTTCAGAGCCGCCGCACGGTGCAGCTCCGCCATGCCGCCCGCCCTCAATTCCGGGAGCACTTCTCCGCGTCGATGGCCAGCACCACCATCAGGGCGTACAGAGCGTCACGGTCGTCCGCCACGTCGATCACATAGGTGTCCGTCCAGTGGAACAGCTCCTTGGACACGGCGGCCACCTGGCGGCCCGCGCCGTCCACGATGGTGTAGTCCCACTCCATGAAGCTGCCCTCCACCCGCCAGCCGTTGTAGTCCAGGGTGAAGGCGGGCCGCAGGAAGGTGAACTCCTTCCGGATGGTGCCCACGCACTCCTCGCCCACATACATGTCGAATTTGGGCAGCAGGGTGAACACCTGCTGCTGCACGGTGGCGATATGGCGGCCCTGGGGGTCGAGAATGTGGAGACAGTGGCCCCAGGCCAGCTTGCCCTCCACGGTGAAGGCCACGGCGCCGGTCTCCTCCGGGCCGTTCATATAGTAGATATCGTAGCTGTCAAACCACGAGAACATCCGCTGCTTAAAATAGAGCTTCATGGGGTCTCCCTCCTTATTTCCGCTTTTCCAGGGCCTTCTGCCCCGCCTGATAGAGGTTCCCGGCAGTCTCCTTCAAGGTCTCCGCCGTCTCCTTCAGCGTCTCCGCTGTGCCCTTCAGGCCCTCCTCCGCCGAGCGGAGGAATTCGTCCTTCACGTCGGTCATCAGCCGCCGCATGACCTCGGACACGATGCCCTTCTCCTTCTCGTCGGCGACCAGACGGCGCAGGAGATCCTTCTGCTTGACCTCCTCCAGCGAACGCAGCTTGCCGCCCTGGGTGAACATGTCGAACAGCGCCGCCGAGAATTCCTCCCGCTCCTCGCGGGTCATAGAGGCGATCCACTGGCGCAGCACGTCGTCCGATGCCTTCCCCAGCTCCGAGCGCTCCTCCCGCCGGATGAACTGCCGTCCCTGCACGCCCCAGGTCAGGGGCTCATGCTGCATGACGGCGCGGCTGCTGCTGGCCACCACGGCATAGTCCTCCGTGTGCTCCAGCAGCACCCCCACGATGGAGGAGGCGGGGATATAGGTGTGCAGCTTCTGGGCAATGCGGCGGTACTCCTCCGTATCGGTCACGTCCTTCCGGAAGCCGGGGCCGTCGTTGTTATAGGCGTCCAGCAGCCGGGTGCGCTGCAGCTCCGGGTCGATGTGCATGGCGGCGTAGGCCGCCAGATTGCCGCCCTTGGAGTGGCCGCCGATCCGCAGCGGCCTGCCGGGGCAGTGCCGCGCCATGTCCTCCACATAGGCCACCGCCCCCAGCTGGGCGGGCACCGCGTCCATAAAGCTGAGGTTCAGGTTCTCCTTCCACCCCACCAGTGACCGGTCGGTGCCCATAAAGGCGCAGAACAGCGTGCCGTCGGGCACCAGGAAGGACACCGCGTCAAGCTGCATCTCCTTCTCCTCATCCCGCACCGCCTCATAGCCCAGCATCCGCACGCCGCTGAACCGCCGCGACTCCGCCGCCAGGCGCATCAGGGGGATATAGTCGTTGGGGGAGAGGCCCTGCTGCTCGTCCTCCGCCGTCATGCGGGGAACGATGTCCCCCAGTAAGACGGCCTTCTCCGGCTCACGGGCCGTCAGCTCCGGGAAGCGCCGGAAGTTCAGATAGGCGATGATGCACAGGATCAGGTTGTCCACCTCGTTGAAGGCGTCCTGGGCGAAGGTGAGATCCCCCCGCCAGCGCAGATAGTCGAACACCGTGGTCTCCACGGTCTTTTCATTCTTGTCCATGGCGTTCTCCTTTGTCTTTGGTTTGGTACCATCGAATGACAAGGGCAGACACGGTTTTGGCGGCAGAAATGCGCCCATACTGCGTCAAGCCCCTTGACAATACGGCAAGTATTCTCTGCGGGCCTTTTCTTGTCTGGACACATTTCTGCTCCGGCAAAACTGCAAAGCACCTGCCAGCGATGGATTTTCGAGTGATTTTTGGTTTTTGAGACGCAGGCTTGCTGGCGCAAGCCAAGGCGAAAAGGGCAAAAAGCGCCGAAAAGACACGCTGGCAGGCGTGTTTGCCCTTGTTATTCGATGGTACCGGTATCATATCATATTTTCCTTGCGGGCGCAAGGCGGCCGGTGCGCTTACACGCGGCGCGTCCGCGGCAAAAAGGATGACCTCCCGCCGGGAGGTCATCCTCTTTTTCTTTCGATATCCCCGCGCGGCTTACCACTCCAGGTTGTGCTCGGTCTCCTTGCTGAAGATGTGGGCCACGTTGCCGCCGAAGATCATGTTGACCTCGCTGCCCATGGGGAAGTGGGCGGCGTTGCCGTTGGTGGGCACGATGACCACCACGTCATGGCCGTTGGCGGAGATGTGCAGGTGTACGGACGAGCCCATCAGCTCGCTGACATCCACCTTGCCCTTGACGCCATCGGCGCACAGCATGATATGGTCGGGGCGGACACCCAGCACCACGTCCTGCTCCGCCACATCCTTGGCGGCGAGACGGGCCTGCTTGTCCTCGGCCAGCTCCACGGTGATGCCGTCCAGCGTTACGGCGTACTTGCCGTTCTGCTTGATGAGCCGCGCATCGAACAGGTTCATCTGGGGCGTGCCGATAAAGCCGGCCACGAACAGGTTGGCGGGGTGATCGAACACCTCCTGAGGCGTACCGATCTGCTGGATAAAGCCGTCCTTCATGATGACGATGCGGTCGCCCAGCGTCATGGCCTCAGTCTGGTCGTGGGTCACGTAGACAAATGTGGTGTCGATGCGCTGGCGCAGCTTGATGATCTCGGCGCGCATCTGATTGCGGAGCTTGGCGTCCAGGTTGGACAGCGGCTCGTCCATCAGGAACACGGCGGGGTCGCGGACGATGGCGCGGCCGATGGCCACACGCTGGCGCTGGCCGCCGGACAGAGCCTTGGGCTTGCGGTCCAGATACTGGGTGATGTCCAGGATCTCCGCAGCCTCGCGGACTTTCTTGTCGATCTCATCCTTGGGGGCCTTCTTCAGCTTCAGGGAGAAGGCCATGTTCTCATACACGGTCATGTGGGGATACAGGGCATAGTTCTGGAACACCATGGCGATGTTGCGGTCCTTGGGCTCCACATCATTCATCAGCTTGTCGCCGATCCACAGCTCGCCGGAGGTGATGTCCTCCAGACCCGCGATCATCCGCAGGGTGGTGGACTTGCCGCAGCCGGAGGGACCCACCAGCACGATGAACTCCTTGTCGGCGATCTCCAGATTGAACTGCTGAACCGCCACAACGCCCTCGTCGGTGATCTGAAGGTTGCTCTTCTTCTCCGGCTCCTCGCCCTTCTTGGCCTTTTTCTTCTTCTCGGTGTTGGGGTAGACCTTCTTCAGGTCCTTCAGGATGACCTTTGCCATACATTCTTGGCTGTAACTGCCCTGCCTCCGCAATGACAGCCTCGCGCAGGGCGGAATGTCCCATGCGCCTTACGACAAGTCTCCACGTTGCCGCACCGCCAGCCACAGCGGCTCATTCTCCTTTTCTTTTGCCGCCGCGGCACAAGAAGTGGAGTGCGCCGTGGCGGTGGGAATACGGTGAGTATACCCGATAACATTTCCGATTGCAAGAGTTTTTTGTGCAAAATGCAAAAAAACAGTGCCCGCCGTTGGCAGGCACTGTATCGGGCGCATATTTCCACCGTCCGCCGTACGGCCGGCAGCGGCTGCGCAGAGAAGGGGCGCTGCCCCTTCTTCCGCCTTCTTACAGCTCCACCACCATAGGCTCGTGCCCCGCGGCGGGCAGGAGCTTGTCCAGCACGTCGGCGGTTTTCAGCCGCAGGGTGCTGGTGCAGATGCAGGGGTGGCAGGAGAAATACGGCGCATTGTACACCTCGCGGTCGATGAGCAGCTGCACGCGGCGCTCCGTGTCGTTGGCAAGGCCCAGCACGGTGGCGGAGCCGGGGGTGCAGTGCAGCAGCTCCCACAGCAGCTCCTCCGGCGCGAAGCTCAGGCGGGCGGAGTGGATCTGGGCGCTGAGGTCCTTGGTGTGGAACGGCTTGTCCGGCATCATGCACAGCAGATAGAACTGGGTTTTCTGCCGGTTGCACAGAAACAGGTTCTTGCACACGCTGACATCCAGCACGCGCCCCACCTCGGCGCACAGCTCCATGTTGAAGGCGGCATCGTGGCTGACGCGGTCGTATTCGATGCCCAGCCGGTCCAGCAGATCGAAGGCCGCCGCCTCCTGGGGCAGCAGCTCACCGTCGGGACGGCTGTTGTGATAAACAGGGGAGAGATTCATTCCGCGTCACCCCGGTTCAGAAGCATTTCACCGGCGCGGTAGATGTCGCCCGCGCCCACGGTAATGATCATGTCCCCGGGCTGGGCCAGTCTGGCCAGCTCCTCCGTCACCTGCTCCAGCGTGGAGCAGTACACGGCGCCGGGGATCTGGGCCGCCAGATCGCGGGAGGAGATGCCCAGCTCGTTTTTCTCGCGGGCGGCGTAGATCTCCGCCAGCACCACCTTGTCCGGCATCCGCAGCACCCGCACGAAATCGTCGAACAGCGCGGCGGTGCGGGTGTAGGTGTGGGGCTGGAACGCGCAGATCAGCCGCTGGTGGGGCAGGGGCCGCGCCGCATTCAGCAGGGCCTCTACCTCATCGGGATGGTGGGCGTAGTCGTCGTACACCTCCGCCCCGTGATAGGTACCCTTGTGCTCGAAGCGTCGTCCCGCACCGGTAAACGCGGCAAGGCCCTCCTCCACGGCCTTGCCGTCCACCCCCAGCAGATACGCGGCGGCCGCGGCGGCCAGCGCATTGGACACGTTGTGGCTCCCGGGGACGTGCAGCGTCACGTGGGCATAGCGCTGCCCGAGGATCATTACGTCGAACTCACCGCACCCGTCGAACATGGACACGTTATCGGCATAGCAGCTGGCGCTGTGATCCCTGACGCTGTACGTGAACAGAGGACGGTCCAGCCCCGCCACGGCGGCACGGGCGCCTGCATCGTCCAGATTGGACACCACGCGGCCGGTGCCCTCCGGCACCAGCTCCGCAAACCGGTGGAAGGATTGCTCGATGTCCGCCAGATCCTTGAAGAAGTCAAGATGGTCGGCGTGTACGTTGAGGATCACCGCCACGGTGGGGAAGAAGTTCAGGAAGGAGTTGCAGTATTCGCAGCTCTCCAGAATGATGGTGTCGCCCTGTCCCACCCGATAGCCGCCGTGCAGCAGGGGCAGCGTGCCGCCGATCATGACGGTGGGGTCCTTCTGTGCGGCCATGAAGATGTGCGTAGCCATGGACGTGGTGGTGGTCTTACCGTGGGTGCCGGAGATGCACAGGGCGTTGCGGTAGCTCCGCATAATGCCGCCCCAGGCCTGGGCCCGCTCGTATACGGGGATGCCCCGGGCGATGGCGCCGGCGATCTCGGGATTGCCGTCGTGGATGGCGGCGGTGCGGATCACGGCGTCGCAGTTTTTCAGATTCTCGGCGGAGTGGCCGATGGCCACCTCCATGCCCAGGGACCGCAGGTGCCGGACGGTGTCGCTGTCCGTCATGTCGGAGCCCTGCACCACAAGGCCCATGCCCTGCAGTACCTCGGCCAGCGCGCACATGGATACGCCGCCGATACCGGCCAGATGGACGCGCTTGCCGGGCTGTAACAGTGTGCGGATGTCCGCAGCGGGATGCATCATTGAAAAGACCTCCAAACGGCGCGGTGCGCCGGAAAGTGTGGTATGAAAATTGACAATTCCAGAAATCATGCTAATATCTAATTATAGTACACAGACCCCTGAAGTGCAACTGGCTTTTTTGCCGACTTCTGGCACTGCGGGACGAAGGGAGGCGACACATATGTTCCCAGCGCAGGTCAGCGCCATTCTGGAGCGGCTGGAGCAGGCGGGCTTCGCGGCCTATGCCGTGGGCGGCTGCGTGCGGGACACGCTGCTGGGCCACGTGCCCCAGGACTGGGATGTTGCCACCTCCGCCCGACCGGAGCAGACCGCCGCCCTGTTTGCGGGCCGCAGCATCCCCACGGGATTGCAGCACGGCACCGTTACTGTCCGGCAGGAGGGCCTTTCCGTAGAGGTCACCACCTTCCGCGCCGATGGCCCCTACTCCGACCATCGCCGCCCCGACGCGGTGTATTTCTCCGACTCGCTGGCGGAGGATCTGTGCCGCCGCGACCTGACGGTGAACGCCATGGCCATGGACCGCCGCGGCGTCCTCACCGACCTCCACGGCGGCAGGGAGGACCTGCGCCGCGGCCTCCTGCGCTGCGTGGGGGAGCCGGACCGCCGCTTTGACGAGGACGCCCTGCGCATCATGCGGACGCTGCGCTTCGCATCGGTGCTGGGTTTCACCGTGGAGGAGCGCACCGCCGCCGCGCTGCACCGCTGCGCCCCGCTGCTGGGCAGCATCGCCGCGGAGCGGCTGCTGTCGGAGATGGACCGCCTGCTGTGCGGCCGGTACGTGCTGCCGGTGCTGCTGGCGTACCCCGACGTACTGGGCGTATTCCTGCCGGAGCTGCTGCCCTGCGTGGGCTTTGACCAGCGGAACCGCCACCATCTCTACGATGTGTGGGGCCATACGTCCCGCGCCGTGGCCGCCGTTCCGCCGGAGCCGGTGCTGCGCTGGACCATGCTGCTCCACGACGTGGGCAAGCCCCCCTGTTTCACCGTGGACGACCGGGGCGTGGGCCATTTCTACGGCCACCCCAAGGTATCGGTGGAGCTGGCGGAGACCGCCTGCCGCCGACTGCGGATGGACAAGCGCACCGCCCATCAGGTGGTGACGCTGGTGCAGTGGCACGATCGGGACATCCCGCGGACGGAGAAGGCCATCGCACGCGCCGTCCACCAGCTGGGGGAGGGCACGTTCCGGCAGCTGCTGGCGGTAAAGCGGGCGGACAATCTGGCCCAGCATCCCGACTACCGCTATCGTCTGGCGGACATTGACCGCGCGGAGGAGATACTGAACACCCTGCTGGAAAAGCAGGCATGCTTCTCCCTCCGCGACCTGGCGGTGAACGGTCGGGACCTGACGGCCCTGGGCCTGCGCGGCCCCGCCATCGGGCAGACGCTGAACGCCCTGCTGGCACAGGTGATGGACGGTGCGCTGCCCAACCAGCGGGACGCCCTGCTGAACGCCGCGCGGCATACCATAGGGTGAGAGGAAAACGGAGGAGACTCACGTCTCCTCCGTTTCGTTATGCGTTTTCCTTCACCCACGCCCTGGCGAACTCTGCGAACTGCCGGGCGGCGGGGCCGGTCTCCACGCTGCCCATGGTCAGCGCGATGGTGCGGTAGGCCGGCGGGTCCAGCGGCCGCAGCTCCACGCCCTCATTGTTGCCCCGCAGCAGCAGGGACGGCATGATGCTGACGCCCAGCCCCTGCCGCACCATGGCAATGACGGCGTAGTCGTCCTTGGTGCGGAACCGGATATCCGGCTTGGCGCCCACGGCGTCCAGTGCCCGCCGCACATCGTGGTTGGAGGTCTCCAGCAGGGAGATGATGGGCTCCTTGGCGATCTCCGCCGCAGGGCACACCGGCAGGCTGCACAGTCGGTGCCCCTTGGGCAGTACGGCCACCAGCTCGTCGCGGTACAGCGGCACGCACCGGCTGTCCGCCTCGGCGGGCAGGGCCACGAAGGCCAGATCCACGCTGCCGTCCGCCAGCCACCGGTCCACATCGTGGTAGTCGCCGTTGAACAGCTCGAACTCCACCTGGGGGTGCTCCTGCTGGAACCGCATCATCATGGCCGGCAGCCAGTGGGTGGCCACGCTGGTGAACGTGCCTACCCGCACCTTGCCCGCCGCCAGCGTGTGCAGCTCCTCCGCCGTCTGGTGCAGCAGCCGCTCCTCCGCCACGATGGCGCGGATGTGGGGCATGAGGCGCTCACCCTCCGGCGTCAGCCGTGCGCCGGTGCGGGTGCGCTTCAGGAGCGGCAGACCCAGCTCCGCTTCCACCGCAGCCACAATGTGGCTGACACCGGACTGGGTGAGGCCCAGCTCCTCCGCCGCCTTGGTCAGCGACGCCCGCTCCACGACTTTTTCGACAACAGCATACTTTTTTGTGTCCATTTTGTGAATTTACCCCTTGCATTTTTGAATGCGTGGTGCTATGATACGCCCATGTATTCAAAATCTTTATGAGACACATTATAAATCTTCATGTGTCAACTGTCAAGGAGGATTTTTCCCATGGATGGAGCAAACATTCAGCACCTGCTGGCTATGATCCTGTATATGCTGGCGGTGATCGCCATCGGCATCGTGTTCGCCCGCCGCGCCAACAAGGACGCAGAGGCGTATTTTCTGGGCGGCCGCAGTCTGGGCCCCTGGGTCACGGCTTTCAGCGCCGAAGCGTCGGACATGTCCGGCTACCTGCTGATGGGCCTGCCGGGCCTTGCCTACTGGACGGGTCTTGCCGACGCGGGCTGGACCTGCATCGGCCTTGCCCTGGGTACCTACCTGAACTTCCTCATCACCTCCCGCCGTCTGCGGCGGTACAGCATCGCGGTAGACGCCTTCACCGTGCCTGACTTCTTCTCCAAGCGCTATCATGAGGGCAGGCACAAGACCCTGATGGTGCTGTCCTCCCTGATTATCATTATCTTCTTCTCTGTCTACGCGGCCCAGTGCCTCAGCACCTGCGGCAAGCTGTTTGCCAACCTGTTCGGCCTGTCCTACCAGAGCATGATGATCGTGGCGGCGGCCTTCGTGCTGATCTACACGTTCCTGGGCGGCTTCCTGGCGGAGAGCGCCTCCGATTTCATGCAGGCCGTGGTGATGGTGACGGTGCTGGTGCTGATCCTCATCATGTCCGTGGGCGCTGCCGGCGGCCTGTCTGCGGCCATTCAGCACGCCGAGGGAATCGACGGCTTCTTCTCCCTGGTCCAGTCCGCTGCCCCCTCTGCCACAGAGGTGGACGTGTTCGGTGCCGCCAAGCCCTACGGCGTACTGTCCATCGTGTCCTGCCTGGCCTGGGGCCTGGGCTACTTCGGCATGCCCCAGGTGCTGCTGCGGTTCATGGGCATCCGCTCTGAGAAGGAGCTGAAGCTCTCCCGCCGTGTGGCCATCGTCTGGGTGGTCATCTCCATGGCGGCCGCCGTGTTCATCGGCATCGTGGGCCGCAGCATCGCGGGTCTGGACTACCTGTCCAACAGCGATGCCGAGAACATCTTTGTGGACGCGGCCATCATGTTCCTGCCTCCCGTGCTGGCGGGCTTTGCCTGCGCCGGCGTGCTGGCGGCGGCCATTTCCTCCTCCGACTCCTACCTGCTGATCACGGCCAGCGCCGTCAGCCAGAACCTCTATCGCGGTATTGTAAAGAAAGATGCCACGGAGAAGCAGGTCATGTGGTGCTCCCGCATTACCCTGATGCTCATCACGCTGGTGGCTATGGCCATCGCCTGGAACTCTAACTCCACCATCTTCGGCATCACCGCCTTTGCCTGGGCGGGCTTCGGCGCGGCCTTCGGCCCCCTGATGCTGTTCTCCCTGTTCTGGAAACGTACCACCCGCGCCGGCGCCATCGCCGGTATGGTGGCCGGCGGCGCCATGGTATTCTTCTGGCGCGGCGTGCTGAAGCCGATGGGCGGTGTGTGGGGCATCTACGAGCTGCTGCCCGCCTTCCTGTTCAGCGCACTGGTCATCGTGGTGGTCTCCCTGCTGACCCGGAAGCCCAGCGCCGACATGGACAGCGAGTTTGACCGCATCAAGGCCGGTCAGGTGTAAAAACGCAAGAAAAGAAAACCCTCCGCCTGTGCGGAGGGTTTTCTTTTCTGCCACGCGGAGGGCCTTTCCCTGTCTGAGCGCCGCCCTGCGCTATTTTTCCGCCCCCACTTGACAGAGAGGCGGCGTTGTGCTATTTTTAATTCAAATTTGAACAATACAAAGTTGAAGTAAAGGGGATGGCACATATGCACGCCAATGTGGAGTTTGCCCAGAAGGTCGCCCTGGCCTACGGCGCGGTATGCAAGCCGCTGTGCCGTGAGCTGGGCCTGACACAGACAGCCTTCGACATCCTGCTGTTCCTGGCCAACAACCCGTCCTACCGGACGGCGCGGGACATTGTGGAGGTGCGGCACATCAAGGCAAATCTGGTGTCCGTCAACGTGGACAAGCTGGTGCAGGAGGGATACCTGACGCGGCAGCCGGTGGCGGGAGACCGCCGCAAGACGGCGCTGGCATGCACCCCCAGGGCGCAGGAGGTCATCCGCCGCGGACGGCAGCTGCAAACAGCGTTCTTCGACAGCCTGTTCCGCGGCATGGAGCCGCCGCTGCGGACGGCGTTCATTGACGCCATGCAGATCATTGACAGCAATCTGGATCAGCTGCTGCGGGAGGAGCGATAGTATGCAGATATGGATCACGATCTTAGTCACGTTTTTCGCCGGTATGGGCGCGGGCCTGGGCACCGGCTTTGCCGGTATGAGCGCTGCGGCGGTGATCAGCCCCATGCTCATCACATTTCTGGGTATGGACCCCTATATGGCGGTGGGCATCGCCCTGTCCTCCGACGTGCTGGCCAGCGCCGTCTCGGCCTATACGTACCATAAGAACGGCAATCTGGACGTGAAAAACGGCCTTATCATGATGGGCAGCGTGCTGGCATTCACCGTGGTGGGCAGCTACGTTGCCAGTCTGGTGCCTTCTGCCACCATGGGGAATTTCTCCGTGTTCATGACGTTCCTGCTGGGTATCAAGTTCATCGTCCGCCCGGTGATGACCACCAAGGAGTCCATGCAGAGCGTGTCGGCGAAGAAGCGGGTGGTCCAGTCGCTGATCTGCGGTATGCTCATCGGCTTCATCTGCGGCTTCATCGGCGCAGGCGGCGGCATGATGATGCTCCTGATCCTTACCACCGTGCTGGGCTACGAGCTGAAAACGGCGGTGGGCACCAGCGTCTTTATCATGGCCTTCACGGCCCTCACCGGCGCGGTATCCCATTTCGCCATCGGGGGCACGCCGGACTGGCTGGTGTGGACACTCTGCGTCATCTTCACACTGGTGTGGGCCCGCATCGCCGCGGTGTTCGCCAATATGGCACAGCCCAAGACGCTGAACCGCGCTACCGGCATCGTACTGGTGGTGCTTGGCGCGGTCATCATGGGCGTAGGCATTCTGAAATAAGCACCCTATAAAAGCAGCCCTCCGCACTGCATGTGAAGCGGAGGGCTGCTTTTATACGTTTTTCAGCCGGAAGCTGCTGCGGTAGAATTCCAGCAGCCCCTCCCGCTGCATCCGTCCCAGCTCACGGGACAGGGCGCTGCGGTTGACGCCCAGTACCTCCGCCATCTCCTGACGGGAGTAGGGCACGCGGAAATAGTCGCTGCCCGCCGCCTCCCGCCGGTCCCGCAGGAACAGCAGGATGCGCCGCCGCAGCTGGGGCTCCGTGAGATAGGCCACCCGCTGCCGCAGGCCCCAGAATTTGCTGGCCGTCTCCGCCAGCAGATTCCGCCGCAGCGCCACGTGGCAGGCGCAGCCCCGCCCGCAGTCGGACAGAATACCCTCCAGCGGCAGGAACAGCACCGCCGCTCCCTCCGCCGACGCCACCAGTGACAGGGGACTGGCCTGCCCAGCTGCCATCAGCAGGTCGCCGAACACACCGCCCTTCTCCTGCCGCGCCGTCAGCACCGCGCCGCCGTCCTCACCGTACTGCACCGCATCCACGCAGCCCTCCAGCACGATGCCCGCCATGGGCACCGCGTCGCCGGCATGCCACAGAAACTCGCCCCGCCCGTATCGCCGCACCGGACAGTGCAGGCAGTCCAGCAGCCGCCGGATGTCCCCGTCCTCCATGTCCTGAAACAGGCCCGTCCGCCGCAGCAGCGCCGTGTCGATATCCATGCGCATCCTCCTTTTTGTTGCCGTGGCAACGTAAACTTCTTCCAGACATGCTATCATAAAGGAAAAGAAAAAGAAAGAGGTTTCCGCATGAAAAATAAAACTTTCTGGATCGCTGAGACGGCGGTCATGATCGCGCTGCTGGTGGCGCTGCAGTGGGCTACCAAGGCTCTGGGCCAGTTCGTCACCGGCTCCTGCGTCAATCTGGTGCTGGGCGTGTCCACTCTGGTGGGCGGCGTATGGTGCGGCGCGGTGGTGGCTCTGGTCAGTCCCTTCTGCGCCTTCCTGGTGGGGGTAGGCCCCGCCAAGCTGGCCATCGTGCCCTTCATCGCCGTGGGCAATCTGGTACTGGTGCTGGTACTTCACTTCATCGCCGGCGGCAAGCCCCTGGGCCTGCGCAGTTATCTGGCGGTGGCCGCGGCGGCCGTGTGCAAGTTCGTGGTGCTGTTCCTGCTGGTGACCAGAGTGGCCATTCCTGCGCTGAACCTGCCGGAGGCGGCAGCCTCCGCCATGTCCGCGTCCTTCTCCTGGCCTCAGCTGGTAACGGCGGCCATCGGCGGCGTCATCGCCGTCACCATCGCCCCCGCCATCCGCAAGGCTCTGAAGCGCTGAACCTGTATAAAAAAACATCCCGTGCCGATGCACGGGATGTTTTTTTTGCTTCTCAGTGGCCGCTGGGCATCTTCCATCCGAAGTGGTCGGTGTGCAGCAGCGTATGGGCCTTGTGACCCAGCGGCTGGCGCAGGTACTCCTTATACAGCGCCTGTACGTCCTTGTTCTCGTGGGAGAAGCGCACCTTCGTATTCTTGTCGATATTCCACAGCACGTCGCCGCGGCTGGCTGCCATCTCCACACTGTCGTGGATGGGCTGTCCGCCGCCGCCGGCGCAGCCGCCGGGACACGCCATGACCTCCACGAAGTCATAGTCCACCTCACCGGCGTCGATGGCGTTCATCAGCTTCCGGGTCGCACCCAGACTGCTGACCACCGCCACGCGCACGTCGCCTGCGCCGGGGATGGTGAACTTCGCCTCCTTCCAGCTGTCCATTCCTCGGACGGCGTGGAAGGCGTCGGGATCGGGGTTTTTCCCCGTTACCAGATAATAGGCGCTGCGCAGAGCCGCGTCCATGACGCCGCCGGTGGCGCCGAATACCACGGCTGCGCCGGTGCCGGAGCCCAGGGGGCTGTCGAACGGCGTTTCCGACAGGACGGCGGGATTGATCTGCTCACCGCGGAACATGCGGACGATCTCGCGGGTGGTCAGCACCACGTCCACGTCGGGATCGCCCTCGGCATTGCGCATGGTGGGCAGCGCCGCCTCCGCCTTCTTGGCGGTGCAGGGCATGATAGACACCACGAACAGCTTTTTGGGGTCCACGTTCAGCTGGTCGGCCAGATAGCTCTTGACCACAGCGCCGAACATCTGCTGGGGGCTCTTGGCCGTGGACAGGTTGCCGATGTAGGCGGGGAACTGGCTCTTGACGAACCGCACCCAGCCGGGGCAGCAGCTGGTGAACATGGGCCAGTGGTACTTGTTGCGGTGGGTAAAGCGCTCGATGAACTCGCTGCCCTCCTCCATGATGGTCAGGTCGGCGGTGAAATTGGTGTCGAATACATAGTCGAAGCCCATGGTTTTCAGGGCCGTCACCATTCGCTCCGCCGTGGCGTACTTGGGGTCCAGGTGGAAGAACTCCGCCCAGGCCGCCCGAACGGCGGGGGCCATCTGCACCACGGTGATGCGCTGGGGATTGGCCAGAGCGTCAAACACCTTGCCGGTGTCGTCGTGCTCCTGCAGACCGCCCACGGGACAGTGGGTGACGCACTGACCGCAGAACGTGCAGTCGCTCTCGCCCAGCGTGCGGGTCCGCGCCACGCCCACGGTGGTGTGGGAGCCGGTACCCATCAGGTCCCAGATGCCCATGGTCTGCACCTTGTCGCAGATCTGGATGCAGCGCATGCACTTGACGCAGCGGTTCTCCAGCCGGATGACGGGGTTGGAGAAGTCGTCGGGGATGTTCCGAAGATCCTCGATGTAGTGCTCGCCCAGCAGGTTGTAGTCATTGGTGAGCTGCTGGAGCTTGCAGTTGCCGCTGCGGGTACACTTGGTGCATTTGGTGTCGTGCTGGCTCAGCAGCAGCCGCAGGTTTACGCGCCGCGCCTCGCGGACGCGGGGGGAGTTGGTGTGGACCACCATGCCCCGGGACACCACGTTGTCGCAGGCGGGGACCAGACGGGGCTGCCCCTCCACCTCCACGGTGCAGATGCGGCAGGCGCCGATCTCATTGATGCCCTTGAGATAGCACAGAGTGGGGATCTCGATATGGATGCTGCGGGCCGCCTCCAGAATGGTGGTGTCCTCCGGCACCGTGACGGCATGGCCATCGATGGTCAGCGTTACCATTTGACATTCCTCCCTCCTCTGAAAATACCGTAGCCGAAGTGGTCGCAGCGCAGGCAGCGGGATGCCTCAGTGCGGGCGCCCTCCTCCGTCAGGCCGCACTCGATGTCCTCGAAGTCGCACCGGCGTTCGCAGGCCTCCCGCTCGGTGGTGTTGATGCGCCCGTGAGGGCCGCGGTTGTTCAGCCGCGGGGACGGGATGTCCACATCCACCTCGATCTCGTGCTGGAAGCCCAGATGCACATCGATGTTGGCCGCCGCCACCTTACCGGCGGCGATGGCGCGGATGGCTGTGGCGGGGCCAGTGACGCAGTCGCCTCCGGCAAACAGGTTGTCCATGTCGCCTACCTGGCCGGACAGCCCTGCCACGAATACGCCCCGCTTGATGGGTACACCGGCCTGCTCGAAGCCCTGGATCTCAATGCCCTGCCCGATGGCCACCACGATGATGTCCGCGGGGATGCGCACCTCCGGCAGGTCGGCCTTGTTGGGCCGGGGGCGACCGGACTTGTCGGCCTCGCCGATGATCTGGGGCTGGACCCACAGCGCTGCGGCGCAGCCGTCCTCATCAGCCTCAATGCGGACGGGGGCCATCAGGGTCTGGATCTCCGCGCCCTCGGCCATGGCGCCCGTCACCTCATCGGGCAGGGCCGTCATGTCCTCTATGCGGCGGCGGTAGACGCAGGTCACCTTGTCCGCCCCCAGACGGATGGAGCTGCGGGTCACGTCCATGGCCACGTTGCCGCCGCCGATGACCACTACCTGCTTGCCGGAGAAGTCCGGCATTACGTCGTCACCAATAGCGCGCAGCATCTCCACGGCGGACATCACATTTTTGCTGTCCTCCCCGGGGATGCCCACCTTCTTGTCCTGATGAGCGCCAATGGCGATATACAGACAGTCGTATTCCTTCTGCAGCTCCTCCACCCACACGTCCACGCCCACGGTGGTGCCGGTGTGTGCTTCGATGCCCAGAGAGAGGATGGATTCGATCTCCGCGTCCAGCAGCTGGCGGGGAAAACGATAGCTGGGAATGCCGTAGCGCAGCATGCCGCCCAGCTTCTCCCGCTCCTCGAACACCGTGACCTTATGGCCCATCAGCGCCAGATAGTAGGCGCAGCTCAGTCCGCTGGGCCCTCCTCCGATAATGGCCACCTTCTTGCCGGTAGGCGGTGCACAGGCGGGCTGGGGCACATCGCCTGCGTGGTCCACGGCGTAGCGCTTCAGGCCGCGGATGTTGATGGCGTCGTCGATCATGTTCCGGCGGCACCGCGCCTCGCAGGGGTGCTCGCAGATGTAAGCGCAGGCGGTGGGGAAGGGGTTGTCCTTCCGGATCAGGCGCACCGCGTCAGCGCAGCGTCCCTCGCCCACCAGCGCCATGTAGCCCGGCACATCCACGCCCGCGGGGCACAGCGCCACGCAGGGCACCGGCAGCTGCAGGCCCGCCAGACATCGATGGTGCTGGATGTGCTCCTCGTAGTCGTCGCGGAAGCCCTCCAGTCCGTCCAGCACCAGCCTGGCCGCATCGCGGCCGATGGCGCAGTCGGCGGTGTTCAGCGTGGTACGGGCGGTCTTTTCGATGATGTCGATAGTGCCCATGTCGGCGGTGCCGTCCAGCACCGTGGCGATGAGCTTGCTCAGCTGCCCCAGACCGATGCGGCAGGGCACGCACTTGCCGCAGGACTGTGCGTGGCACAGATGCAGGAACGCCAGCGACATGTCCACGGGGCACAGACCCGGGGGACTGGCGGCGATGCGGCGCTCTACATCGCGGTAGAGGTTATCTACCACGGTCTGCGCGCGGCTGGGACTCTTGATGTCAAGTCTGCTCAAGGCAGAGACCTCCTTTCATCTGAGCGGGGCACAGCGCCCTGCCCGGAACGATGCTAAAGTTGCATTTAGAATACCACAAAAAGCGAAAAAGTCAATTGAATCAAAAAAGTTGTTTAAGCAATGAAAAATTCTAAAAAAATGGCGCTTATTGTCTGTAATGATTTTAACATACCTGCGCCGCAGTGTCAAAAAACGCGTACCTACACGAAACTTTTTCTTGTCGGGAGGTTTTTTCCGCCCATCCTTGACAGGGGCACGGTGCGGATATATAATTTAAATGTATGCGGTCTGGACGGCCGCACCATACCATGTGAAAACAGGGCATCTCCGCCGCCCCGCAGTCAGAGGGGGGGTGCCTGCTTTTGCCGCGCTTCGCCGCGGCTATGAGGAACTGCCATGAACTTTCGTTTGGTCGCAAATATCACCAGCTACGTGCTGTGGGTGGAGGCAGGCTTTCTGTTGCTGCCGCTGGCGGTGTCGGTGTTCTCCGGCGAGGCGTGGCTGCCGTTTTTCATCACGGCGGTGCTGTGCATCCTGATCGGCGGCGCGCTGCATCTGGTGCCGGTGAAAAACCGAAAGATGCACGGGCGGGACGGCTTTATGGCCGTGGCCCTGAGCTGGATCGCCCTGTCCCTGATGGGAGCGCTTCCCTACGTGCTCACCGGTGCGCTGGACAGCTACGTGGACGCTGTGTTTGAAACGGTGTCCGGCCTGACCACTACCGGCTCCACGGTGTTCCCTGAGGTGGAGCACCTGCCCTACAGCGTTCTGCTGTGGCGCTCCCTGACCCAATGGATGGGCGGCATGGGCGTTCTGGTGCTGTTTCTGGCGCTGATGCCCAAGCTGGGGGATGGCGCGGTGTACCTGATGCGGGCGGAGAGCCCGGGCCCCATCAAGTCCAAGCTGGTGCCCAAGGTGGGCAGCACCGCCAAGATCCTGTACTGTATCTACGTGGCGCTGACAGTGCTGGAGATGGCCTGCCTGCGCATCGCGGGGCTCAGCTGGTTCTCCGCGGTGAACCACGCCTTCACCACTATGGCCACCGGCGGCTTTTCCATCAACAACACCTCGCTGGCGGGCAGCAGTCCTGCGGTGATGTGGATCATTACCGTCTTTTCGTTTCTGGCGGGCGTCAACTTCTCCCTGCTGTTCCTGGCCGCCACCGGCAAGCTCCGTACCGCCCTGCGCAGCGAGGAGCTGCGGGTCTACACCACCATCGTGGTGAGTGTGACGCTGCTGATCTGCGTGTGCCTGCGTGTGCAGGCGGGGGTGCCGCTGGGCGAATCCGTGACGGACGCGGCGTTCCAGACCGTGACCATCATGACCACCACCGGCTTTGCCACCGTGGATTTCGCCCTGTGGCCCACGTTCTGCCGCATGGCGCTGCTGGTGCTGATGTTCACCGGCGGCTGCGCCGGCTCCACCTCCGGCGGTATGAAGCTGTCCCGTGTGCTGATCCTTTGGAAATCGCTGGTCCGCGAGCTAAAGCGCATGGTCCATCCCAACCACGTCAGCGTCATCACTGTGGACGGTCAGCCCGTGGAGGAGCGTGTCGTCTTGTCTACCGGCGCGTATATCATGGCCTATATGGCGGTGCTGCTGACCGGTGCGCTGGTGGTGAGCTGGGATAACTACGGCTTTCAGGAATCCTTCGCCGCGTCCCTGACCTGCATCAGCAACGTGGGACCCGGCCTGGGTATTCTTGGCCCTATGGAAAACTTTTCCATCCTGTCGCCGCTGAGCAAGCTGGTGCTGTCGCTGGAGATGCTTACCGGCCGTCTGGAGCTGATGCCCATGCTGGCCCTGATGACCCGCGGCGCGTGGAGCGACCGCTGAACTGGAAAAAAACGGGAGCGCCGCTCCCGTTTTTTCGTGTAAAACAATGGCATGATGAAGAAATAACCCAAATGGCCGGAAAAGTTCCAAATACTGTTATTTTGCAAAGTGACAAATGCAACAGATAAACGCGCGGCGGCGGGAGTATACTGACACTGCACAACACGAACAGGAGGGATCTGCATGATCCGGAGGATCATTCACATCGATGAGGAAAAGTGTAACGGCTGCGGCAAGTGTGTCCACGCCTGCCACGAGGGGGCCATCGACCTGGTGAACGGCAAGGCCAGACTGATGCGGGAGCACTACTGCGACGGGCTGGGAGACTGTCTGCCGTCCTGCCCCACCGGCGCCATCACCTTTGAGGAGCGGGAGGCTCCTGCCTACGACGAGGCGGCGGTGAAGGCGGCCCAGGCTGCCAAGCCCGCGGCTCACACCGGCTGTCCCGGCAGCCGCATCCGGCAGATGGCGGCGAAAGCCCCTGCGGCAGCGGGAGAGCCCGTGTCCGGGCAGCTCACCAACTGGCCGGTGCAGATCAAGCTGGCGCCCACGGCAGGCCCCACCTTTGCGGGCCGCGATCTGCTGATCGCCGCGGACTGCACCGCCTATACCTACGGCGACTTCCACCGCCGATTCCTCTCAGGCCGGACACTGCTCATCGGCTGTCCCAAGCTGGACATGGTGGATTACAGCGAGAAGCTCACCGCCATTTTCCGGGGAAATGACATCCGCTCCGTGACGCTGCTGCGGATGGAGGTGCCCTGCTGCGGCGGGCTGGAGCACGCAGTGAAAACGGCGCTGGCCGCCAGCGGCAAGGACATCCCGCTGACGGTGCAGGTGGTGAACATCGACGGCACGCTGGCGTAACAGAGTGGCCGAAAAAGTTGCAAAAAAGGGACGCAGCCGGTTCTCCGGCTGCGTCCCTTCTGTCATGTCATGAAATCAGCATCAGGCGTTGGCGGCGCAGTACGCCTCGTAGCGGCTCTGGAGCCACGCCTTCAGCGCCTCCACGCCGTCGTCGTCCCAGGGAAAATCCTGCTCCGCCACATCCGCAGCCAGCTCGTAGCACAGTTGGGAGTAGACAGCGGCGTGGATGACGTTCTCCTTGGCGTCGTTGTTAAAGCGATAGCGGAACTCGCCAATGGAGCCGGTGTAGATAAAGGCCCGCTTGAACCAGCGGGGCGTCAGCTCGGTGAACTGAGGGTGCATAGCAGTCCGTCCTTTCGGAAAAAGTGGCGCGGCGCGCCTATGGACAGTATAACACAGACAGCGGCGCTTGTCCAAGACTTTTGACGGCGGAGTCTGGCGGGCGTCTCGGCGATAGCGGCGCCTGGCGGCGGCAGCAGGGGAGCATACAGTTAAAATACTGGAGCGGGGAACGCAGAAGAAAGCTCCCCTGTGCAGGGCGCGGGGAATGGTCGTCAGCAAGTAGACGCGCCCCTTGCCCCTCTGGGCGTTTCAGCCACACAGGAGAGCGATTCCGGTGTACCGCAAAGCGAGAGCGAATACAAGAGACTGGATGAACTTTTGGGCAAGGCAAAGCGGGACCGCGACGGCGAGAAGAAGGGCGGCTTGACGTGGGATGAAGAATCTGCTATTGTCGGCTATAAATCCGGCGACAGCGGGAAGTTTTTACCGGATGATCCCATTAACCTCGGCGGATATCTGTCCGTCAGTATGGACCCCAATACAGACCGAACCGGCGGGCAGTACACTGCCGATATGGTGATCGACGCGAAAACGGCCCGTTCCATCAACGGCTTCGGGGCGAACACGGAGCGGGAGGCGATCCTGGCGCGGAATGTACGTCTTATGCCGCGCTCCGTAGAGAGGGTCGGCCCATACAAATTCAAGATCACAGCGGAGGAGTATGCAAATGGAAGTGGAGAACTGGCTGCCGAGCGTGTGCGGCACCTGCGAGAAGGCGAACAGGGGCGCGAGGACCTGCGCGGTATATCCGGACGGTATCCCGTGGGAGTACCAGCAGAAAATCAAGGGACGGCCGGACGAGAGGGATACAACGCCGGACTGTCCGGAGTATCAGCAGACAACCGATCCGCAGCGCTGGATGACGCCGGAATGGCGGCAGATCATGCAGGAGCTGGAGCGGGAAGTGGAGCGGGACCGAGAACGCGGGAAGTAAACGACGGGCTGGGCGGCGCGGTGCTCCGCAGAATCCTTTTCATGGGGCGCCGCAGTCCCGGAAGCGGCCGCAGTTCCGAATCATCTGACGGCGGCATATTTTGCAGTTGACCTTTTGGCTCACAGCAGGTATAGTGGTAGGACGATGACTGAGAGGAGTGGGTACGTGAAAAAAGACCTGCTGGCGGCGCTGCGGAACGGCGAAGAGCTGACACTGCGGCAGCAGACAACGATGGCATTGCAGCTGAGTATCCCCGCCATTCTGGCGCAGCTGTCGTCCATCGCGATGCAGTATATTGATTCATCCATGGTCGGCCATCTGGGGCGGGACGCCAGCGCCGCTATCGGGCTGGTGGCCTCCAGCACATGGCTGCTGAGCGGTCTGTGCCGTGCGCTGACGGTGGGTTTCTGCGTCCAGACGGCGCAGCGCATCGGGGCGGGCGAAGAAAAGGATGCCCGCAATCTGGTGAAGCAGAGCCTGCTGGTGGGAGTGGCCTTCGGAATGGTACTGGCAGCGCTGTCCGCCGCGCTGGCCGGACCGCTGCCCCGCTGGCTGGGTGCGGAGGAGAGCATCTGGCAAGGTGCGTCCGTGTATTTCCTGATCTTCGCCCTGTCCCTCCCCGCCCTGCAAATAAACGGTCTGGTGGCCGCGCTGCTGCAGGCCAGCGGTAATATGCGGACACCCAGCGCCCTGCTGGTGCTGATGTGCGGGCTGGATGTGGTGTTCAACCTGCTGCTTATCTTCCCCACCCGCCAGGTCGGAGGGTTCACATTGCCGGGCGCCAATTTAGGCGTTGCCGGCGCTGCGCTGGGTACGGCGCTGGCGGAGGTGGTCGTGGCGGTCATCATGTGTGTGTGCCTGCTGCGCTCCCCCATGCTGGGTCTGCGGCGAGATGAGAAGCTTCGCTTTGTGCCGCAGCAGCTGAAACGTGCGGTGCGGCTGGGCATCCCCGTGGCCATTGAGCAGGCGGTCATGTCCGGCGGCCAGATCGTCACCACCGGCGTGATCGCCCCGCTGGGTACGGTGTCCATCGCCGCCAACTCCTTCGCCGTCACAGCGGAGGCTCTGTGCTATATGCCGGGCTGCGGCGTAGAAACCGCAGCGGTGACGCTGATCGGCCAGAGCGTGGGCGCCAGGCGGCGGGATCTGGTGACGCGGCTGGGCTGGGTGACGGTGCTGCTGGGTGTGTCCATTATGGCGGTGATGTCGGCAGCCATGTACTTTCTGGCGCCGTGGATCATCGGTATCCTCAGCCCTGACACGGAGGTGGTGGCGCTTGGCACAGAGGTGCTGCGGATCGTGGTGTTTGCCGAGCCGCTGTTCGGTGCGGCCATTGTGTGCGCCGGTGTGTTTCAGGGGGCAGGCAGCTCCCTGCTCAGCTCCGTGCTGAACTTCGCCAGTATGTGGGGCGTGCGGATCCCGCTGACGCTGCTGCTGACGGGACGGCTGGGTCTGCACGGCGCGTGGGTCGCCATGTGCATAGAGCTGTGCTTCCGCGGGGCGCTGTTTTTGTTCTGCCTGTGGCGGAAATTCTGGCTGCCGAAGGACCTGCGGGAGCCGGTACAACGATAACTGAAGCTCCCCCTGATGCCTTTGCATCGGGGGGAGCTTTGGGCTGCGTTACAGTAGTTGGAGCGGGGCTCCGGCGATAGGAGCAGCGCGAGTGGGGCGGCACCGGAGAGGCGGTGTTTGAAAGCGTTAGAAAAGCGTTAGAAAAGCGTTAGAAAAGCGTTAGAAAATCAGGGGGGTTTTCCGTTCGGGCAAAATAAAAAAGTCCCGAAACCCTTGCGGTTTCAGGACTTTTTTGTCATAACTCAACACTATAGATTTTTTGAAATTGCTTTCAAAAAATCGTCGTATGACAGCAAGAAAACTTTGACGCGCAGAGCTCACTTGTCTTTTGATTCTTCAGTTGTGTCAGAGACTGCTCCTTCCAGCAGATCTGTCACTACCTGATTAAGCTGTGCGGCATTCTTAGCAGTAATGACCGGCGTGTCTGACTGGGACTCAATGTCTTTTCTGGTTCGTCCAGCCACCTGACCGCCCGCCTTGGCAACTGCCAAATTCTCTTGGAAGGTCGTTGGTTTGCGATCTCTTGAAAACTGAGTGGTAGTGGCCTCCGCCAGCATATTCAGTACCAGTTCCAGCGTAGTCATGTTATCACGAAGGTTTTCCTTTTTCAAGCCCTTCAGATTTTTGTACTGCCGGGTGGACATGCCAGACCAGGCTCGGGAAATCTCGTCCGTGAGGATGGCGTACTCTACGCCTTTCTGCACACCGCGGGCATCCCATTCATCCGTCAGTTCTTTACGGACCTGGATGGCCTGCAGCCGCTGGTTGATCCACTCACGGCTGTAACCCTTCTTGAGATAGGTTTCCAGAGCGCGGTCAATGGTCAGCTCCGGGTCGATGGTCTCCTCGATACGCTCTCGACCGACCTGTGCCAGCCACAACTTGAACGGTTCTGCCTTCGGGGAAGGAATAGACTGGATGATTCGGAGAAGCTGCTCGGTATCGGCTACATCAGTCAATCGTTTTTTGCCATCCGAAGCGGTCATTTTCAACTGGTTACAAGCTGTAACCGTTTCATTTCCCTCATCCTTCAGGCGTTTCTTCGTTACCTTCCAGTAGTTACGAGCTGCCTGATAATCTGGCTGATCAGTCAGCACAGCTACCACATCAACGACGGAAAAGTACCATTCTTCCTTTTCCTCATCCCATGCGGTTCGAATACGCTTGTCTTCGAACAGTTGGATATTATCGTTTTGTGCCATTTGAATCACCTCGTTCTGTCATGAATTCTTTCAAAAGTCCTTGGCAGCCATCCAGCACATCCTGCCAGGTCGCCTCGAAGTCCTCGGTGTACCATGGGTCTGCCACATTGCCGGGATGGGCGGTGTGATCCATCAGGAGGGACATCTTGCCGACATAGTCGCCGCCGCAGATACGGTACATATCCCGGAGGTTGGCCTGGTCCATGCCGATCAGGAGATTGTATTCGTCGTAATCCCGATTTGTCAACTGCCGTGCGGCATGGCCTTCGCAGGAGATCCCATGCTCGGCCAGCTTGCGCCGTGCCGGAGGATAGACTGGGCTGCCGATCTCCTCCCGACTGGTAGCCGCTGATTCGATATGAAATTGCGATGCCAGTCCCGCCTTTTTTACCAAGTCCTTCATCACGAACTCGGCCATGGGGCTGCGGCAGATATTGCCGTGACAGATAAACAGGATCCTCTTCATACTGCGTTCTCTCCGAAATCTCATCGTTGCCCTCATTATACCACACATCGACCTTTTCGTCGAGAACACTTTCCAGATACGCAGAATCCTCGATTATTCGCAGAAGCTCCGCCTTGGATAGATTCCGTGCTGTAGCCTGCCGGATGTACCAGCGGCGCTCCTCTGCGGGCAGCTCTGCCTCCATGATCACAACGTTCTGTGTCCAATTCAAGTGAAGCGCTTCGCCAAGCAGTTCCGGCGTGCCGCTGTACAACTGCCAGAAATCCCGCATCCGGCGCACATTGCGCGGAGAGAAGCCGGTCATATCCGGGTATCCTCATACTCGTCATCGAAGCTCTCATCAACGAGCGGAGTTTTATCCTCCGCATCTGAATTGCACAGTGCGTCCAAGGTCATACTGCGGGCGAGACGCACCATGCCCTGCAGTACATCTCTCGTTTCGACCAACGTCATATCCTTCTTGAGAAGAATGATTGCGTTGTCCCTCGTGTGAAGCTCCAGCGTGTCAGTCTCATCGAGTTTGCTCAGAATCAGGGCGGCGTGCTGAATAACAACTCTGCCGTCATTGGTGTAATTGATAAACTTCATATGGTATCCTCCTTTAATTTGTCGTTTTGATCGGTCTTTCCGGCTCATGGATCAGTTCATACCGGGCCTCGCTGCCACAGTTCAGCAGGCTCTCCAAACTGAGCTGCCAGCAGGCTTTGCGAGGATCGTAGTTGGTGATGATAACTTCTTCATATTCGCTGCCCGCCGTCTGGGACATACTGTTGGGGCGTACAACGCGGAAAA
>ERZ826242.1196-NODE-1196-length-29945-cov-5.155504_pt1 | contig 29945 bp, 23 predicted proteins | sample MGYA00519871_ERZ826242 | MGnify/ENA primary metagenome ERZ826242 (study PRJEB31778, sample SAMEA3449226) | human gut metagenome | biome: human gut; feature: human-associated habitat; material: faeces | place: United Kingdom | collected 2010/2012 ...
CGAGTATTCTTTTTCCATGGAAACTCCTATCTCTGTGTCATTTTCATTATTCCGTATCCTGCGTGCGGCGGAACACGCCTGCACCGTAAAGCTCGTAATAGCACTTGGCGCAGAGCTGTCCCTGTCCCTCCAGATAGTACCTGCGCCGGCTGACCGGCGTGTCCTTCGGGACATCCGTCTCCCGCCAGCACAGGACGCAGCGCTCCATTTCGCTGTGCACGGGCGTATGCCCTGCCTCATGATTTCTGTTCATGCGCCATTCGCTCCTTTTGCCGCTATTCTTTTTACGCCCCACAAAGTATGCTGTACAAAACGTTCAGTGTCTTTTAACAGGCCGTCTCTGTATCTTCTCCTTGTTAAACATGCAAAAAGCTGTCATAAACAGAATTCGTAAGTCAAATGCCAACGTCCAGTTTTCAATATAATACAGGTCGTACTCGATCCTCTTTTTAATCGACGTATCGCCGCGCAGCCCATTGACCTGTGCCCAGCCGGTAATGCCGGGCCGCACCTGATGCTTTACCATATATCGTGGGATTTCTTCTTTGAATCGATCCACAAAAAACGGCAGCTCCGGCCGCGGGCCAATCAGGCTCATATCGCCTTTCAGGACGTTGAAAAATTGCGGCAATTCATCGATCGAGCACTTCCGGATCAAAGAGCCAAACCACGTTTTCCGGTCGTCTTCATTCTTGCTCCACCCGGTATTCTCACTGGAGTTTATCTTCATAGAGCGGAATTTGTACATATAAAACGTCTTTTTGTCCTTTCCCACTCTTTCCTGCTTAAATATGATCGGCCCCGGTGAGGACAGCTTTACGCCAATTGCCGCGATCAGCATCAACGGCGAAGTCAAAATAATCAGCAGCAGCGAAGCCAGGATATCTGTGGCACGCTTCATAAACGCGTTGCCCAGATTATCCAGCGGTATTCTGCGCAGATTGATCAGCGCCAGTCCATTTGCGCTGTCGATCTGCGGATTAGACGACATGTACTTTGTATAAAATGGTACGACCGACAGCTTGGTACCATCCTTTTCACATGTCTGGATGATTTGAGCCATCCAGCCGCCATCCTCCGTAGACAGCGCCGCCACAACCTCATCGGGCTTTGTACGCTGAAGCGCTTCCTCCAACTGACTGTAGCCGCCCAAATACGGCAGGCTGATGCCGGACGCACAGTTTGCTATGTATCCTATAATATCGAACCCAAAATTTCGGTCAGTCGCAACTTTCTCCATATAGGCTTCCGCGTTTTCACCGGCACCCACCAGCAGCACACGCTTCTGGTTATACCCCATGGCCCGATAATGCCGCAAAATCAGGCGTAAACACGCACGTTTTCCAATCAGCAGCATCGTGCTCATGATATAGAAAAAAACGACCGTTAGCCGCGATGTGTCCGAAAAATGCAGCAAATACACAGACGCCATAACCACAAGAGCCACCAGCATATTCAGCGCGGCAACACGGCCGGCTTCCACATGAAATCGTCTGGTACGAAACGATCCATATAAGCCCGCCACCGCAAATACGACCAGTGTCAATAACGCCGCGCCGGCTCCCAGCCACACATAGTGACCAAACGACAGTGTACGATCACCGGAAAGCACGTCAAAACGCAGCCAGTAAGACAGCAGCATAGCGACAAATGTCACCGCGCCGTCCGTCAGCACGTTCAATTGATTTAGCATCTTCTGATTTTCCCGTATCATATTCGTACATCTCCTATATTCGTCAGCAGCATCCCACGCCAGCCGTGCTTCCCTCTTTCGCTTTTCTTGGCCGTAACCATACTCGTTTTATTCTTTTGAATAATGACTCCCCAGAACCACATATACCGGCAGCAGGAAGAACTCATCGAAGAACAAAATATCCAACGCGATCCACGGTATCACAACGCCAACAAGCATGAGGATCGTATATCTCCAGTTGGAACGGCTGTCTTTCAATCCCCGCCGCACTCTTTTTAATGTCAGGGCGACCCAGATAAAAATGAGCGGAGCGCCCAGCAGTCCAAACTGATACACACTTTGTATGATCGTATTGTGGGAAGCCCAGCCATGCAGTGTAACGGATGTATACCCCTGCCCCAAGAGCGTCAGCGGTGCATTGTGGGCAAACTCATTCAGATAATCCATCCACAGGTCGGTGCGTTTTGTTGTCAGCTGCGAAATGTTGGCCGCATAAGAAAAGCGCTCATCAATCACCTCAAAGAGCGGCTCAAAGGCAGAGGACGAAACGATTATCATTCCCGCGCACAGAATTCCGATCAACAAGCGGAATTTGCTGGCGCGATGGCCCTTCTCCAGCAAAATCGTCACCCATACCAAAAACAATCCCGCGGTAGTGAGCACAAAGGATTTGGACGCGGACAGCAGGCCGCAATAGATCAGTAAAACCATCAGGGCAAGCAAGGCAAGCTGATGGCCCCGTTTTTCCTCACGGCTCAGCAGAAGCTGCACGCCAGCCAGACATGCCGTGATATGCGCCGCGTAAAAATTGGGGTCGCCGTAAAAGCCGGACCGGCGGGTAATGCTTAAGTAGGAATGCACATTGATATATTTTGATATATTGGGCAATCCTGCCGTCTGCTGCGCGATCAGCGCTGCCACGATAACGCCTGTCGCGAAAAACAGCGTCGCCTCCTTAAAAGACACCGCACTGCTCTTCTCCACGACGCTGGGCAGCAGAAACAGCATACAGACAAAAAACAGATAGTTATTCCGGATCGGGTTTCCCTGCCACAGTTTTGCCGCCAGTGTCAAAAGCACCAAAAAAAACGCGAGCACCGACTGATAGGTATTAAATGACAGATGATCCTTCAAGCAATACACAAGGCACACAGCCAGCAACGCTATGGTGAAAAAGGAAACGCTTTTGTTATCCAACTTCAGCAATGGGCTCCAGGGCAAAAAGTATAGCAAGACCGCAAACACGGCATTGCGGCTGCATGACAAAACAACGAATCCCAAAAAAGCCAACAGGCATACGGCAAGCAGCGCTTTGCTGTTTCTGATCTGCCCATAGCAGAGAAATACCGAAATAACCACACAGCCCAGCAGCATCCAGCCTGCGTGATGCTGTTTTCTGGCGTCTGAGTCCATACCCCGCGTATTGGCGATCTTAGCTATTCGCATCTTGCTCTATCAACTCCGAAATTTGTTTCCGTGCGCAGGCATTGTCGAACGCCAATGTCCGTATATGCTCACGCCGCTCTTTCAGGACATCCGGCCGGGACAGCAAGCTTTCGATCCCGTTCTTTATGCCTTCTACCGTATTTTGACACACCCAGCCCAGACCGGGCTGCTCTACCATCTCGTGTGCTGATGAAGTCTCCGTTGTCAAGACGGGCGTACCTAAGCACGCGGCCTCTCCGATCACCATCGGTGCCGCCTCGGAAACCGAGGGGATCAGCAGTACATCAGCCGCCTGCATATAGCCGTATGGATTCTCAAGCTCTCCCAGCAGAGAAACAGTGCCCGACAGCCCCAGTTCCAGAATTTTCTTTTCTGCCGCCGCGTATTCCGCCCCATTGCCGATCAGGTAGTAGTGAAGCCTGTCCGCCTTTTCCCCAAGATCAGAGATGGCCTGAATCGCGCGCAGGATGCCTTTTTCCTTCCCGAATCGGGCCACCGTAACAATGTTCAGCTTGTCCGGCGCCATAATGACCAGCTCCCGCTGCGCCATCCGCCGCACTTCCTGAAAATTTTGGCAGTTTTTGACGACCGTCGTTTTATCCGCCAAATGGGGCATGGCTCTCAAAAAAGAATCTCTGCATCCCGACGAACAGGCCGCGATCCGGTCAAATTGCTGATATATCCGCGCATTATAGGGAGACGCGGCATGTATCTTCTCAAAATCACAGTGCAAAAATGTGATCTTCGTTTTCGCATTTACACAGTGCAAAACAAACTCATTACATCCGCCGTAAAACACATGAAGCGGCCCGCTATGCAAGTAGGATATTGCCGCGTCATATCCCTTCAGGCTTTTTTGAAACGGATAAAGCAGGGATAGAACCGTTCCTCGTCCCAAAACCCGGACTGCCGCAGCCAAAAAGCCGCGCGCGACCTTGTCTCTTAAGGCGTTGGCGGCATGTCTCGTCATACCCCAGCAGCGAAACGGCGCGTTTGCCGCGATCACCTTCACATTCTCCGGGATCTTTGACAGCAATTCTCCGCCCGCGTAGAACAGAAGCAGCGTGATCTCATAGTCATTATGTATTTCGTAGAGCAGGTTGACCAACGCCTTCTGCACTCCCCCAATATGCATATTGTTATTGACGATCAGAATACGCTTCATCAGTCACTCAAGCTCCCTCAACTAATCTCCTCTGCTTTACGCATGCCGTTTCAAGCCAAAGTACGCGGCAGCCCCCACCGGTACGCCGATCGCGGTAAACGTGACCGCGCCGCACAGGATCCATTGAAAATAGTTTCCGATTTCAACCTGCGCGATAAGATGATCTCCCACGGATATTCCGGCTTCCAGTAAAAGCAGCGTGCCCAAAAGCACAAGTATGCTTTTGTAAACGGGAACGCAAAGGATATGTCTGGAGGAATACATCATATAAAATACGCCCCGGAAAAGCGTTGCGGCCAGTGTTCCCAGCGCGACTCCCAGAAGAGGATCCCATTGCATCAGCAGACAGGACAGCAGAATATTGATCGCCGCCTCTCCATAAGCGCCCCATTTTGTCTGTTTTATGTGATTTGCCGCAATGGGGAGGCTGGCACACGGCAGAATCAGACAGTTGACGGCTTCAGCCGTTAAAAGGATCACCGCAAACAGCGGCTGTATATAGTTCGCGTCTGTGATCCCTCTTGTATAAAGGCGCACAAACGGCACGATCAAAATTCCCGTGCAGCAAAACAATGTTGTCGTCACCGCGGTAAGCAGCACTTTATACCGATAATACGCTTTCCGAAGCGCCGCCAGCTGCCCCTTCGCAATCAATTCGCCAAAGGCCGCCTCCATGCCGCCCGAAGAAGCCTCCGCTATTGCCCGGATGCTGCTGACGACCAGACTATACACCGAATACACCGCAACCAGACGCACATCGGCAAACAGCGTCAGCAGCACAACATCCGTGTTCGTATGCAGGAAATACGCGATATGCTGACCGATCCCGGTCCATTTTTGCTCAAGGACGGCCTTTTCCTTTCCCAGCTTGGGAAGGTGATAGTGCTTTCTGACATAAACCGCGTACAGCAGCGGCCGAACAACAAAAATCAGACTGCTGCCAAGCTTCACCCATATCAGGTCACATTGATTCCCTGTCAGGATAATGATCGCCAGTGTATTGATGAGCGTTATGCCTATTGTGATGATATTGTTGACATACTGCTTCTGGTCGGCGGCAATCAGCGTCAGGTTCGCCAATCCGCCCATATATTTTGCCAGCGTTGTCAAGCTGATGACCAGGACAAGGCAAAAAATATAGGGCCTTGAAAAAATCGTGACCTTGGCGACGTCATAATACAGCAGGCCCAGTACAAGGCTGTAAACGAGGAAAAACGCGGCTACATAGTAGAAAAAGCGCTTTACCGCATAATAAACCGCGCCGACCTCGTTTTGATCCTTGCGGGCTAAAGGGCCGTATAATTTTGCTCTGGCCACCCCGCCAATGCCGCCCTCCAGCAGTGTAATGTAAGACAGGAACTGCGTGATCGAAACGGATATTCCATACGCCTCTGAGCCAAAGGAAGCAATAAAGATCCGGGGCACAATGACCCCACAGGCTGTGGCAACAAGCTGGTTGGCCAGTGTGGTAATAATATTGCGTCTTGACTTCTTTTCCTGCTCGTTCATGGGTTCGCCGTGTCTCCCGTCAAATATGTAATCGTGCCGCCAGCAGCTTAAACTTTTCCTTTGCCGTAAGCTTATCGCTGAATCGGTAGCGAAAGGCCTCCCTGCTGACAGCCTTCTCCCATGGATAGCGGCGGAATTCCCGCCGTTCCCGCGGCGTAGTGCAGCGCTTACGCAATCCAAAGTAAACCGACAAATAATTTCTTAAATAATACACCGCGACCAGCTCCTGATATGCGGGGCCGTCCATTCCCCATTCCCGCATGTATTGATAGAGCAGTGCATACATACCGTTGGCGATCATTCTTGAGATGGTACCGATCGCAAATTTATGCATGGCGCTGTTTTCACGGCGGTAGTATTGGTAAAGGCTCGCCGGAATGTATCCTACGTTTTGGGCACACGTCACCGGATAAAGCATCTGCGCCTTGTCCTCGCCGCAGCATACCCCCATAAACGCGCCATAATCATGGTGATCTCCTTCAAACAGGGTTCTCCGAAACGCTTTCAGGCACAATGAATTCAGCTCATGTGACACGATCAGCTTTTTTCTGAGCCAGTCGGCACTTACGTTGAATTCTACCGAAGAGACCTTGCCGATGCGTCTCCCGGTATCCCGTCCGTTCTCAATAATGCTGCCGGCAAACATAATGATATCTGCCGGCTGCCGCCGCAAAGCCTCGTCCACCTTTTCCAAGCAGTCATCTGTAAAAGTATCATCGCTGTCCAGAAAAAGGAGATACTCCCCTTCGGCCTTATGGATCCCAACTCGTCTGGCAAAGAACTGTCCGGTATTTTCCTGATGGCAGGCGTGAATACGCGGATCCTTTTTTGCAAAAGAATCTATCAATGCTCCGCTTCCGTCCGTGGAGCCGTCGTCGATCAGCAGCAATTCCCAGTCCGCATATGTCTGCGCCAAAACCGAGCCTACGCAGGCTTCCAGAAACGGCATTGCATTGTATACGGGGACAATTACGCTGAACCGCATCGACTGTTTTCCTTTCTTTCCGCCAGAAAATCCGTTCCGCCCCGCAGCATATTTTTCAGGGCTGCCCTGAATGTCATACCGTCTTTACAGGTCTGGCGATGACGGAGCAGAAATCTTAGCGCGATCGCCCGCCACATCAGCGGATACATGCCGGCATATAACGCGCCCCTATCATAAAAGTACTTCTCGTTATAGCCTGTAAACCAGCTTGACGCCGCGCTTTGATCTATCTCGGCGATTGCGTAAGGAACGGCGTAGACCCGCAGCCCCTTATCCAGGCATTCTTTTAAAAAAATAGTATCTTCACCAGATCCATAACGCGCTCCACCGCCAAACATGGTGCTGAAGGCGATCCCCGCGTCAGCCACTCGCTGGCGGCGGATCACCAGGCGGGCCGCGCCATATTTCGCATAGTTATACTGACGGATCCGTTTTATTTTCTTGTTTACATAGCGTCTGGGATGCTTTTCGATCAGATTAAAAATCAGCACGTCGCCCTTCGGACATTCCGCAAACGCCCTTTCGACGATCTGCGGATAGCCATCCACAAACGTCATATCGTCATCGGCAAAAACACATATATCCGCTGTCGCGTTTTGCAAAACGGCATTTCGATTTTTGCCTACTCCCCGCTCGGCCATATTCAAATAAGTTACTTTTCCATTTTTCAAGAAAAGTTCTTCCCGGGAGGTACATTGACATTGATTGCCGACCACCGCGTCTGTCTGTAGATTCATTCTCGCCACCAGTGAGTGGTCGCGCTGGTCGATCGTAACAACTAAAGTTTCAATTCTCATAACACATAGTTTGTGCGGGGCTTCACGGGCACCGTGAAGCCCCGCACTGTTCAAATGTTACCGATGTCGCTATGCGCTTTTATTGAGCCGCCATCTTGCCGTCGGCGCCGAAGTGATATATACCGCCCGCAATTCCGTAGCCGTTCGCGCCTACCCACATATTGGCGTCCTTGTACATCTTGCCGCTGCTGGCGTTGAAAAGATAATAGTCATCGCCGATCTTCGTGAATCCTTTGGCGCGGACGCCGTTCGCATAATAATAGGTACCGTCGCCGCCGCTGATAAATCCTGTCTTGATCAGCTTTCCATCTGCGTCAAAGCCATACCAGCCGCTTTTGCTCAGCAGCGTCGTTTCCACATAGACAGACTTATTCACCGCCAGCTCACCGCTGTACTGTGCGAAATAGTACTCGCCGTCCAGCTCATACAGGCCGTTGACCACCTTCACGCGGTCAATGGTAAAGTACAGCTTGCCGTTTTCCTCGGTGATCTTCTTGACGCCATTCTCCAGATCCGGAATGAACATCTTGCCGTCGGCGTCGAAGTAGTGCATACCGGGCTCAACGCCGTAATTGTTCGCGGAAACCCACATATTGGCGTCCTTGTACATCTTGCCGTTGCCAACATTGAAGAGATAATAGTCGTCGCCGATCTTCGTGAACCCCTTGGCGTGTACGTAATCAGCAAAGTAGTAGGTGCTTCCCTCAATATTCGCGAAGCCGTTTCTGAGAATGTAGCCATCCGCGCCGCACCAGTACTTACCTGCCTCCAGGCTGCATCCATGTGCGTTTGTTGTCGTGTCCACATAGCAGCTTCTTGAGGTATACACTAAGCCCCGGGTAGCCGTAAAGATAATGCCGTCATCCAATTGGATCAGGCCGTAAAAAGTCTTTCCGTTCTCATCGCAGTAATACGATTCTCCACGATAATCCAGGAAGCCATTGCACAGTCCGGTCATCAGGCCGGTCTCTTCATCGAAGTGATACCAGGTAACGTCCATCACGTTGTCCGTCACGGTAGGCGCGTTGCCATACGCCACATAGCCGTCGACAGCCAGCCAGTATGTACCTTCCTCCAAGGTCACAAAGCGGCGGAACCAGGATTCACCCGCGACAAAGTACTTGGTGCCGTATTCATTGGTACGGAACGCGCCTCTTGTCATCTGTCCCTGATCGTTGAAGGTATACGTCAGGCCCTTGATGGTTCTGACGCCGGTATACATGGTAAAGTTATCGGGGTCAAAATAGTAGAAATAGGATTCGCCATCCCCGGCAACGATCGACTGCCAGCCGGAAGCCAGCGTTCCGAAGCGTGCAAAGTAATGCTTGCCGTCCTTTTCAAACAGGCCCGTCAGCTTCTCGTCGGCGATCCCGTCTGTGCCGAGGTCATACCAGAATTCACCGGCTTCACCGGCGGTGTAGCTGGGCAGCTTCTGCACGCCGGTCAGCACAGTACCATCCTGATAGTAGCGCCAGTGGCCTTCCTCCCTGATCCAGCCGTCCTTGCTGTTCTTCTTCAGGTTAAACGTATCCGTAAAGTCAACGATCGTGCTGAAGAAATGGGCGCCATAGTCCCCTTCCAGGTTTTCGCTGTTGTCGTAAGGATACAGACCGTACTTGACCTGATACTCCTCTTGCTGGGCCAGCGATTTAAGCACATGGAAGTGCGCATAAATATCATAGCTCAGATCACCGGTGACCGAACAGACAAGCGTGTCGTTTTCATCCCAGGCCGCGTCGTCGTTGGGGATCAGCTTCAAGCCGCTGAGCACGCAAAGCGGATTCGCGGTAGCCGGATTGATCGCCTCCGTCTGACGGATGAAATTGCAGATCACCGTCAGCTTGTTATCTACGACCTCCGCCGACGTCAGGGTAAAGTACTCGTTGGCCAGACGCAGATCGGAGGTGTCGATCGTAAAGCCCTCCGGTGCGGTCAGCGTAATCGTGACCGTGGTCAACGGACTGATACGCTCGGCAAGCTGGAGCAGGAAATCCCACGCGGTCCGGCCCTCCTGATCGCCGCCGGGCAGCATGTAAAGCAATGCCGTCAGCTTTTCAGGAATCGGCATCTTGGACATATCCACAGCAAAGGTGTAGGAGGTCTCCGCCGCAGCGTTGGAATCGATCAGATAATAGGTCTGCTCCTCTTCCCTGTAGTTCGCGTTGGATACGCTGCGATTCCAGGCCAGCAGGCCGCTGCCGCCGGTGGCGTTATTGAAGTCGAAGTTGGCTTCATCGCTCTTGTAGAGATACGCCGTGATCTTTGTGGCAAGCTCCAGCGCCTTGTTGATCGCCGTAGTCTGGGCCTGAATAGCGGCTTCCTGATCACTGTAGCCCTTTCCCTTGGCTTCCTGATAGGCACGCGCATACTCCTGGTTGATCGTCGCCTGAAATTCCGGCAGCTTGCTGGCAAGCACCGCGCCGATCGTCAGCGTGCGCAGCTCGCTGTCAGGATTCGGCGTAAAGCTGAAGTCCGAGATCGTGCCCGCTTCAGGATAGTCAAATACAAGCTCCGTCTTGGTGGTGTTGACCTGACCGCCCTCCAGCTCGCCAATAGAAGTCAGCGTGATCTTCAGATAGCCGAATTGCACATCACCGGGGTTGATCTTGACCAGATTTCCATTATAAGTCGCTTCCAGAGGCAGCTCCGACGTCTCGCCATAGATCACATTCACGCTCTCTCTGGTGAATTTCAGATCCGTCGGCTGAACAACATGAAGGGTCTTGCTGCCCAGTACACTGCCGTCCGCAGCTATCAGCTTGATCTGTACATCTCCCAGCGCTTTTGCGGTAAACACATTGTCTGCCAGTGTACCGACGCTCTCATCAGACACCTTCAGTTCAGCGCCCTCCGGCAGATCGATCGCACCGCCGGTCGCGGTAACGCCGGAGGCCTTTACCGCCAGCTCCGTACCGACAGTCAGGTAATCATAGTCCGCTGAAATGACCGCGTGATCAAACACATTGGAGGGCTTGGCGGTAGACACCACCAGCAGGGACGAACTGACGGAGCGCTCATAGCCGTCAGAGGGACGATTGACCACAGAAATGGTTTCAGCACCTTCGCCCTTTGCCGCAAAAGTGGTGGAGCCGCCGCCATCCAGATTGACCGCCGAAACGCAGCCGGCGTCCAGCATGATCTGTGCGATCTCAATGGCGCTGCCGCCTGCGGAGAACGGCTCCTGACGGCCATCCAGTACCATCAGGACGACCCGCCCGTCATAGGTGATACCCACACAGGTGCGGGAAGCGCGGCCCGTGTAGTAATTGTCCGAAGCGGAAACCGCGAGCTTGCCGTTCTTTACCAGCCACAGGGAAGCGCCGACCGCCTCCTTGATCTCGCCCTTGTGGGCGTCCCATTCGGCACTGCCGCCGATAATCGGCGTTCCGTCCTTCAGGATGCCAAAGAAATTCTCGCCGCCCACGCCGTGGTATTCGACGCCTTCCATAACAAGCGCGCCGGAGGGTGCGCCGTTGCTCATATTATAGAAGTCCGCGTTGACGCCTACCACCGCGCTGTAATTGGGGATGTAATGAGCCGTATCATTGGGGTCGGTATGCTTCTTCTCCGCGGCGTTCATCTGATCCGTCACGCGGGCCATCTTCCACGCGGAGCCGTCATTATCGTTATAGTTTGCGTAAACATTCACATCATCGCGGGAGACGTCTGCCGTCGCGATATAATAAACGATCTGCTTATTATCCTGCGTCAGAGCCATCTTGATCTCCTGTGTGACGCCGGGAGCCAGCGTAGAGGTCGTGCTGGAGAATACCTTGTAGTAAGGATTCGTCATCTGACCGCCCGCCGTCTCATACAGGTAATCCGCAAAGGCATAGCAGCAGGCCTGACGCAGATCGGCGTTTACGCCGTCGGGAACATAGGTGCCCTCCAGCGTGCGGATGCCCTCGTTGGCGCAGTAGGTATCATAAATAGCCGCACGGATATCCTCTTTCGTCGAAACACCGCCAAAGCGGTTTTCCAGAAAGAACTTGACCCGAAGCGTATCCGTCAGATTCTGGGTATAGTAGTTCTTCATGATGGCGCTGATGGCTGTGCTGCCGTCCAGCTTCTTCAGAATATAGAACGCATCCAGATCGCCATACAGATCCAGAATACCAAAGGAGTGTACTTCCGGCGCGTCATAGAGAAAGTATTTGTCATTGCTGGTGCGGATCTCCTCGGCCATTTCCTCTACCGTACCGGTCACTCCGCCGTTGGTGGTCAGCTGCACCAGGTCGCAGATATCACCGGCCCAGCTGCCCAAATCCGCAGTATTTTGATTCTTGGTGTGATACGCCATGTCCATCGCGCCGAACATATGGGTAAAATCCACCGTATTACCGTTAGGCAGGATAAACTCGTTCAGGCTGCGAAGCCGACCGGCGCTGGTAGCGTTCTCCGCATCCTTTTCCGCTACATAGCTGGTAAATGCGGTCTTTTCCGGGCCGCAGAACGTCGTCCATGTACCGGAGGTATACTTCTCGACACCGCAGCGGATATAGTTGATCACAAGCGCCACGGTCTCCTCTGCGGGATGCTCCAGCACATAGGCGTTTGCGTAGGCTTCAAGTGTTGTCAGCGAGGTAATAAAATCACTGTATGTGGTGATCGGTTCCAGAGCAGGCTCCGTGGTTTCCCCGTCCGGCTCCGCAGTATCGTCTGTCGAAGCCGGCTCTTCCTCACTTTGCAGCTCTTCCTCCTGCGGTGCCGCAGGCTCTTCCACACTCTCTTCTGCCGCTGCATTCGCCGCCGCGTTCACCGTGCCGTTCTCTTCCAACAGTTCCTCCGCGAAAACGGAAACTGGAAGCAGGGTGAAAAGCATGATCGCCGCCATGACCAGTGCCAGCAGCTTCGATCCTCTCGCTCTTTTCATAGGGCTGTTCCTTTCTGTGAATTATTTTGCGTTTTGCCGGTTTCGGCTTTTGCCGCACATGCAGTCCCATTTGGGGACTGCATGTGCGGTTTGTGCTTCTTTACCGGGCGGTAAAGCTTCAGATCAACTCAACTGTTGGCCATCTTGCCGTCAGTGCCGAAGCCGTGCATTCCGACCTTGACACCCGAATCGTTTGCACCGACCCACAGGGTAACGTCCTTATACATCTTGCCGCTGCCCTTGTTGAAGAAGTAATAGTCCTCGCCGATCTGCGTAAAGCCCTTGGCGCGGGTGCCGTTGTTGTAGTAATAGGTGTAGCCGTCACCGCCGGTAACGAAGCCTGTCATGATCAGCTTGCCGTTCTCATTGAAGGCGTACCAGCCTTCGCCGCCCTTCAACGGCGTTGCATCAATATAGGCCACGCCGTCTACCACCAATTGGCCGTTAGAGCGGGCGTAATAATACGCACCTTCCAACTCATACAGACCGCTGTACATGCGAGCGCCGTCAATGGTAAAGTACAGATTGCCATTCTCGTCACTGACGATCTTCTTTTGGCCGCCCACCAGATCAGGAATGACCATCTTGCCTTCTTCATCGAAGTGGTATATACCGCCCAAGAAGCCGTAGTCATTCTCACCGACCCACATGTCGGCGTCTTTATACATCTTGCCGGTATCCTTGTTGAAGAAGTAATAGTCGTCACCGATCTTCGCAAAGCCCGTGACCAGTGTTCCGTTCTCGTGGTAATACGTACCACCTTTCACGGTAACAAAACCGTTGATCTGCATTACGCCATCGGCGTCGAAGTGGTACATACCAGCAGGAACAGGTAAACCATTGTTCTTGGTGATCCAATACCCCTGATCCCTGACGATCTCGCCGGTAGAGGTTCTGGCATAGTAATAGTTTCCATCGACATAAATCAGGCCTTCGCCGACCTTGATGCCGTCGATGTAGTTGAACTTGGAGCCGTCGCCCTCGCAGATGCCGTTCTTGCTGGTATCCTCGTCGTGAATGATGACGCCATTTTCATCGAAAGCATACTGATAGCACGGCAGGGGCAGACCGTTGTTCTTGTCCACCTTGTAGTTGTCGTCCTTGACCGCCTTGCCGTCCTCACCGAAGTAATAGTAATGATAGTGCGGCTGCTCCTCGGTACCCTCGTTGATGTCGATACGGATCAGGCCGGGGAATTCGGCGTGCTCACCGTCTTCCAGCCAATAGGTGCCATCTGTCTCGATGCACAGGCCGTTCTTGCCGGTCTTGGTAAATTGAGCGGTGTAAGTCGCGTCCTCATCAGCAGCGACAAGCTCCTTATCCCAACCGGTAAAGGTGTAGGTATAGTGCTGCTCGTCCGCCTTTGTAGGCTCGCCCTTATAGGAAGGCACTTCACCCTTCTTATAAACTTCGGTGGTGGTCTTGTCGTCCACGATCCAGGTGATGGTCACGCCGGTCTTGGGGATCACTGTACCCGCTTCCAGCAGCTCATCACAAACGGAGCAGTACTTATTGCCGGTGTAGCCGTCCTCGGTAAGCGTAGCGTCCTTGGCGCCACGAATCTCTTCCGTGTGGCCCGTGGCGGGAATTACTTCCTGTGCCACCAGAATCTCATTGCAGACGGAGCAGTGCTTGCCCTCGGTCTTGCCGGGGGTGGTGCAGGTGGCTGCAACAGCCTCGTCAATGACCTCAGTGTGGCCGGTGGCGGGAACGGTCTCAGTTTTGGTCTCATTGCACACGGTGCAGGTGAAGGTCTTTACGCCGGCCACCACACAGGTGGGTTTAGTGGTGATCTTGCCTTCGTCCCAGCTGTGACCCTTGGCAGGAATCACTTTAATGCCGGAAAGGGTCTCGCCGCAGACATCACACTTCGTACCAGCCGTATGACCGTCCTCGGTGCAGGTGGCGGGCTGCTCGGCAACCTCGACAGGCGCATGACCCTTGGCGGGAATCTCTTCCTGCGCTACCAGAATCTCATTGCAGACGGAGCAGTGCTTGCCCTCGGTCTTGCCGGGCTCGGTGCAGGTAGGCTCAACAGCTGCATCAATGACTTCGGTGTGGCCCGTAGCGGGAATCTCTTCCATACCGGAGAGGATCGCGTCACAAACGGAGCACTTCATACCGGCTTTATGACCAGCCTCGGTGCAGGTAGCGGGCTGTTCCGCAACTTCAACAGGGGTATGCCCGGTTGCATCGATCGCTTCGGTCTTGGTTGCATTGCAAACTGTGCAGGTGTAGGTCTTGACACCGGCATTCTCACAGGTAGGAGAGGTCGTGATCTCGCCCTCATCCCAGCTGTGGCCCTTGGCGGGAATCTCTTCCTGCGCTACCAGAATCTCATGGCAGGCGGAGCAGTGCTTGCCCTCGGTCTTGCCGGGGGTGGTGCAGGTGGCTTCGACCGCTTCGTCAACGACCTCGGTGTGGCCCTTGGCGGGAATGACCTCGCCGGTTCTGATCAGCTCATCGCAATCGGAGCAATAGGTGTTGCCGGTGTAGCCGTCCTCAGTACAGGTGGCGTCCTTGGCATCACGGATCACAGTCTCTCCGTGCTGGCACTTCCACTGGGCATAGAGAGTGATAGTATTCGCCAGTGTAAAGTTAGCACCAGCCATATAGGAATCGCCCTTGCCGTCAGGCATGGTGTTCCAGCCTGTGAAATCATAGCCTTTACGGATGAATGCGCACTCCGGCAGAGAAAGTTCCGTGCCAGCGCTTACCGTGATGGGCTCCATCGTGCCTTTGCCGCCGTTGGCGTCAAAGGTGATGGCGCGGGGGTTGATGACCCACTTATCCTTTACATATTCAACAACGTCGCCCACGCTGGCCTTTGCCGTCTCGGTATAGGTACCGTCGGCGTTGTGCAGCTTGGCGGCGGTGATGGTGATCTTGTGTGCCGTCACGTCGGAACCGCTCTGCGTGTACTGATACGTCGTGGTCTCCGTGCCGGGTGCGCCCTGCTGAATGTACTTGCCGGTGCCGTTGCTGGAGCAGATGTCCGCACCGCTGGCGGTGGTGTAGATGCCGCCGATGGCGGTCAGTGTACCGTTGACGTCCACCTTCACATCCGCCAGAGGCGCACGGGAGCCTGTCCGGCCGGGGGCATAGACCACCGGGATGAACCGCTGACTAGAGCCGCCGCAGTAGCCGCCCCACTCACCCACGTCATAGATGTAGATGCTCTTGCCGTTGGAAACCACCAGCTCAGCGTCCTTGGCGATGGTGGTCTCCACGCCGGGCAGCAGTGCCGCCGTCTGGTTGATAGTCAGCTTGCTGCCGGTGGTCAAATTGATGGTCATGTTGTTGGTCAGCGGCAGAACATAGCTGCTGGAGCTGACGCTCATGCCTGCCAGCTTCAGGTTCAGGCTGTTGACCTCCGCCACACCGTCGATGGTATAATGGATGCGGTCGGTGGCGCCGTCATACGCCTTGGTCAGACTGCCGGAGACGATGTTGAACATGCCGTCGCTGCCGATAAAGGGAATGGAGGTGGGGTTGATCTTCCTCATGGCGTATACCGCAGTATACACCCTCTCGCTGGCGCCGGCGTGCAGGGTCAGGGGTACCTCCACATTCTGCACGGCGTACTGGCTAAAGGGGAACACCTTGTTGCCCATATCAGAAGATGCCGAGCCGCCGCGGAAGTCCAGAATCTGGTACCACTCGTAGACAGAGCCGCCGGGCTGTACCGTGACAGAGCCGCTGCCGGAGATAAAGCCCCACGCGTACAGGTTTGCGCCGGACTGCACGGTGATGGCGCTGCCGGATTCCATTTTGATGTAGCCATGCGGTCCGACAATTTTGCCCTGCTGACCGCCGCTGGACGCATAATACTGGCCGCCGACGCTGATGGCTGCCCCGCTTGCAAGGGTGAGGGAGCTGCCCGCCGCCATGGTCAGCGTCCGGAAGGGCTTAGCGGGCGGGGTGGAGGTGATGGCTGTCGGGGTACTGGTATAGCAGGTCTTGGCCTCGTCAAAGGGGATCAACAGGGTGACCTTGCTGGGGATGGTGTAGTTTCCCGTGATCTTACCGCTCTCGGCGAGTGTGATGATCGCGGGCAGATTCTTCCGCGCCTCCGCGACCGCGTCGTTCAGGTCGTCAAAGATCTGACCGCCGGTTTCAAAGAGCGCCAGCTCCTTGCTGACGAACCGCGCCGTGATGGTACGGTCACTGTCAAAGTTCAGAGCGGTCTTGGCATCGGTGCTGATGCACTTTCCGCTGGCCACATCGTACCACCCCTTGAAGCGGTAGCCCTCCGCCGGGGTCGCCTCCACCTGATAAGCGGTCATGGAGCTCTGGGTGTGGGTGTAGGCCTCGGTGATGGCCTTGCCGTCCACGGTATAGGAGCCGTTCTCGGCAGGCTGGAAGGTCACGGTGGCGGTCGCATCGGCCACCAGCTTCACGTTGGTCATGGTGATCTGGGTGTCGGCGCTGGTGCTGCCGGAAGTGATCTCCACCTCAACGGTGCCGCCGGCTTCAAGCTCCTTGCTGAAGCTGCCGTTTGCGGTGGTCGTGGTGTTGTCCACCAGAATCGTACCTTCGTTTACCGCGACGGTATAGTCAAAGGACAGCGTCGCCTTTGTGGTCTTGTTGTTGGTGATGGTCAGCGCAGAACGATAGTTACTGCCACCGCCGCAGCCTGACCCAGACGAAGACCGAGCCTTACCGATGATCTGCGTGCCGCTGGCGGTCCATGCGTTGTCCGCAGCGCCGGAGAAGCTCAGGCCAATGTTCTTGTCGGCCAGACCGGTCACGGTGCCGCTGGTCGCCGCCCACGCCGTGGTAGTCATGGCGGGCAGCAGTGTCAGCACCATCAGCATGGCAAGCGCCAATGACAGGAAACGTTTGAAAACTTGCTTCATCTTCTTTGTTTTCCTCCTCTTTTTTGGATTTTCTCTCGTTGTGTATAGTAAATACTCAAGCCCAGTGCCAGAGTAATAAGCGCCCAGACATGGCCGCGGTGCAGCGGTGAAGCCGTCTCATACGTCCGCAGCCACTCGGTCAGGAAGCGGAACGCGCCATACGCGATCATGTACAGGGGGTAGATCATCCCCACGCGCTTGCTCTGGCGGACGGGTCTGCCCAGCCAGAACAGCAGGACGATATAAAACAGGATCTCCAGCTCACGGGTGGGCCAGCGGATGGACATACCCGGTATGACCTTGCCCGCGCAGCAGCCGCTGAGAATGCAGTTGAAGCGGGCGCACATCAGTGTGAAGATCATGCAGATGGTGAATACGTCGAATACCTCCGCCGGTTTTCGCCTGGTCAGCTTCGCGCCCAGGTAGTAGAACAGGGGGAGGATAAATATGCCGCCGAACAGGCTCATACTCCCCGCCTTGCTCATGTCGAACCCCACCTCGACAACGGCAAAGACCTTCACGCACAGCACGCCGCAGATCGTGTGCAGCACCGCGATGGGCAGTGCGGCGTACCATTTGATGCGAAGACGCTCCTTACAGAGCATCAGCCAGAGGAAGGTGAATGCCGTGCCGACGGTGAGCACCGCCAGCAGCGTTATTTTATCGTTTATCACGATCACCCGCTTTCCTGCACTTGTCTCATGTGTCCTGCCGCGTCCGCAGTACCCGGGCGGGTACGCCGGCGGCAATTGTGTATGGCGGGATGTCCTTCGTCACAACGGCGCCCGCCCCGATAATACAGCCGTCCCCGATATGCACGCCGGGCATGATCATCACCCTGTCGCCGATCCACACATCGTTGCCAATATAGACTGGCTCTTCAGGCTGGAAGCCCTGTTTCATCATCGGAATATCCGTTCTGGCAAAATTATGGTTCCGTGTTATGACCGTTACATCCGCGCCCATCATAACGTGATCCCCGATGTGGCAGGTGCCGTATATCTTGGCATTGATCCCGATGCCGGAACGGTCGCCCAGTGTGACCTTCTCGCTGAAAATGGCATTCTTCTCGATATTGACCTCTTTACCGCACTCCGCCAGCATCAATTTGCCGCAGAAGCGCCGCAGCGCCGTCTGACCCAGATGCAGGGAGCTGTACGATACCGGAAGGTGCTTAGCGACCGAATGATAGAGCAGTGCGCCGAGCTTTCTCTTAACTCCCATTGGCCTTGGTCAGTTCGCCGGCTGGAAGCCATCCATGTGATTGAGCTGGTCGATCAAATCATTCACGCACTCCTGCAGGGTATTGATGCGGGTCGTATCCTCAGCAGACCACTCCGGCTTCGCCTCGATCTCGCTGATGTTCAGCCAGACGGGCAGCATATTGCCGTTCACGTCCGGGGCGCTGCCCAGCTGGTAGCTCCCCTCCTTTGTACCGATGGAGAGCTCAAATAGCAGCACGTCCTCCCCGTTGACCGTTCCGTAGAAGCTCACGGCGTACTGGCCGTCAGCGGAGGTGTCCTTCATCTGGACTTCACCGGCCCACTCCTCCGGGAACAGCAGCGTACCCACCGGAGTCTCAATCTCAAGCTTCTTCGGGGTCGTGTCCTGAACGTCGGAGCTGTTGGAAGCGCCATCCTCGCCCTGCGTTCCACTCGGCTGGCTGTCCGGCTCTGCGCCGTTTCCGCAGCCCGCCAACAGCAGGCACACCAGAAGTACGCTCAGCATGACGCTTACCCATTTTTTGATCTTGTTCATCTTCTGCTTCTCCTTTTCGCAAAGATTTACCTGCTTCGTCAATCAGCGAATGCAGCGTGTGTATTCCTTGAACTCCATATGCTCCTGCACACCTATGTACTCTGTATAGGGCCGTTCCAGATTCACGATCTCCGCATGGACCTTTTGCCCCCGCTTCTCTATCGGCGTTGGGGTCATGTAGTCACCGTACAGCGTTGTGAGTAACTCGTCATAGTGTGCGGACACCGGAAATTCTCCGTCCTCAAACGGCAGCAACACCATCTCCGTAAACCACTCGCGGGGATAAATGCTTTTCTCGTAGCGGGACGAGGCTCCAAAAAAGGAATGCACCATCCGCGACCCGGTTTCCTCTCTATCCACGGCGTAGGCCCACAGCGCTTCCTCTGGCAAGCAGCGGCTCAGCTGCATCGCCAGCTTTTTGCCCGGATTATCCGTCAGGTAGCCGCGCTGGTAAAGCGCCCGCGCAATGACCACCTTGGACGCCAGAAACTGGCGTCCCCGTTTCGCCGGGACATCCGAAAGATTGTCGCAGGGGAATATGTCGACGTATATGCCGTGGTGCGTCAACGGATCCCGGGGAATATAACGCTCGATACAGGCGGTGCCGTTTTTCCGCAGCTTGGTGAAAAACATCGGCCAATGCGCCGAAAACTCCCGCTGCAAATAGTAAGCGCCGCCCAGTTCGTCGGGAGCCAGAGCGAGGAAACGCTCATACTCCGGCCGCAGCATGATCACGTCCAGATCGTCATCCCATGGGATGAATCCGCCATGCCGCACAGCGCCCAGCGCTGTCCCGGCAAAAAGCGTATATGTAATGTTATGCTTCCTGCACACGCGGTCGATCTCATGCAGCATTTGCAGCAGAGCCAGTTGATGCTCGCGCAGTGTGCTTGTTTCCGTTTTCAGTATCATCGGTATTTTTTTAATCCATTGATCGCATAACCGGCCATTGCTTTGACGCTTGGGATGAGCGGCAGCTTCAGGTAATCGCGATAGACCCTCCAGCGGTTCCGGGCGCTTTTCAGCTTATTGAAGGAGCGCGAACCGCGGGCCACCCGGTAGTCCACCAGAATATCCCGCACCCCCACGGCCGTGCATCCTGCTTTCAGCAGCGACAGCCACATCACATAGTCCTCATGGTAAAACTCGCTGACAAACGGCTGGCCGGATAACGCTTTTGCCTTCATCATCACGGTGGAGCAGCCTATCGTATTGCAGTTCAGCATCGCCTTCAGATCAGTCGTTTCTTCCACGATAAAATCGGTATAGCACTGCTTTCCCTGCCCATCTATCATGGCGTATGACGTGTAAATAATATCGGCGTCAGTCTCCCGCGCTTTTTCCAGCTGTTTCTCCAGCTTCTGCGGACGCCATATGTCGTCCGCATCCAGCAAGGCGATAAATTCTCCACGGCAGCGGCGCAGCGCAATATTCCGACTCTCCGCCGCGCCATGATTCGTTTCGCTGTACACCGGAATGATCCGCATATCTTCAGCCGCAAGCTGCCGGATCTGTTTTGCCGTTTTATCTGCTGAGCAATCGTCTACGACGATCAGCTCCCAGCTGCGCACAGTTTGCTTCTGAACAGAGCGAATCGCTTGTTCAATATATTTTTCTGCGTTGTACGCCGGCATAATAACGGATACGAGGGGAGTCGATTCTGATCGTTTCTCGGCCGCGGAAGTCTCGCAGTCCGCCGCTTTCCGTTCATAGACCTGTTCGCTGGACAGTACCGCCGTCTCCATTCTCCGCTTGCTCTCCCCTCTCTATCTATCTGCTCAACCGATGGATGCTTCAGCCGGTATAAAGAGCAGGTCTATCACTAGACGCTGCAGCTTCTGCTCGTCCGGGTAGAACTCCATAAATTTCTCTCCCCGGACAGACTCGCCCTCCGGTGCATCCAGTACCGTGAGCTTGCTGTCCAGTATCTCCTGATATAGCTCCGACAGCGCCGCAGCCGAACAGTCACTGACCAGATAGGGCGACAGCTCCAGCAGCGCTTTTGCCGAAAACGTCTCTGCCGGCTGTGCCTTCAATTGTTCGTACAGCGCCTCCAGATACGTCTTTTGCCGCGCCATACGGTTAATATTCGTCTGATCCGCCACCGAACGACGGGATCGCACATAAGTCAGCGCCAGGCTGCCCGTCAGGTGCACCTCCTGCCTCTGCGGCAACTGATCCGTAATATTGGAAAAATCGTCCTCCACAAGCACCGTAACGCCGCCCACCAGGTCATTCAGCACCGCCACCGCGTCCATTGTTACCGTGATAAAGTGGTCGATCTGTGCGCCGTACAGTAGGTCGGATACCGCCTGTACGGTGTTGTAGCCGCTGTCTATCCCACCGCTGCCGTAGGTGTGAGCCAGCGCCAGCTGCCCCGTAAACGAGCCGATGGACTCGCCCGCCATCCCCAGCGCGTTGATCTGGGTCATGGTGTCGCGGTTCAGCGGCAGCACGGTGCAGGTGTTCTGCGCTTTGTCCAATATCAGCAGCATCAAGAAGTCGGACTGCTGCGTATTGATATTGGCGTCCAGCTCTTTGCCCAGCTCCAGTGTCTCCGCCAGCTGGTCGCTGTACTTGTCGATACCCGCGATCAACAGCGTTTCCAGCTCCGTGTTCTGGGTATACCAGGCGCCGGCATAGTAGAACTCCGGCCGGTCGTCGTCCGAGGTGTCCGCAGCGTCCACAGGAGTTTCCATTTTCTCCCATTTTCCGACAACAAACAGCGCCGCTGCCGCGGCCACACACAGTATGACCGCCGCACGCAGCAGCGCCTTTTTCTTTTTTCCGTTCACCGCGCTCAGCGGGCCTCAGAACGCTTCTTCACCACAACGCAGGTGCCTGCCGCCAAACCGGCAATGCCGGTGATGACCCATGCCGCGTCCGCCTCACCCGTCTGGGGAGAGGTCGGGGCTTTGTCATCCTTGCCGGGAACCACGGGGTCTTTTCCGTCCTGACCGGAGCTGGGGGTAAAGTTACCCTGCGCAAAAGCGGGAACGGTCAGCGCGGCGGCCAGCAGCAGTGCCAGCATCAGGCTCATCAGTTTTTTCATACTTACATCCTCCTAACGTGATACTTTTGGGTTTTTCTGACATTATTTTACGGTGCTGGACTCCGGAACGGTCTGTTCCAGTGCGGCCAGCACAAGAAAACGATTCTTGCGGTTGCCCTTCAGACAGGTGGACAAAACCAGCAGCGAGTCGTCCGGCTCCATGACCCGCTCCGCGTAGTTGATCCCCAGCGCACGGGTATTGTAGACACTGTACAGGAAATCGCTGTACGACTGGGTATCATGGAAATCATACTGGTACAAAATGTGGCGATTATCGTAGGGCAGCGCCGCACGCACCTGATAGCGCAGCTCACGATCCGGGAGATATATCACAATGTTCTTGTGGGCCGCAAAGCTCTCGGGATCAGAGAAGGTCTGCTGCAAAGTGCCAAACATGGAGCCGTCGTTCTGACGGTGGCCGTAGACCACCGTCACGGGATCGGTCATGTCGTTTTTGTTGTATCGATGCTCTGTAAATAACGAGCCTGCGCTGCTGTAGTTTTTATAGGCGTCGTGATTCAGATAGAAGGTATCGTCCTCCTGCGACTGGAGCAGCGGATAGCTGATATCCGTATCCGGAATGTCAAGCCAGCCATAGATATCCGGGTTCTCCGCCTGAAGGGCGGCGAAGTCGATGGGACTGACGTATGTTTCCTTTTCCGGCACCGGATCATTGATGTCCGGCAGCTCCGGCCGCTGCGGCTCGGCGCGGCGCCATGGGTGGAAGGTCAGCAGCAGATACAGCGCGGCAATAACGGCAAAGCCGCCAAGAATCAGCAGGTATTTTTTCACGGTCACTCCGCCCCTTTTCCATCCAGCAAATAAAGCGCCATGCGGTCTATGTCACGCAGGGCGTCCTCGCCCAGATGCTTCCGGATCACCTGCGCCGCCTCGCCCAGATTCGGCGCACGGCGCTCTATACCGTGGCAGTCCGAGCCAAGCAGATGGATGTATCCGCTCTTCAGCAGCCGTAGCGCCCTGTGCCTTGTCCGCAGGTGCAGGAAGAATGCGGCATTGCACTGGATCAAGATGGGGCTGTCCGCAATGTGCTGCCAGTTCCGCTTATGGTAAAAGATATCGTAGCGCTCGGCGTGAACCAATACGATCTGGATATCCGCGCGGTGGCCCAGCTCCAGCAGGTCGTTGAACGCCCGGCTGCTCCAGCTGTCAAAGGGCATTTCCAGCAGCAGCACGTTGGTGCCCTCGATGCAGAGAGCGGACAGCTCGTCGCTGCGGCAGATGCCCTCGAAATAGCAGACCTCCGCGCCCAGCCGGATGTCGGGCGCTGTGCCGTCCAGCTGCTCCCGCAGCCGCGCCCACGAGGCCGCACGCCGCCGCAGGAACCGCTCCGGCGTGTTCTCGCTGGCGTAGAAATGGGGCGTGGCCACCACATGGGAGGTCTCCGGCATGGCACGCAGCATTTGCAGACTTTCCTCCACGCTGCGGCTGCCGTCGTCTATACCCGGCAGGATATGGGTGTGAAAATCAACCATCGCTGTCAGCGCCGGATGCGTCCTTCTTCTTGTATTCGCCGTAGCCGTACCCGTACCCATAACCATACTTGTGGTACTTGTACGCCTTCTTCTCCGTGTGGCTGTACGTCATGACGAAGCCAAGGATCTTCACGTTCAGGTATTGCAGACGCCGTACCGCCACCGACAGGGAGCGGCGGTCTCCGTAGTCCTGACGGACTACCACCACCATGCCCTGCACCAGCTGTGAGATGACCAGACCGTCCGCCACCGCGTTGACAGGCGGCAGGTCGAAGATGATGAAGTCGAACTCCTTTTTCAGCTCCGCCAGCTGCTGTGTCATCTGCTCGGAGCCCAGCAGCTCCATGGGGTTGGGCGGCGTGCTGCCTGCCGCGATGATCCGCAGGTTGTCCAGCATCCCGCTCTCCTGAATGGCCTCCTCACGGGTGCATAGACCCGCCAGCAGGTCGGAAAGGCCCAGCGTCGGCCGCAGGGCCAGCCGCTGCGCCACATTGGGCAGACGCATGTCCGCCTCGATCATCAGCACACGTTCGCCCGTCTGGGCGATGGTGTAGGCCAGGTTCACGCTGGTGGTGCTTTTTCCCTCGCCCCGCAGGGCGCTGGTAATGCCGATCACGCGGCACTCCTTATTATCCGGCAGCGCGAACATTAAATTCGTCCGCAGCAGCTTATAGGCCTCCGACGCCGCGAAATTCAGATGGTTGCCCAGCAGCTTCCGCTGTTTTGCCAGCGTCATGGGTGCTTCCCGTTTTCCGACAAATTTCATGCCGACGCCCCCTTCCGCTTACCGGACGGCGCCTGATAGTAGCCGTAGCCATAGCCCTCGGACTCCAAGGCGGTCAGCTCTGGCACCACCGTCAGGACGGGGATGTTCTCATACATTTGCAGCAGGCAGTCCTCATCGTGGATACGGTCATCCAGAATGGTGCGCACGGCGATATAGCCGCAGCTGGCGATGATGCCCAGCAGCATGCCCACCGCCGTATAGCGGGTGATGCTGGGCAACGCCTTCTTGGCAGGCGTCACGGCCTTGTCCACCACTCTGGCGGAGCTGCCCTCCACCACCGTGGAGATGCGCTTGGGCAGCACCTGCGCGATCACGTTGCCGATGTCCCGGGCCTCCTTGGGGTCCGGGCTGGTCACCACGATCTCAAAAACCTCCGTGGAGTTCACGGCGGCGGCGGAGATCATGTCCTTCAATTCCTCGTATGTATAGGAGACGCCCGCCTTGTCCTTCACCTCGTCCAGTGTGGCGCGGGTATTCAGGATCACCACATAGGTGTCCACCAGACTCTGGGCCGCGGACAGGTCGGAGGAGCTGATGCTCACCTTGGTGCTGCCTACGGACAGGGAACTGTTGTTGACGTACATCAGCACGCTGGCCTTATACAGCGGCGTGATGCAGAACCGGGCGATGCAGAACGCGGCGGCGCCGCACAGCACCGTGGCTGCCACGATCAGCCACAGGCTCTTCCACATGGCTTTCAGGAGCGACAGCAGATCGATCTCCAGATAGGTGTCTTCTTTCTTCATGTATGCGGGGATCCTTTCTCATGAGCTTACATTGCGCTTTTGCCGGTCATATCCATGATAATCGAAGCCTCCCCGCCGTGCTTCCTCATCTCCGGCAGGACCGCTTCGCAGAGTTACCAAATCAGAGAGTAAGTCCGATGCGATGGCGGTAGCTGCGGCAGTCCCCAAAATTGTTGACGGCGCTGGTGACGGCTTATCCAAGCCCGATAGCTGAAAGCTTATTGATGTTGGTGCGCTTCAGCTCCATGGAGGAATGGACATACCGGTCAAGGGTGACCTTGACGTTGGAGTGTCCCAGTATCTCGCTGAGAGACTTTACCTCGAAGCCCACCTCGATACAGCGGGTGGCAAAGGTATGGCGAAGCGCGTGGAAATTCACATGCTCCAGACCGCACTGCTGGGTATACCGCGCAAAGCGGTACTGCAAGGCGCGAGGCTCCATATAGCTTGGCTGTCCGGTCAGAATGTAGGCCTCCGGCTCCGGCCGCATGAACCCGGCGCACAGCTGCACCGCCAGAGGAGACAGCGGGATATCCCGTGCCGCGTTTTCGCTTTTCGGCGCGCCGATGCAGATCGCCGTCTTTTGCTCGGCGTTCTGTACCTGAAGCCGCTGCATGGTGGCCCGCACATGGATCACGCGATCCGGCAGCGAAATGTCCCGCCACTGGAGCGCGCACACCTCGCCGATCCGCATTCCGGTCAGCAGCGCCAGCAGCACGCCGAATTTGCAATCGTCGGTGTCCTTCCGCAGATAGCGGATCAGCCGCTCCTGCTCGGCCATCGTCAGCACACGGATCTGCTGCTTCTGGCAGCGGGGCGGTACGATCTCGATTTCCGGCATCTGGCTGTCCGGTTGCCTGCGGATATAGGCGATGACCGCACGCAGTACGCACAGCGTATCATGCACCGTCTTGGGCGACAGCCCCTTATCGCTTCGGGCGGAGCCCTCCCGCAGCAGCAGCTCCACATACTGCTCCATCAGCAGCGTCGTCAGTTCCTGCGGATAGCGCGGCCCGATATGAGGGATGATGTAATGGAGAATGATGTTGCGGTATTTGGCATAGGTAGACGGCTTGACCCGGTTCCGGCTGATGGTGAGCCATTCCTCGCAGTAGCGGGCAAGGGTCGCCTTCTCTCCGCTTTTTATATTTGATAATGTATCCCGGCTGTCCGCTTTTCGCTCGATCAACGCTTTCTTGACCTCCAGATAGGTCTTTCCGTAGACGTACCCGAACCGGGCTTTTCCGGACAGGTCGTGTCCCTTGATGTAGCGGCCCTCCCAACGCTTGTCCTTCCTTTTGTAGATGTTTTCTCCCTTTCTTGCCATGGTGAAGCTCCTCCTTATGTTTATTGTTTGCTGGATAAATTATCCAGCAAAAGTCGACAAATTTCGACGGCTGTGCAGACGGCTTTTGTCGTTCGTTCCGTTCAGAAACCGTAAAATTTTCATGACGGTATACTGACAGACCGCAAGTATTATGATTTTTTTCCGAAAACAGGTTGCGTTTTGATATATTGTGTGGTACACTTAAAATAAATTTGAGATTTTTTTGTCACATAGATTTGGTAACTCTGCGAAAAGGTTTTGCTGTAACTCGGATAAACGTGGTGAGAACCCTGCGGTTATTATTGATACAACGGCTAGATGTGTGCGCCTTCAACTCACCGAAAACCGTTCCATACTTGAAAAGGAAAAGGCGGCAATACGCTGTCTCAATATCTGCAAGCAACGGAAAAAGCCCCTTTATGCAGAAAACAGAAGTACTGCATAAAGGGGCATATCGTATATTGAACATGTAGCGTGTAATGGCCGCTGCGTGTTTTCTGCTATTGTTCGGAGCAAAGGATCATGCTGGTCAATAGCTATGTGCAAACACAAGACTGGCCGGTCAATGACCTGCCAGTCTTGTGTTTTATATGTGTTTAGATTTGGTGCGCACCCAGCTTCTCAGTGAACTTACTTTTCCACAGCTTCCTCAAGAGAGTCATATCATCACAACATTCGACCGCTCTTGTATCACGCCTGCTTATACACGAGGAAAGCTTGACGCCTATCTGCTGCGAGCCAGCCGCAGAAGGGCGGCCAACAGCCACACCGTCAGAAGACCGGTCAGGCTTCCGGCCGCGTCCAGCAGAATATCCTGTACTTGCGCGCCGCGGCCATCAGCCACAAGCTGGATGCTTTCGTCCACCACAGCCGTCGCCAACGCTAAGAGGAAAGCGTAACTTCCACGGAAGAAAGCACTCGGGGTTTTCCACAGCAGTACCAAGGCTCCCAGAATCATCCCCAGCACGCCGTACTCACAGAAATGTGCCAGCTTGCGTACAAGGTGGTCGGTCACATTTCCCGGTCCCACGAACTGCTCCAGAAACGGCGTGATCCACTGTCCGACCCGTCGGCTCTCCTCTGCAGAGTCTACCGCCGAGAACATGGAGTGGCCCCAGATAAAAGCCAGCACCAAGATCAGCAGCACCGACAGGATAATCGTTATGCGGAGGTTCATGCGCTTTGATCGTTTCATAGTTCTCCTATGGTTTCGGCGGCTCAGCGGTCTTCAAATCCATTAGGGTTATTCTTCTGCCAGTTCCAGCTGTCCCGGCACATTTCCTCAATTCCCCGCTCTGCTCGCCATCCCAGTTGTTCCCATGCCTTGGTGGGATCAGCGTAGCAGGCAGCGATATCGCCAAGACGCCGGGGTGCAATGGTATAAGGTATTTTCACGCCATTCGCTTTTTCAAATGCTCTTACAATATCCAGCACAGAGTACCCTTTGCCGGTACCCAAATTGAACACCTCCACACCGCAGTTGGCTGCAATGGCCTGCAATGCCCTTACATGGCCCTTGGCCAGATCCACCACATGGATATAGTCCCGTACTCCGGTACCGTCCGGCGTATCGTAGTCATTGCCGAACACATTCAAATGATCCAGCTTGCCCACTGCCACTTGGGTAATGTAGGGCATCAGGTTATTGGGGATACCGTTGGGAGCCTCGCCGATCAGCCCGGACTCGTGTGCGCCGATTGGATTGAAGTAACGCAGCAACACCACGTTCCATGGGTTGGCGTCGCCGTTCTTCACATCCGCTGTATGCAGATCCGTAAGGATCTCCTCCAGCATGGATTTGGTCTGGCCATAAGGATTCGTGCAGCGGCCTTTGGGACAGGTCTCCGGAATGGGGATTACCGCCGGGTTGCCATAGACCGTGGCCGAGGAGGAAAAGATAATGTTCTTGCAGTTGTGACGGCGCATAACATCCACCAGCACCAACGTACCGCCAATATTGTTGTCATAGTACTCCCAGGGTTTCAGCACCGATTCACCTACCGCTTTTAATCCGGCAAAGTGAATGCAGCAATCGAAGCGCTTAGCATCAAAGACACGTTCCAGCGCTACGCGGTCGCGGATATCCACCTGATGGAATGGAATCTTCTTCCCCGTGATCCGCTGCACTCTCTGTAGGGCGGCAGGCGAGCTGTTGCACAGGTTGTCCACCACAGTCACATCGTGGCCCGCCTGGAGCAATTCAGTAACGGTATGTGAACCTATGTAACCGGCGCCTCCGGTGACAAGAATATGCATAATCTCTCCTCTCCTCTTTCTGCTGGCAGCTTTGCCAGCAATTCTTTTCGTTGCCTCCGTAGCAAAAACAACAGCCAACAGGAGGCCGCCAGCATCATTGCTCAGGGCAGCAACAACGGAGGCGTTGTGTAAACGAACTCTTTAATTTTATTTCTATATATTGTATCCATTTGTTGTAGTTTCGTCAATAGGTGCATTCCTTTTCTTATTATAGTTCGGATATTCCATTCACTTGTCTATAATAATGCCAATATCTGCCTTCTGCTAAGCACCACACATCCGCTGGGAGATCGCCGATTACCTTGGGGGCAAGACGGTGTCCTATGTCATGGTGCATTATGTGCAGCCACTTTTGCAGGCGAGAAAACTGACAAGGATACTGCCGGAAACGCCGCAAAACAGCAAGCAGAAATGCTATATCTAAAGGCTATTGCCGCAAAGCAGCACAGAAGAATATCCAATAATTGAAAAATTCAAGACTAGGTTGGTACGACAAAACATAAGAACCAACGGTATATGAAATGGCCCTGCTGCACGAAAAAGGCCCACAAGCTCTGATAAACGCAGGGCTTGCGGGCACCTCAACTATCTTTGCCGCAGCAGAATGGTAGTACACACTCTGTTCGTGATGATCCCCTGGTCTCGCTGCTGGCAGTATCGCAGCAACGGCTCCAGTTTCGCAAAGATATCCTCTCTCGCGACAGCCTAGGCATGTATAGCTGCTTTCCATACAGCGCCCGGACTGCTCCCGCCTGCCGGTTAAATGTCATACCGAGTTCAGGAACAGCGCATCCACCTCAAACAGCAGGGGTCAGATCCTGCGGAAAAAGCTCCAAGACGGTCAGTTCCGCCGCAGCATCGGCCAGATAGGCGATACGCTTCCTGTCGCTGGGTTACCGTGACAGAGGGGCTCGAAGAGACCCTTTATGTGAGACCTTATGATGGCTCTTTTTTCTGCATCCGCTTCAAGACACATCTGTTCAAAACAGTTGATAATACGCCTTTAATACGCACGCAATACGCATTATCTTCGTAATACGCATTTAATACGGAGATAATGCGTATTACGTTTTGTCCACGCTTTTCCTGAACGCGCTATTTGGACATTTACATATTGACAACTACAACATATTGTGGTATATAAGAATTGTTCAGTTGTTTGTGCACCATTTGCAGGTCTATTATCTGCATCGCACACG
>ERZ826242.1202-NODE-1202-length-29792-cov-58.716851_pt1 | contig 29792 bp, 18 predicted proteins | sample MGYA00519871_ERZ826242 | MGnify/ENA primary metagenome ERZ826242 (study PRJEB31778, sample SAMEA3449226) | human gut metagenome | biome: human gut; feature: human-associated habitat; material: faeces | place: United Kingdom | collected 2010/2012 ...
CTCCCCCAAGAGTCCACATCGACGGGGAGGTTTGGCACCTCGATGTCGGCTCATCGCATCCTGGGGCTGTATTCGGTCCCAAGGGTTTGGCTGTTCGCCAATTAAAGCGGTACGCGAGCTGGGTTCAGAACGTCGTGAGACAGTTCGGTCCCTATCTGTCGTGGGCGCAGGATATTTGAAAGGCGCTGTCCCTAGTACGAGAGGACCGGGATGGACGAACCTCTGGTGCACCAGTTGTCACGCCAGTGGCACAGCTGGGCAGCTATGTTCGGATCGGATAAACGCTGAAAGCATCTAAGCGTGAAGCCGGCCTTAAGATAAGATATCCCACTGAGATAATCAGGTAAGACCCCTTGAAGACTACAAGGTTGATAGGCACAATGTGTAAGTGGCGCGAGTCATTGAGCAAGCGTGTACTAATAGGTCGAGGGCTTGACCCCATTTTCGATTGATACTTCATTTGCTGCAAGCAGTTCGATATTCAGTTTTGAAGGTATATGCCTTCTAAGAAGAGAAGCTGACGTTGGTCAGGGTATGGCCGGTGTCGATGACGGTGAGGAACCACCTGTTCCCATTCCGAACACAGAAGTTAAGCTCACTTGTGCCGAAGATAGTTGGCTGGAAACGGCCTGTGAAAATAGGTAGATGCCGGCTTCTCTTTTTTATTATGGCCCGTTGGTCAAGCGGTTAAGACAGCGGCCTCTCACGCCGTTAACGTGGGTTCGATTCCCGCACGGGTCACCAGGAAGAGCACCATAGCGTAAGCTAGGGTGCTTTTTTGTATGTCTAAAACCACTCGCTAGGCGAGTGGTTCGATAAAGATTATATCGATGAGTAATGAAACTCAAACGAAGGATTTTGGAATAGTACCAGTAGGGCAATTCCAGACTGGGTTATTGGCGTATCGCCGGTAGTCCTGTATTAAAAGGTTCCATTGCAAACGAAAGACTCGCAGAAGCAGGATATTTTAGTATCCTCAGGCGCTATTACAAGTCCTTGCACTTATGCGGTTGAATCGCCGTGTACCGGTCGGTACGTACGGTGGTGTGAGAGGTCGGCTCTTTAGTTAAGAGAGCCTCCTACGCGATTCTTTTAGGTAAAAAAGCAAACAAACAGAAGGCTTCATTCAAATGCATATAGCGGCTATTTATTTCATACAGAGACAAGTAGCGGCACAGAACAGATATAATAAAAGAAGCTATAAAAAGCAGGTATTCACGTGGAGGACGATATCGTTTCTACATGAACACCTGCTTTTTTATTTATTATTTACTGGTGGAATAAATAGTGGTAGCCAAGTATTCATCACTGACCCAACCATAAATCCCATTGTAATATACAACAACCCAGTCAGGCACATTGCTGCTATAGCCGCATTCCCATACGATGATACCGTAGGGGATATTATCCATTTTTTCATAATTTGTACCGGGACCTTTACGCATAACCAGCCCATGATCAGCAGTGGTGTAGGTACAAAGGCTATCAATTCGGCTAAGCGTTACATCTGGTGCAACGCATCCATCCGGCAGAATAACGTTGGCATTGTTTTCGGTATAATCCTGTACTTGCAGCAAGCCCCAAAGGCCATTCTGTTTTGCCCATACGCAGCCATCGCGCGCGGGGGCTAAATCTTCATATTGCCCAGCGGAAATTATCTCATTGCCGTAAACATCCAGAACCAGCTTTTGTCCGGATTGGGTTTTCACAACTACCATGCCAGATAAGTCTGCGTAAGGATATTCAACAGTTTCGTTCATGATGGACAAACTCATCTGCGGCTGATAAATGCAGGGGATTACTAAAGCACCGCTTTGGTCGCAATATCCCCAGTTACCGGCTGCATCCTTTACCGCGATTAAAGATTCACCGGCCATACAGGCATCCTGGTAGTCGAAATCGGTTAAAATTGTACCGTTTTTATCCGCAACGGCAAAAGGTGCAGAATTGTCAACAAGATAGCCGGCATATTCATCATCCCAAATGCCTTGCTGGATGCCAACCAAATCAGGAGCATACACCTGTTCGATGGGCGTGCCACTAAATGTATAGACACCAATAGCAGAACGGTAAATCTGGCTGTCACCTAAAATCCACTGGATGCCATACCCGCCGTGCCCGCCCAGCATGGTTGTAAAAGGCATTTGTTGGGCAACCAGCTCCTGGTTAATCTGTTCTTCCAGGGCATTCAGCTTCTGGTAATCGTATGTATCATCTACCCCAATGGAGAGCTCCTGCTCACCATACAGGTACGGGATGCTTTCTGACAAATCTTCCAGAAAAGCATTACAGTTGGCAGCATTAAACAGGCTCCAGCGTTCGCCCTTGCGCACAGCGTACAGATTTCGGGCAGCGGCGTAACCGGCAGTGTGGGTTTCGCGGGAGAAGAGAGGAATCATCTCGTCAAAATCATATTGCGGCGGTAACTTCCAGTTGGCATTGCTAGTGGATGGTATAGCTGTGGCAACAGCTTCACTGGGCGGGGAAAGAGTAGCGGAGGAAGCAGGTTTATTTTCTGGCGCTGCAGCACAAGCGGTAAGCATTATTGCGGTGATAACACTGGCGAAAAATGAGAATAACTTCCTTTTCATGGCTTTTCACTCCTTGCGTAAATGATTTTTCGGTAAGATGAAGAAGTAATATAAGAAAGTGAATTCACAAACCCTATAATATCTTATTTTATCAAAAATATCTGCTAATGGGAATAGCTAACAATTCTACATGGATAAATTTGGATAGTATGACAAAGATTGCAGAACTGGAGTGAAAGTCCGAATTATAGGATGAGTGATCTGCTATAATAGAGAAAAGCAAAACAGAAGGGAGTTTGATTATGCACCAGGAGAAAAAGATGCTGGCTCATATCAGTGAAGACGGAACCCGCGTCCAAACGGTAGCGGACCATTTGCAGGGAACGGCAGTCCTATGTGGGCAATTTGCAGCAGCCTTTGATGCCCAGCAACAGGGAACTTGGCTTGGATTACTGCATGATATTGGTAAATATAGTACAAAGTTTCAAAAGCGCCTGCAAGGTGGAGAGAAAGTGGATCACTCAACGGCTGGTGCACAGGTGGCTGCCCGATATGGTCAAATCCCACTGGCTTTTGCTATTGCGGGACACCATAGCGGCCTGCCGGATGGAGGAGGCCGAAGCGATACCGCGCAGGATGCGACAATGTTTGGGCGATTGAAAAAGAGCGTTGAACCCTATACCCAATGGACGAATGAGATTAAACTGCCGTCCATACCGCCCCAGCCGGAAATGATGAAGGAAAATCGTTTTACACAGGCATTTTATACCCGGATGTTGTATTCCTGCCTGGTCGATGCGGACTATCTGGATACGGAAAACTTTATGAGCAGCCCTAAACCGCGCGGACAAGGCCAGACAATGGATGAACTGCTGAAAAGGTTGAACCAATATACCGCAAAATGGAGCCATCCCCAGGGAACCTTGAATGAGCGCCGCAGTTCAATTTTGAGAGCCTGTACAACGGCAGGGCAAACAGGGCGGCGCGGCCTTTATTCCCTGACCGTTCCTACAGGCGGGGGAAAAACGGTAGCGTCATTGGCATTTGCGCTTTCGCTAGCTGTAAAGAACCATATGGACCGGGTTATTTATGTGATCCCTTATACATCCATTATTGACCAGACCGCGGATGTGTTTTCGGAAATATTAGGAGCAGAAAATGTTTTGGAACACCATTCAGGGGTGGACTACTCTGCCAAGGAAGATGATGAGCCGGCAGCCTACCGCAAAGCATTGGCGGCGGAAAACTGGGATGCTCCGGTGGTGGTTACCACATCCGTGCAATTCTTTGAATCACTTTACGGCAACCATGCGTCACAATGCCGTAAATTACATAACATTGCAAATAGCGTGATCATTTTTGACGAAGCACAAAACCTGCCGGTTCCTTATTTGCGCCCCTGCGTTGCGGCAATCGCGCAGCTGGTACAGCATTACCGCGCAGCAGCGGTGCTTTGCACGGCCACACAACCAGCTTTGCAGCCCTTGTTTGATGAACTGGCGCCTGGGCTGCAGATGACGGAACTTTGCCCACATCCCAAAGAGCAATATCAGGCATTCCGGCGTACGACGCTGAAAATGCGCGGAGAACTGGAACAAAGCCAGCTTGGCGCAGAACTGGCAGCGCAGGAACAAGTGCTGTGTATTGTAAACCGGAGAAAAACAGCACAGGAATTATACAATAACCTGCCCAAAGAGGGCAGCTACTGCCTGACAACATTGCTATACCCAGCCCATCGCAAACAGTTATTGCAGGAAATCCGGGAACGCTTAAAAGATGGGCTGCCCTGCCGTGTGATATCAACTTCTTTGATCGAAGCGGGTGTTGATGTGGATTTCCCGGCTGTGTACCGCGAGGAAGCAGGTCTGGATTCCATTTTGCAGGCGGCGGGGCGCTGCAATCGAGAGGGAAGACGCCCGGCGGAGCAGAGCTTGGTACAGATTTTCACATTGGAAGGGCAGCATGTACCGCGCATGCTGGAACAGAATGTATCCGCAACGCAAAGCGTCCTGAAAAAATATGCAGATCTGGCATCTCTGGAAGCAATCGAAACATACTTTCTGTTTTACCGTACCTTAAAAGGGGATAAAAGACTGGATGAACAGCAAATTCTGCAAGGGTTCGAGCAGGATATGGAAGGGCGCATTTTCCCCTTTGCAACAGCGGCAGAGAGGTTCCGCTTAATTGAAACACCTGCCGTGACCGTATACATTCCCCAAGGGAAAGGGGAACATTTGCTTGCACGATTGCGTGCAGGAGAGGTAAGCAAAACTTTGTTCCGTCAACTGGGGCAATATGGTGTTCCGGTTTACCCGGATCATCTGAAAACGCTGGAGAATGCCGGGGCGGTTTGCCAAATCAGTGAAGGCATATGGGAATTAACGGACGGAAGCCTTTACGATAACAACACGGGCCTTGCTATGGAAGCTGAAACGGGAGCAGCCTGGTTTGCATAAAGCAAAAGCGGCAGGGAGCCTGCCCTGCCGCTTTTGTGCGCTAAAGTAAAATCAACTATTTCTATCCACGGCATAAGCTGCCGACGCAACTTATTATAAAAGAAAACCGGATGAAAAGCAAACAAAAAGTATACATGATAAAAGGATTGACATTTGGTGCCAAGTAGCGTATATTGAAACTATAGCAAAAATATAAATTAAAAACAACTGAAAATAGAAATGCAAAGGAGTTGATGCAGATGATCCAGCTGGAAGTATGGGGGAATTATGCTTTGCTCTCGAGGCCTGAGCTAAAAGTCGAAAGGGTTTCATATGAAGTCCTCACCCCTTCCGCGGCACGCGGCATAGTGGAAGCAATCTATTACCACCCTGGCTTACGGTGGAAAATCCGGAAAATCTATGTCATGAATCCCATCCGCTTTACCAACATCCGTCGGAACGAAGTAATAAGCAAAATTCTTTGTTCCGATGTGCGCAGTGCAATGAAGGGCACAGGAAAAGAACTTTACCTTGCCACGCCCCAGCAGATCGTTCAGCGTGCAGCCATGGTGCTGCAGGACGTTCATTATGTGATTGAGGCAGAATTTGAGATGACTGACCGTGCGGCACCGAGCGACAATCCGGGAAAGTTCCAGGATATTGTTACCCGGCGCATGTCCAGGGGTCAGTGTTTTCATACTCCTTATTTTGGGTGCCGTGAATTTCCTGCCGCATTCCGCGCATGGCCCGGCGGGCCAATCCTGACCATTGAGGAAACACGGGATTTGGGATTCATGCTATATGACTTTGACTACACTGACCCGCAGAACATAACCCCGATGTATTTCCATGCAAAATTGGAACATGGTGTGTTGAATGTGGCAGACTGCGAGGTGTACCGATGATTTTACAGGCTTTGGTACAATACTATGAAGATTTGTTGGCAAATGACAAAATCACACGCCCCGGTTGGACAAGTGCAAAAGTCAGTTGGGCTTTGGAACTGGATGAAAACGGCCAACTGATGGCATTGCACCCCTTGCATCAAGAGGAAAAGCGAGGAAAAAAACCAGCGCTTGTTCCACTTCAGATGAAGGTTCCGGAGCAAGTTAAACGGTCCCGAAACATAATATCTAATTTCATGTGTGAAAATAGTGCGTATATGCTTGGGATTGGGAAAAAAGAAAAAAAGGAACATGCGCTACAGTGTTTTGCAGCTGCAAAAGAGTTGCATCTTACTATTTTGCAAAATGTCCCAGGTCAAGCAGCGCAGGCGGTGCGGGACTTCTTTACAAACTGGGAGGCCAAAACGGCGGAGCAAAACCCTGTATTAGAGCTAAACATCAAAGAACTTTACAAAGGTGGCAACTTGGTATTTCTCGTTCAAGGCCATTATGCTCAGGAAGATGCGGAAATACAGGAAGCCTGGCAGCGGCAGTGCGATAAAAGCACGGATGCACCGGAAATCCGGTGTCTGGTCACGGGACAAAAAGCACCGCTTGCCCGTCTGCACCCCACCATTAGAGGTGTGATAGGCGCCCAGGACATGGGAACGACAATTGTTTCTTTTAATAAGGATGCCTTTTGCTCATACGGACATGAACAGGGGGGCAATGCGCCGGTTGGCAGTTATGCGGCCTTTGCCTATGCACAGGCATTAAACTATCTGCTGGCAGACAGGGAACATGTTCAGCGCGTGGGCGATACCACCATTGTCTGCTGGGCAGCAGGTGGTGAGACCGCCTACCAGCAGGTAGCAATGGATGCATTGTTTGCCATGGATGCGCCTGTCAGCGAAAGCGATGTGCGAAATGCAGTGGACAAGCTGGTCCATGGACAGAGTGTAGAGTGGCAGAACGTGACACTTGACCCACAAAGGCACTTTTATGTGCTTGGCTTGGCCCCTAATGCGGCGCGCCTCTCGGTTCGCTTTTTCTGGCAGGATACCTTCCAAACGCTGCTTGATAATGTGCAGAAGCATTATGACCGCTTAGAGATTGTGCGCCCTGCTTATGATAAATTCCCGCAGCTGGGGGTGTATTGGCTGCTGCAGGAAACCGTCAACACCAATTCCCGCAGCCCATCGGCAGCACCGCAGCTGGCGGGCGATGTTCTGCGTGCAATCCTGAATAATACAAGGTACCCGGCAACCCTGCTGGATGGCGTTATGATGCGTATCCGCGCAGAGCAAAAAGTAACACGCGGCCGTGCCGCTATTATAAAAGCATACTACCTGCGTAATGAAGATCCCCGTTGCCCAAAGGAGGTATTAACTGTGGAAAATAACAAGGAAACAAATTATCAACCGTATGTTATGGGTCAGCTTTTTGCTGTGCTGGAAGCAATCCAGATGGCGGTAAACCCGGATATCAATACAACCATCAAGGACAGGTATTTTAATGCAGCAGCTTCCACGCCGGCCACTGTGTTCCCAACAATTCTGATGCTGGCGCAAAAGCATATGCAAAAAATGAGCAAGCCACAAAAGATTTATTACGATAAGCAGATCGCTGCGCTGGCGGGCGGAAAACTGGAAGGAAGCTTTCCCGCACGGCTGACTCTGCCGGAACAAGGCGCTTTTATCCTTGGCTATTACCATCAGACACAGGAACGCTATACAAAGAAAGTGGAGGAATAACAATGGCACAGGCAATCAAAAACCGGTATGATTTTGTAATTCTGTTTGACGTTGAAAATGGGAATCCGAACGGCGATCCGGATGCAGGCAACATGCCGCGCGTTGACCCGGAAACGGGATATGGCATTGTTACAGATGTCTGCTTGAAACGTAAGATTCGCAACTATGTCGAAGTAGCCAAAGAAGATGAAGCAGGATACCAGATTTACATTAAAGATCAGGTCCCCCTGAACCGCAGCGATAAAAAAGCACTCGAATACTTGGGCATTGATGCTGATGCCAAGGATGCCCTGAAAGTCGCCAAGAAAGATGACCCGGAGTTGGACCGTAAAATCCGGGACTTTATGTGCCAGAACTTTTATGATATCCGCACATTTGGCGCCGTTATGACAACTTTCGTAAAAGACGCACTGAACTGTGGGCAGGTGCGTGGCCCGGTTCAGTTGAGCTTTGCACGCTCGGTGGATCCTGTCCTCCCGCAGGAAGTGACCATTACCCGTATTGCCATTACGACCGAAGCGGATGCAGAGCGAAAAGGCACTGAGATGGGCCGCAAGTATGTGATCCCGTATGGCTTGTACCGTGCAGAGGGTTACATTTCTGCCAACCTTGCCCGCAAAACTACAGGATTCTCAGAGGATGACCTGCAGCTGCTGTGGCAGGCAATCCTGAATATGTTTGAAAATGACCACAGTGCAGCCCGCGGCAAAATGGCAGTTCGGGAACTGATCGTGTTCAAGCATGATTCGGAGCTGGGCAATGCGCCGTCCTATAAACTGTTTGATGCAGTGCATGTCACGCGTGCCGAAGGGGTAGCCTTCCCGCGCAGTTACCATGACTATGTGGTGACCGTGGATGAAAATCTTCCGGCAGGGGTAACGTGTGAGAGGTTGTCGTAATGGTTTCCTCAGATGATTACCTGCTGATGTCCGGTATCCAGCATTTCAGCTTTTGCCGCCGTCAGTGGGCGCTCATACACTTGGAACAACAATGGTCCGAAAACCAACGCACCGCCGAAGGCCGCCTGCAGCATACCCGCTGCCATGATGTTACCCTGACGGAAAAACGCGGCGATTTGCTGATCGCCCGCGGTATGAGGGTCGTCAGCCACCGCCTAAAACTGACCGGCGACTGCGATGTGGTAGAGTTTCACAAGGATCCAAACGGCGTGTCATTGCAGGGCCGCCGCGGCCTGTGGCAGCCCATGCCCGTGGAATATAAGCATGGCCGCAGCAAGGTAAACGATGCCGACCGTTTGCAGCTCTGCGCACAGGCCATGGCGCTGGAAGAAATGCTGGTGTGCGAGGTGCCGGAAGGGGAAATCTTTTATGAAGAAACCCGGCAGCGGGAACATGTTTCCCTGACACCGGAACTGCGCAGCACCGCGCAGACCATGGCGGATGAGATGAACCGCCTGTTTGCGCGCGGCTATACCCCAAAAAGCAAACCCGGCAAGCATTGCAATGCCTGCTCACTGAAAGAGCTTTGCCTGCCGGCGCTGTATCAGCAGGCAGACCCGGCGGCGTATCTGCGGGAGCATATTGAGGAGGGCGCGCCATGAGAAAGCTGCTCAACACCCTGTTTGTCATCAATGAGGACGCTTACCTGACATTGGATGGCGAAAACCTTGTTGTTACCCGCAATAAGCAGGAAACCCACCGCTATGCCCTGCATACGCTGGAAGGCATCGTCTGCTTTACTTACGCAGGTGCCAGCCCCGCTTTGATGGGAGCTTGTGCCCGGCGGGGCATTGACCTTTGCTTTTTTGACCCGTATGGCAGATTTCAGGCCCGCACCGTGGGGGAAGAACGCGGCAATGTGCTGCTGCGTCAGACGCAGTACCGCGTGTCGGATGACCCGGCCCAGAGCTGTCGCTATGCCCGGAGCTTTATCCTTGGTAAAGTGTATAACGCACGCGGGGTGCTGGAACGCGCAACCCGCGATCATCCCCAGCGTGTCCCGGTCGAAAAACTGAAACGCACCTCCACCCAGCTGGCCGCCGCGCTGCCGCTGATACAGACCAGCGATGATCCAGAACAGCTGCGCGGCCTGGAAGGCGAGGCAGCCCAGCGCTACTTTGACTGCCTGAATGACCTGATTCTGCAGCAAAAGCAGGATTTTGTGTTTGAGGGCCGCAGCCGCCGTCCACCGCTGGACAATGTGAATGCGCTGCTTTCATTTGCCTACAGCATGCTGGCGCGGGAGTGTGCATCCGCCTTGACCGCTGTGGGCCTGGACCCTTATGTTGGCTTTATGCACCGCCCGCGCCCCGGCCGCAAAAGTCTGGCACTTGACCTGATGGAAGAACTGCGGGCGGTTTATGCAGACCGGCTGGTCATCAGCTGCATCAATCAAAAGATCATCACGGCAAAACATCTGCAAAAACAGGAAAATGGTGCCGTACTGCTGACGGATGATGGCCGCAAAGCTTTCCTGACCGCATGGCAGAACAAAAAGAAGGAAGAGATCACCCATCCGTTTTTGAAAGAAAAACTGCCCTGGGGGCTGGTGCCCTATGTTCAGGCGCTTTTGCTGGCCCGTGCTCTGCGCGGCGACCTGGAAGTGTACCCACCGTTTTTCTGGAAGTGAGGTGCCGTTATGTTGGTGCTTGTAACCTATGATGTCAACACCGAAACAGCCGCCGGTCGTCGCAGGCTGCGCAAAGTAGCAAAAGTCTGTGTAGACTACGGCCAGCGGGTGCAAAACTCCGTATTTGAGTGCCTGCTGGATGCCGCGCAATACACGATGTTCAAAGCAAAATTGACCGAACTGATCGATTCGGAATCGGACAGCCTGCGCTTTTATCAACTGGGAAACCATTACAAAAGCAAAGTCGAGCATGTGGGTCTGCACCCGGATTTTGATCAGGATGGAATCTTGTTTGCTTAGTGCGAGGGGAAGGCAATCATAAAATTCCCGGTTCCTTCGCACCAAAAAATATGAAAAAAACAGGGGCAGAAAGGGTAAAATGCAGCCTTGCCTGTCAGCATGAAGATGCAATCCCCATAAAATTTGTTTCATATGCGCAAAAGTGCCCCACTGTTTTGTGCACTTTTGCTGTCGCTCTCCGCAAGGAGAGCGTGGATAGAAATCTGTTATCTTGATAATATAGAAATAACTCAAGCCGTCGCTCTCCGCAAGGAGAGCGTGGATAGAAATAGAGAACAGTTTAAATATGTTGTGCAGTGCCGCAGTCGCTCTCCGCAAGGAGAGCGTGGATAGAAATACCCAAAAACTTGTGGATATCAAAAGCGGGAACTGTCGCTCTCCGCAAGGAGAGCGTGGATAGAAATCGCCCGAAACTCCTTATTGTACACCTTAACGCGAGTCGCTCTCCGCAAGGAGAGCGTGGATAGAAATTCCAACACGATGCTGGATGCCTAAGACTGTAACACCGTCGCTCTCCGCAAGGAGAGCGTGGATAGAAATTTCGACACAATGTAAATTATAGTTGTCGTAATGCGTCGCTCTCCGCAAGGAGAGCGTGGATAGAAATATAAACCGTCTCTCTATCAGCTCTATGACACTTACGTCGCTCTCCGCAAGGAGAGCGTGGATAGAAATGAATGAGCCGCAGCGACTATGATGACCTATGTTTGTCGCTCTCCGCAAGGAGAGCGTGGATAGAAATGTCATCGGTCAGGTCAAAACATAGGTCATCATAGGTCGCTCTCCGCAAGGAGAGCGTGGATAGAAATTTTGTTTGCATATGTTCCTCCTATCACTGTCACTCGTCGCTCTCCGCAAGGAGAGCGTGGATAGAAATGTACACATAGCCGGTAACGGCGCTGTATCCGGCGTCGCTCTCCGCAAGGAGAGCGTGGATAGAAATTTCTGCGCAGGCATACCGCACCGGAAATGGCTCCGCAGTCGCTCTCCGCAAGGAGAGCGTGGATAGAAATCGTTGTCGGCATCATACGTAAGGCTCAGGCACAACCGTCGCTCTCCGCAAGGAGAGCGTGGATAGAAATATCCTTGCAGCGGAAAAATGTGGTCGTGCGGAAACGTCGCTCTCCGCAAGGAGAGCGTGGATAGAAATCGCGCGGCTGTTGGCTCCCTAATCACTCTTGGTGGCGTCGCTCTCCGCAAGGAGAGCGTGGATAGAAATTTTATAGAACTCTCGCCCTGGGGGGGCTGGGGGGCGTCGCTCTCCGCAAGGAGAGCGTGGATAGAAATCGCACGCCCCACCAAAGGAACACAAGGCCGATACCGTCGCTCTCCGCAAGGAGAGCGTGGATAGAAATAGACAAGCTTTTCATTCCTTCCCATTGAATTATATCGTCGCTCTCCGCAAGGAGAGCGTGGATAGAAATCTCGACACAGTGCAAATTAAAATTGTCATAGTGAAGTCGCTCTCCGCAAGGAGAGCGTGGATAGAAATGATTTGTCACTTAATACCCAACAGAGGCACTTTCCGTCGCTCTCCGCAAGGAGAGCGTGGATAGAAATAATGGACGATTTAGAGCCGTCCAAAGCACGCAAAGTCGCTCTCCGCAAGGAGAGCGTGGATAGAAATTGCCGAAACAACTTGACAGAGCGCCGCCATTGGCAGTCGCTCTCCGCAAGGAGAGCGTGGATAGAAATTCCTGCTGGCTGCTGGCGTGATGCTCGCCGCGCGTGTCGCTCTCCGCAAGGAGAGCGTGGATAGAAATTTTTGCGTAAAATTACAATTACTGTCGATGATGTGTCGCTCTCCGCAAGGAGAGCGTGGATAGAAATGTTCCTATCCATGGGACTTGACGGGAGGTTTAAGTGTCGCTCTCCGCAAGGAGAGCGTGGATAGAAATGATATCAGGATTGCACCCATTGATAGCATCATTGACAGTCGCTCTCCGCAAGGAGAGCGTGGATAGAAATTTGTTGTGCCGCCTGGTTGCTGGCTCCCTGAGCAGTCGCTCTCCGCAAGGAGAGCGTGGATAGAAATTGCCGCTATTCGGCGCGCTGTGTGGGCTTATTATGTCGCTCTCCGCAAGGAGAGCGTGGATAGAAATCATTATCGAAAGCGATAATTTCATTTTGGGGTTGTCGCTCTCCGCAAGGAGAGCGTGGATAGAAATTCCTGCTGGCTGTTGGCGTGATGCTCGGCGCGCGTGTCGCTCTCCGCAAGGAGAGCGTGGATAGAAATAATTTTCCCGCCGGTTGATACATCATCAGTCAACGTCGCTCTCCGCAAGGAGAGCGTGGATAGAAATTTATCAAGTCACTATAAAAAAATAGGCCGCTTGTGTCGCTCTCCGCAAGGAGAGCGTGGATAGAAATAGCATCGTGTTGGTGAATTTCAGGGCGTGCATTTTGTCGCTCTCCGCAAGGAGAGCGTGGATAGAAATTGTGAATTGCCAAGCAAGGCAGGAGAATTTCGAGTCGCTCTCCGCAAGGAGAGCGTGGATAGAAATTAAAAGGAAAGGCCGGGCCAGAAGGCCCGGCCAAGTCGCTCTCCGCAAGGAGAGCGTGGATAGAAATAATGATACATTGCACACAAACAAAAAACAACCCGCGTCGCTCTCCGCAAGGAGAGCGTGGATAGAAATTGTGAGGGGGTGTCTCTTTTGCGAAAAATTACGGTCGCTCTCCGCAAGGAGAGCGTGGATAGAAATCTGAGTTTCCGCAACTCTATAAGGCGCTGTCTCAGTCGCTCTCCGCAAGGAGAGCGTGGATAGAAATACTCTTTGGGAGGTGTTGAACTTGGATAGATGGCTTGGTCGCTCTCCGCAAGGAGAGCGTGGATAGAAATAGCATCGCGTCGGCGAGTTCCAGGGCGTCCATTGTCGCTCTCCGCAAGGAGAGCGTGGATAGAAATAAACAACTTATTAACAAGCGTTGTAAGCTCGACAGGTCGCTCTCCGCAAGGAGAGCGTGGATAGAAATACAAGCCGTCACTCTATCAGTTGTATGATACTTAGTCGCTCTCCGCAAGGAGAGCGTGGATAGAAATAGACGCTCCGTCAAGTGCGCCATATGCAGCATTAAGTCGCTCTCCGCAAGGAGAGCGTGGATAGAAATCTTGGTTACCATTACTCCCTCAAACTTTTCAAAGTCGCTCTCCGCAAGGAGAGCGTGGATAGAAATTATATTATCAAGATAACAGAAACCGCCCCGCGGCGTCGCTCTCCGCAAGGAGAGCGTGGATAGAAATGGTATTGTGGTACATCGATTGGGCTTACTTATGATGGTCGCTCTCCGCAAGGAGAGCGTGGATAGAAATGTTTGACTTGCCGGGTTGATTTTTTTTGTGTGTGAGTCGCTCTCCGCAAGGAGAGCGTGGATAGAAATTTTAATGCCTTTGGAGTAAGATACCGCCATATCAGCGTCGCTCTCCGCAAGGAGAGCGTGGATAGAAATCACGCGGCGGACATATCAGCAAGGCGGGAAGCAAGGTCGCTCTCCGCAAGGAGAGCGTGGATAGAAATGCCAGATCCTGCGCACGGTTTTCGAGATGCTTAAGTCGCTCTCCGCAAGGAGAGCGTGGATAGAAATGGGGAGGGTGAATAATGCTTACCCTAATTCAGAAGTCGCTCTCCGCAAGGAGAGCGTGGATAGAAATATCCATCATAATTTAAACCTCCCATCCAAGCCCGTCGCTCTCCGCAAGGAGAGCGTGGATAGAAATAGTGCCGTAAAACGTTGGGCGTATTGCAGTGCAGTCGCTCTCCGCAAGGAGAGCGTGGATAGAAATGTGTCCGGGGAGAATCTGATCAACAGCATTCGCCTGGTCGCTCTCCGCAAGGAGAGCGTGGATAGAAATCATCGATTACATTATTGATTATGTCAATGATGCCGTCGCTCTCCGCAAGGAGAGCGTGGATAGAAATTAAAAAGAAAGGCCGGGCCAGAAGGCCCGGCCAAACGTCGCTCTCCGCAAGGAGAGCGTGGATAGAAATAATGTACATCCCCTATCGCCATATGTATAATCAGTCGCTCTCCGCAAGGAGAGCGTGGATAGAAATGATTTAAGCGAAAAGTCGAACAAATCCGCGTTTGGTCGCTCTCCGCAAGGAGAGCGTGGATAGAAATAGCATTGATTCTTCCCTCCTTTACATCTCTACGTCGCTCTCCGCAAGGAGAGCGTGGATAGAAATCCTGCAGCTTCGATTTTTGCATAATCTGTTTGCCGTCGCTCTCCGCAAGGAGAGCGTGGATAGAAATATCCTGGGCGCGGGCAGCAGCGCTGGCGGCCAGCTGTCGCTCTCCGCAAGGAGAGCGTGGATAGAAATTAAGAGGAAGATATGAGCTTCAATAGCAAAGACGTCGCTCTCCGCAAGGAGAGCGTGGATAGAAATGCTCAAAAATCAAAAGGGAGATCACCGTCATCTTGTCGCTCTCCGCAAGGAGAGCGTGGATAGAAATTCTTTCGTAAGACCGGTTTGAGCAATCGGCTTCTGGTCGCTCTCCGCAAGGAGAGCGTGGATAGAAATCAAACCGCCGGGCAAACTCTTCCTTTGTCCAGCGTCGCTCTCCGCAAGGAGAGCGTGGATAGAAATATACAACAACAGTTAAGGAAATATAAAGAAAAAAGTCGCTCTCCGCAAGGAGAGCGTGGATAGAAATGGTCACGTACAACGATACCGGCAGCGCGACCGTGTCGCTCTCCGCAAGGAGAGCGTGGATAGAAATCTTGGCGAAATCGAGGCGGCGGGGTATTACGGCATGTCGCTCTCCGCAAGGAGAGCGTGGATAGAAATAAAGTAGCGGCAATGATAAAAAGCAGCATCGTAGTCGCTCTCCGCAAGGAGAGCGTGGATAGAAATGTCTTGCATGTTTTTTCTCCTTGTGGGGTGTATGTCGCTCTCCGCAAGGAGAGCGTGGATAGAAATCATACTGGAAATCACGGCATTTCAGGTCTTTATCGTCGCTCTCCGCAAGGAGAGCGTGGATAGAAATCCACAATTTGCGCGGCGCTTGGTGTCGCACTGGCGTCGCTCTCCGCAAGGAGAGCGTGGATAGAAATAAAGATAATTCCGTTATCAAGAATAACAAGGAATAGTCGCTCTCCGCAAGGAGAGCGTGGATAGAAATTCCGTTGTTGGCGTGATTATTACAACTTTGGCAGTCGCTCTCCGCAAGGAGAGCGTGGATAGAAATACAGAAAAGACGGAAGATACCAGCGGAAAGAGAGTCGCTCTCCGCAAGGAGAGCGTGGATAGAAATCCTGTAAGAAATCGCATAAAAAATACAGCACCTTTTGTCGCTCTCCGCAAGGAGAGCGTGGATAGAAATCCGTGATTGTTGGCATCTGCCTGTGCGTGGGCTGTCGCTCTCCGCAAGGAGAGCGTGGATAGAAATAGGGAGACCCCAAGAAAGAAGTAGAAAAGCTGTTGTCGCTCTCCGCAAGGAGAGCGTGGATAGAAATATCAACGGCAGAGAGGTATTCCGCGCCGTTAAGGTCGCTCTCCGCAAGGAGAGCGTGGATAGAAATCTTGACATCGATTATTGTAAAACAAGGGAACACCGGTCGCTCTCCGCAAGGAGAGCGTGGATAGAAATCTTCAAACTTTTCAAACGGCGCTTTGTTGGCCAGTGGTCGCTCTCCGCAAGGAGAGCGTGGATAGAAATTAGTGTTAAAGAACTAAATGCTCATCTATACTATCGTCGCTCTCCGCAAGGAGAGCGTGGATAGAAATGTCCGGCCACCGGCGGGCCCACACGTCGCCCACAAGTCGCTCTCCGCAAGGAGAGCGTGGATAGAAATCGGGTTTCGGGATGGAGATTAACGGCGTGTCCTATGTCGCTCTCCGCAAGGAGAGCGTGGATAGAAATTTTTATTACAGCGATAAGAACGCCGATTGGGTGCGGTCGCTCTCCGCAAGGAGAGCGTGGATAGAAATCTAAACTCTATCAAGCGCTTTCTCATGTCCGCTGTGTCGCTCTCCGCAAGGAGAGCGTGGATAGAAATGCCGACGCGATGCTGAATGCCTAAGACTGTAACAGTCGCTCTCCGCAAGGAGAGCGTGGATAGAAATTCCTGCTGGCTGCTGGCGTGAATCTCGGCGCGTTTGTCGCTCTCCGCAAGGAGAGCGTGGATAGAAATAGCGAACCACGCCCGCCCTTGAGGATGTACTGCGAGTCGCTCTCCGCAAGGAGAGCGTGGATAGAAATCCTGAACATCATCGTCACTGTCATTGACAGTACGATGTCGCTCTCCGCAAGGAGAGCGTGGATAGAAATAAAACAGCCCGCAAGGTCTTAGGATTCTGGCCGGGGGTCGCTCTCCGCAAGGAGAGCGTGGATAGAAATCCCCCAATTTGGACGCTGACCACGCACAAGATATTGTCGCTCTCCGCAAGGAGAGCGTGGATAGAAATGGTTTTGGGGCTAAGCTGGTGCATTCGTTTTTATGTCGCTCTCCGCAAGGAGAGCGTGGATAGAAATCCAAAGGGTACTGCGCCATCACATGGTTTGAAGAGTCGCTCTCCGCAAGGAGAGCGTGGATAGAAATAGCTTGGGAGTTTCCATAGCCTTTGCGCCGTTACGTCGCTCTCCGCAAGGAGAGCGTGGATAGAAATTTCAAAAAGGACTAATCACCATATGAAAGCGTTAATTGTCGCTCTCCGCAAGGAGAGCGTGGATAGAAATAGAACGCTCCACCCTCGACGGCTCCGCAAGCAATGTCGCTCTCCGCAAGGAGAGCGTGGATAGAAATGGCGATGATGGCGACCTGTCCGATGTCGTTTTCCGTCGCTCTCCGCAAGGAGAGCGTGGATAGAAATCATAGCCTTTGCGCCGTTACGCATAACGCCGTCAGTCGCTCTCCGCAAGGAGAGCGTGGATAGAAATGCCGAGAGCATCGCGGGAACTGGACTTAAAGGCCCGCTGGTCGCTCTCCGCAAGGAGAGCGTGGATAGAAATGAGTGATCCGCCGGCCATATGCAAAAATGCGAAACGTCGCTCTCCGCAAGGAGAGCGTGGATAGAAATCTTTGGTGGGGCGTCCGCAAGGCCGTTGGCAGTCGTCGCTCTCCGCAAGGAGAGCGTGGATAGAAATTATTGGTTTGACTTATGACGGATTGATTGCTTCGGCGTCGCTCTCCGCAAGGAGAGCGTGGATAGAAATAAAACGCCGGTGCCTGCCTGAATATACTCAAAGAGGTCGCTCTCCGCAAGGAGAGCGTGGATAGAAATCAGGGCGTGCACTACGACAATTACAACCTGCACTGGTCGCTCTCCGCAAGGAGAGCGTGGATAGAAATGAAATCAGGATTACAACCATTGATTGCATCAGTAGTCGCTCTCCGCAAGGAGAGCGTGGATAGAAATAAATATGTTGTGCAATGTAGAAAAATGCTAGGCGTCGCTCTCCGCAAGGAGAGCGTGGATAGAAATTTGTATTATGGGGATGGTTTGACGTTTGCGGATGTCGCTCTCCGCAAGGAGAGCGTGGATAGAAATCCGCCGATGTGTATTATCAAGCCAACGCTGTTGACGTCGCTCTCCGCAAGGAGAGCGTGGATAGAAATATTGTGTCTGCGTTCGATGTTTTGGCCGTTTCGGCCCTGCCGGTCGCTCTCCGCAAGGAGAGCGTGGATAGAAATTACCGTCGTTGGTGTCCTCGCCACTCTGGTTACCGGTCGCTCTCCGCAAGGAGAGCGTGGATAGAAATGCATCCCGGCAAATATGCGCAGTTGCTTTCACCGTCGCTCTCCGCAAGGAGAGCGTGGATAGAAATCCTATGACCCCGTTCCGGCAAGAGCCAGCGACCGGTCGCTCTCCGCAAGGAGAGCGTGGATAGAAATTGGCCGATGGTGGTAAGGTCAGGGGTGCGGGTGGGTCGCTCTCCGCAAGGAGAGCGTGGATAGAAATCTGAAGAGGTCGAAAATTATGAAGAACAGACGGAGTCGCTCTCCGCAAGGAGAGCGTGGATAGAAATTTCAGGCATCACAGCTTAAACCTCCCGTCAAGTGTCGCTCTCCGCAAGGAGAGCGTGGATAGAAATATCTGCGATTTGCTGCCTTGCGGAGGTATCTTTAAGTCGCTCTCCGCAAGGAGAGCGTGGATAGAAATCATAGGTGGGGTCAATAATCCGGGCCGTTACCGGTCGCTCTCCGCAAGGAGAGCGTGGATAGAAATACCGTACCAGTGGGGCGTGTGGACCACGGCCCACAGTCGCTCTCCGCAAGGAGAGCGTGGATAGAAATTGTTGATGTGGTATCAGTGCAACACGGTTGTGAGTCGCTCTCCGCAAGGAGAGCGTGGATAGAAATTCCAGCACTGCCGGAACGGTATAGAAGTGCGCACTGTCGCTCTCCGCAAGGAGAGCGTGGATAGAAATTGCAATCACTTCCGAATACGACAAGATGCAGGGGTCGCTCTCCGCAAGGAGAGCGTGGATAGAAATCACTTGAGGGGCCCACTACTACGGTGGTGACTGCCGTCGCTCTCCGCAAGGAGAGCGTGGATAGAAATTTCCCGGGCACGAATACAATATTGTTCATAACCGTGTCGCTCTCCGCAAGGAGAGCGTGGATAGAAATTAAAAAGAAAGGCCGGGCCAGAAGGCCCGGCCAAGTCGCTCTCCGCAAGGAGAGCGTGGATAGAAATAGCAGCGATGAATCCACGAAAACAGCGGGGTCACCCGTCGCTCTCCGCAAGGAGAGCGTGGATAGAAATATAAAATGCGCCGGTCAAATACGGGGTGATACCGTGTCGCTCTCCGCAAGGAGAGCGTGGATAGAAATTTTCAAACTACAGCGCTCAATAGATAAGATGTCACAGTCGCTCTCCGCAAGGAGAGCGTGGATAGAAATCAGCGTGTCGAAAAGCAGCTGATTGCATACTGCGGTCGCTCTCCGCAAGGAGAGCGTGGATAGAAATTGGCAGGATATCGACGACCGCGAAACGATTGCCGCGTCGCTCTCCGCAAGGAGAGCGTGGATAGAAATTTGGCGGATGATGCCCATTCCGTAACGGTCTGCGGTCGCTCTCCGCAAGGAGAGCGTGGATAGAAATAGCACAAGGTCGGCGAATTTCAGGGCGTACATTGTCGCTCTCCGCAAGGAGAGCGTGGATAGAAATTCTGCAAAGACAATTCGCAGAGATATTGCAAGTGTCGCTCTCCGCAAGGAGAGCGTGGATAGAAATAGCAGGGGCCGGGATTGTGGGTAATACGGACGTTGTCGCTCTCCGCAAGGAGAGCGTGGATAGAAATTGTAACGTCAATATTCATAGTGGTTATTTCCTCCAGTCGCTCTCCGCAAGGAGAGCGTGGATAGAAATCAAAAAAGGACAGGCAAAGTAGTAAAATTTAGCGGTCGCTCTCCGCAAGGAGAGCGTGGATAGAAATAGTGCTACCCGGATTTGCAAAAAGGTTAAAAACGGTCGCTCTCCGCAAGGAGAGCGTGGATAGAAATACCGGTCGGCCATTGAAAACCAGTACAGCGCCGAGGTCGCTCTCCGCAAGGAGAGCGTGGATAGAAATCAGAAGAAGCGGGCAAGCGTCAGCCAGCGCAAGAACGTCGCTCTCCGCAAGGAGAGCGTGGATAGAAATTGAACGCAAATATTACCGATGTTTCCCGCTGTCGGTCGCTCTCCGCAAGGAGAGCGTGGATAGAAATGGAGCTGGCAAAGAAAGCACCTGCTGAGCTTGCAGTCGCTCTCCGCAAGGAGAGCGTGGATAGAAATCGCTCGCGTTGCCTGTCTGCCCCTGCGGTCCGAGTCGCTCTCCGCAAGGAGAGCGTGGATAGAAATTAATGGCGCTGGTAATAGCGCCCGCAAGCAACTGGTCGCTCTCCGCAAGGAGAGCGTGGATAGAAATTGACTGGGCCAAAGCTCTTTTTAGGTATCTTGAGTCGCTCTCCGCAAGGAGAGCGTGGATAGAAATAACCAAATAATTTCAAACTAGCAAGCTGTCAATCGTCGCTCTCCGCAAGGAGAGCGTGGATAGAAATGGCTCGGTCCAGGTGTCGGGGGTTCCCAGCAGCGTAAGTCGCTCTCCGCAAGGAGAGCGTGGATAGAAATGGTAACGGGGATGTGATCAACGGCATTGCCTCCGGTCGCTCTCCGCAAGGAGAGCGTGGATAGAAATATCAGTCGCTTAAGCGTATGTTTACGCTGCTGGGGTCGCTCTCCGCAAGGAGAGCGTGGATAGAAATATCGCCAATGAATTGCTGACCGCCCTCAAAACCGTCGCTCTCCGCAAGGAGAGCGTGGATAGAAATCCGAAGTGTTCCACGATGGTATGCTCAAATATCGTCGCTCTCCGCAAGGAGAGCGTGGATAGAAATTCGTCTATCTTGCATTGATTAGGTATCTTATTAACGTCGCTCTCCGCAAGGAGAGCGTGGATAGAAATTAGCAGTAGTCTTGATGACATCCTTGCTGGTGTCGTCGCTCTCCGCAAGGAGAGCGTGGATAGAAATAAAATCAGGATTGCAACCATTGATAGCATCATTAAGTCGCTCTCCGCAAGGAGAGCGTGGATAGAAATCACCCACCAGGAAAACCCCTCGAAATTGGCGAAGTCGCTCTCCGCAAGGAGAGCGTGGATAGAAATAACATTTATCCATATAAACTGTAACATATATCCTTAAGTCGCTCTCCGCAAGGAGAGCGTGGATAGAAATCATATGGCATAAAGCCAAAATTAAAAAGTGAGGTAGTCGCTCTCCGCAAGGAGAGCGTGGATAGAAATCGTGGATACCGGCGAACTTGTAAAACAGTTTGATGGTCGCTCTCCGCAAGGAGAGCGTGGATAGAAATATCGACGTTGTTCAAATCATGTTCAACAATAGGACTGTCGCTCTCCGCAAGGAGAGCGTGGATAGAAATGCCAACCTTGTGCTGAATGCCTAAGACTGTAACACCCGTCGCTCTCCGCAAGGAGAGCGTGGATAGAAATGCCAACCTTGTGCTGAATGCCTAAGACTGTAACACGTCGCTCTCCGCAAGGAGAGCGTGGATAGAAATTTAATCCACTTGAAACACTCGTAATTCTGACGAGTCGCTCTCCGCAAGGAGAGCGTGGATAGAAATCACGCGGCAGACATATCATAGATACGAGAACCAGTCGCTCTCCGCAAGGAGAGCGTGGATAGAAATTGTTACTACTTCGGACGCTGAAAACCGAAAGAGAGTCGCTCTCCGCAAGGAGAGCGTGGATAGAAATTCATTTTATGCTCAATATAGGCACCTTACGAAGCAGTCGCTCTCCGCAAGGAGAGCGTGGATAGAAATTATCGATTACATCATTGATTACGCTACTGATGCGTCGCTCTCCGCAAGGAGAGCGTGGATAGAAATAATGGAGGACCTAGAGCCGTCCACAACACGAAGAGTCGCTCTCCGCAAGGAGAGCGTGGATAGAAATCGGCAAAAGTTGGCAGAAGCAATCAAACCATCAGTCGCTCTCCGCAAGGAGAGCGTGGATAGAAATGACAATACGCCTATAAGGGCATATAATATAATCAAGTCGCTCTCCGCAAGGAGAGCGTGGATAGAAATTGTGTATTGCCAAGCAATGCAGGAGAATTTCTAATGTCGCTCTCCGCAAGGAGAGCGTGGATAGAAATCTGATCGGCTGTATTAACAGAGCTATTGATATTATTGTCGCTCTCCGCAAGGAGAGCGTGGATAGAAATGTTGACGCGCAAAACCTTTGCGTAAGTATCATACAGTCGCTCTCCGCAAGGAGAGCGTGGATAGAAATAGGGGCTCTTCAAAATCGGGGTTGCTGCCGTTGGTCGCTCTCCGCAAGGAGAGCGTGGATAGAAATGTCGAAGATTACCTGCATGCAGGTGGCCTTGACGTCGCTCTCCGCAAGGAGAGCGTGGATAGAAATCTGATGACCGCCGGCGACGTGACCGCGCCCAGCGCGTCGCTCTCCGCAAGGAGAGCGTGGATAGAAATGCACATAAAAATAATAGGCCGTCTGTTGGTAGCGTCGCTCTCCGCAAGGAGAGCGTGGATAGAAATGCCGTTAGGCCCTATGATGCGCCGATGCGGCGCTGTCGCTCTCCGCAAGGAGAGCGTGGATAGAAATCAGGGGCATCCCATAATTTTTGTATCTTTTTGAGTCGCTCTCCGCAAGGAGAGCGTGGATAGAAATATCTATAATCAAAACACTGTCAGGTGGAATATTGTAGTCGCTCTCCGCAAGGAGAGCGTGGATAGAAATAGTACAAAGCACGAGGGCCTGCCGAAATCCGGCCGTCGCTCTCCGCAAGGAGAGCGTGGATAGAAATCTTGACAACGGTATTACACTGATACCACATCAGCAGTCGCTCTCCGCAAGGAGAGCGTGGATAGAAATCGAGGAAGATGGCATTTTATCCACCGGGGCCCCCAGTCGCTCTCCGCAAGGAGAGCGTGGATAGAAATTGGTATCATTATGGGTGGTCCTGGTATGACGACTTTGTCGCTCTCCGCAAGGAGAGCGTGGATAGAAATTGAAATCACCATAACAGACATTGATTTTAGGATGTCGCTCTCCGCAAGGAGAGCGTGGATAGAAATGCCGTGCCATAGCCGCCCACCCAATACTCCCAGTGGTCGCTCTCCGCAAGGAGAGCGTGGATAGAAATCTGCACTTTTTGCAGGGCCTTGTTGGCCGTGGTTGTCGCTCTCCGCAAGGAGAGCGTGGATAGAAATATTGGCGTCGGGACGACGCGGGACAGGCGCGGAGTGGTCGCTCTCCGCAAGGAGAGCGTGGATAGAAATACCGACCTTGTGTTGAATGCCTAAGACTGTAACGTCGCTCTCCGCAAGGAGAGCGTGGATAGAAATAATAGAAGATTTAGAACCGTCAACAACGCGAAGATTGTCGCTCTCCGCAAGGAGAGCGTGGATAGAAATTATTATTGCGATCACGATACTGACTGGATTAGGGCGTCGCTCTCCGCAAGGAGAGCGTGGATAGAAATTGACGAAACAACTTGATAGAACGTCTCCATTGACAGTCGCTCTCCGCAAGGAGAGCGTGGATAGAAATACCCTCCCCGAAAATCCGATGATAGACGTTGATAGTCGCTCTCCGCAAGGAGAGCGTGGATAGAAATTCCTGCTGGCTGTTGGCGTGAATCTCGCCGCGCGTCGCTCTCCGCAAGGAGAGCGTGGATAGAAATCGTGACGAACATGAACATCGGACAAACATTATCGTCGCTCTCCGCAAGGAGAGCGTGGATAGAAATACTAATTTAGCTTGTCAAGTTTGTGTGTTTTGCCGTCGCTCTCCGCAAGGAGAGCGTGGATAGAAATTACGGGGATGATTTGGTGTTTGCGGATGGCGTTGGTCGCTCTCCGCAAGGAGAGCGTGGATAGAAATTACGATAACCCTTGACAGTGGGGCCCTTCCCGGCGTCGCTCTCCGCAAGGAGAGCGTGGATAGAAATACCCGGATGGCCGGGTGACGTGCTGCGAATATGAGGGTCGCTCTCCGCAAGGAGAGCGTGGATAGAAATTTGTACTATGGGGATGATTTGACGTTTTCGGATGTCGCTCTCCGCAAGGAGAGCGTGGATAGAAATATACGAATGACTTTAATTTTCTTATTTTCTCCAGTCGCTCTCCGCAAGGAGAGCGTGGATAGAAATTCGGTGTGATAGGCTGGTTGCCGGTAGGCCTTAACGTCGCTCTCCGCAAGGAGAGCGTGGATAGAAATAATAGACGACTTAGAGCCATCCACAACGCGGAGAGTCGCTCTCCGCAAGGAGAGCGTGGATAGAAATTACAAGATACATATCATCACACAAATCGCGCAAGTCGCTCTCCGCAAGGAGAGCGTGGATAGAAATTTGTTATCTTGATAATATAGAAATATCTGAAGCCAGTCGCTCTCCGCAAGGAGAGCGTGGATAGAAATTGTTACCGCAGCCGATAAAGCGGCGCGCCAACGTGTCGCTCTCCGCAAGGAGAGCGTGGATAGAAATCCAAGCAATCCTTGTTAAGGTCGTACTTTTGCCAGTCGCTCTCCGCAAGGAGAGCGTGGATAGAAATCTCATAACAAAGACGGCCGTAATAATCAGAATTCACGTCGCTCTCCGCAAGGAGAGCGTGGATAGAAATATTACTTAATACCCAGTATCGGAACCTTGCGAAGGTCGCTCTCCGCAAGGAGAGCGTGGATAGAAATCGCCAACTTTTGCCGGAATCGCTTTTGCCCTACTTGTCGCTCTCCGCAAGGAGAGCGTGGATAGAAATATTTGACTGTTGCCGCCCATTTTGGCAGGAAAAAAGTCGCTCTCCGCAAGGAGAGCGTGGATAGAAATATCATCACAATAATCGAGGAATTGAGCAAAACTAGTCGCTCTCCGCAAGGAGAGCGTGGATAGAAATTATATTATCAAGGTAACAGGCAACCGCCCCGCGGGTCGCTCTCCGCAAGGAGAGCGTGGATAGAAATATCAGGCGCGAAATGTCGTTGATGCGGCCATATGGTCGCTCTCCGCAAGGAGAGCGTGGATAGAAATATTGCAATGGGCAAGGGCTCGCCGGTACCCGGCAAGTCGCTCTCCGCAAGGAGAGCGTGGATAGAAATTGCAGCAGCGCTGCCATGAGCTTTTGAAATGTGGTGTCGCTCTCCGCAAGGAGAGCGTGGATAGAAATCTGAATTTACCCAACTCTATTCGGCGTTGTCTCATGTCGCTCTCCGCAAGGAGAGCGTGGATAGAAATCCTTATTTGCTTTGGCAGTTTTGGCCGGGCCTTTCGTCGCTCTCCGCAAGGAGAGCGTGGATAGAAATACATGGATAGATGGCTTGCGGGCCTAAAGGGCACGGTCGCTCTCCGCAAGGAGAGCGTGGATAGAAATGCAGTCACGGAGATAATAGAAGTCGAAAAGCTAGGTCGCTCTCCGCAAGGAGAGCGTGGATAGAAATCCTCTCTCGTGATGTGGATGGTGCTTATCTTGTTGGTCGCTCTCCGCAAGGAGAGCGTGGATAGAAATACAATTATCAGTTATACTATAGATAATGAAAGAAAGGTCGCTCTCCGCAAGGAGAGCGTGGATAGAAATGGAAAACACTCCCAGGGCCCTTTGCATCGTGGGGTCGCTCTCCGCAAGGAGAGCGTGGATAGAAATACCGAAAACGCGGTCCTGTTCCTGCTGACGGCCGTCGCTCTCCGCAAGGAGAGCGTGGATAGAAATAATTTTTTGCAGGGCCTTGTTGGCCGTGGTTGCGTCGCTCTCCGCAAGGAGAGCGTGGATAGAAATATCGGCGTCGGGACCACACGCGACAGGCGCGGAGGTCGCTCTCCGCAAGGAGAGCGTGGATAGAAATTCGGTCACGGTGTCTTTGTAGCCGTCCTGCGCCTCGTCGCTCTCCGCAAGGAGAGCGTGGATAGAAATACCACACGCGGCATAGGCGGGCAGCACGTTATTGGTCGCTCTCCGCAAGGAGAGCGTGGATAGAAATCCAAAAGTCGGGTCGATGATGCGGGCCGTAACCGGTCGCTCTCCGCAAGGAGAGCGTGGATAGAAATACAAAATCGTCAATGCTGACATTATAGCCACCCTTGTCGCTCTCCGCAAGGAGAGCGTGGATAGAAATTGACTGGGCCAAGGCCCTTTTCCGGTATCTTGGGTCGCTCTCCGCAAGGAGAGCGTGGATAGAAATTGCACAGCGGCCGGAGCCGGCTGCGCGGGTTTGTGTCGCTCTCCGCAAGGAGAGCGTGGATAGAAATCTTGGCAATAATCCTAAAATCAATATCGGTTATGTCGCTCTCCGCAAGGAGAGCGTGGATAGAAATCTTATATTCCGCTTGCCAAGGTCCGCCACTGTGGTCGCTCTCCGCAAGGAGAGCGTGGATAGAAATATAGGGGTTGACGAATTTCAACGTTGCAAAGTGAAGTCGCTCTCCGCAAGGAGAGCGTGGATAGAAATATTAGGATTAACCTCCTTTCTCCATTTGTAGGGGTCGCTCTCCGCAAGGAGAGCGTGGATAGAAATCTAGGGTGTTTTCATCCTTGGGCTGGACATCCAAGAGTCGCTCTCCGCAAGGAGAGCGTGGATAGAAATAAAGCATTAAAGTGCTTATATGTGTAGTGGTGGGGTCGCTCTCCGCAAGGAGAGCGTGGATAGAAATTTTTTGGAGTAGGAGGTGCCAACAATGGCAGTATAGTCGCTCTCCGCAAGGAGAGCGTGGATAGAAATAATATACCAGCAAGCAAAAGTTTGCCCTAATGTGTCGCTCTCCGCAAGGAGAGCGTGGATAGAAATTTGTGGTGGGGCGTTCGCAAGGCCGTTGGCAGCCGTCGCTCTCCGCAAGGAGAGCGTGGATAGAAATCAAATAGCATTGTACTGAGAGACGGAATCAGCCTGTCGCTCTCCGCAAGGAGAGCGTGGATAGAAATTTTTGACACGCTTGCCGGCACTTGAAGGTCGTCGGTCGCTCTCCGCAAGGAGAGCGTGGATAGAAATTGGTACTCATCCAGGATTATAATGCTCGTGTCGGGTCGCTCTCCGCAAGGAGAGCGTGGATAGAAATTTTCCAATGCGGCGTTGTAGCTGGCCGATTGTTCCAACAGTCGCTCTCCGCAAGGAGAGCGTGGATAGAAATTCTTCTGTGTCGGATTCTCTTCCGGCGCTAAGGCGTCGCTCTCCGCAAGGAGAGCGTGGATAGAAATCGCACGCCCCACCACATGAACACAAGGCCAATACCGTCGCTCTCCGCAAGGAGAGCGTGGATAGAAATATGAGAGAAGATGTATCATATAACATAAAAGAGACGTCGCTCTCCGCAAGGAGAGCGTGGATAGAAATCTCAACACAATGCAGATTGTAATTATCGTAATGTAGTCGCTCTCCGCAAGGAGAGCGTGGATAGAAATATAATTCTGCCGAAAAAGCTTAACAGAACGCCGCCGTCGCTCTCCGCAAGGAGAGCGTGGATAGAAATGTGGCAAAACAAGCCGATGCGGCCGCTGCTTTCGGTCGCTCTCCGCAAGGAGAGCGTGGATAGAAATCCATTGCCAAATCCCTCAAGAATCTGCTTGAACGCGTCGCTCTCCGCAAGGAGAGCGTGGATAGAAATAAACCGGAAGTTCGGGACTGGTTCAAGCTCCAGCGGTCGCTCTCCGCAAGGAGAGCGTGGATAGAAATTCTTCATGTATCCCAAATAGACGCTTGAAAAAAGACCGTCGCTCTCCGCAAGGAGAGCGTGGATAGAAATAGAATACCTTAAGGTTACTAATATTTGTCGTCATGGTCGCTCTCCGCAAGGAGAGCGTGGATAGAAATCTCCGTTTGGTGGACGTGTTTAAGGGCCCCGTACGGTCGCTCTCCGCAAGGAGAGCGTGGATAGAAATCATTACAACTTGAACCTCCCGTCAAGACCCATAGAGTCGCTCTCCGCAAGGAGAGCGTGGATAGAAATCGCTTGCATTGCCTGTCTGGCCTTGCTGCCCAAGTCGCTCTCCGCAAGGAGAGCGTGGATAGAAATGCGCCAGTACATGACTGGCTGATCTGACGGATAATGTCGCTCTCCGCAAGGAGAGCGTGGATAGAAATAAGAAGTTAAGCATTATGGCAAGTTACCACCCGGTCGCTCTCCGCAAGGAGAGCGTGGATAGAAATTGCGTAAGTGTAGCTCACGCGTTCGCCCTCAGCGGGTCGCTCTCCGCAAGGAGAGCGTGGATAGAAATCCGCATTTGCAAGAAGCAGTCCGGCGTAAAAACCGTCGCTCTCCGCAAGGAGAGCGTGGATAGAAATATCAGTCTTGCCGGACTGATCGGGGTTGATGCCAGGTCGCTCTCCGCAAGGAGAGCGTGGATAGAAATCCCTCGTAATGAAAAGAATCGAAACAATAAAGAGCGTGGATAGAAATTTACAGGCTTAGAAAAAACTATCGGAATTCGTTCTGTCGCTCTCCGCAAGGAGAGCGTGGATAGAAATGGTGTTATCCTGGATTGTCTTGATGGTGGCGTGCGTCGCTCTCCGCAAGGAGAGCGTGGATAGAAATTGTGTTTATGTTAATTTGGAATAATTCTCCGACGTCGCTCTCCGCAAGGAGAGCGTGGATAGAAATAAAGGCCCCGAAGAGCTGGCGCAGTTTTGGTCCGTCGCTCTCCGCAAGGAGAGCGTGGATAGAAATTTAAAAGATTCTGCGCCTGCTTTGTTGCCGGCTGGTCGCTCTCCGCAAGGAGAGCGTGGATAGAAATTGCACGCAGCTCGATATGATCCGCAAACAGAAAAGTCGCTCTCCGCAAGGAGAGCGTGGATAGAAATAACACAACGCGGGTGGGTGTTTCCGGCAAGCTCAAGTCGCTCTCCGCAAGGAGAGTGTGGATAGAAATTTCTCCCGGGTGATATCGCTGCCGTTCTCCTGCATGAGCCAGTTCAGCTGCTCCTCGGTAATGCCGGGGATCTTGTTCTTTACGTCTTCGCGTTTCATGGTGGAAACTCCTTTCTGTGGGTAAAACCTCGGTTTGGTGACGCAGTTCTCCGTCTACATCCGGTTGTGGATAGGGTACGCACTGCCCTCTGCGATGGTGCCCGTTCCGTCCTCATGCGGGCAAAATGGGCATAATAAAAGCACGGTGCGGTCTGCATCGTGCTAAAAATGGGTAAACAAAAACCACGGTGCGCGTGCATCGTGGTTCAAGTTGCATTATTTTTGTGTTGTTTCGGTTTGTTTTTGTCGTTCTTCGCGGAGTTTCTTGCCTTCCTCATATGCTTTCTCAATATAAGCCCAGCCTTCTTCCCAAGAGAGCTTATCTCCATCCAACATATGGCATCAACTCCTTCCTATACCGTAAGTATAGCCGTTTTTCAAGAAGTTGTCAATAACATCATCCCATTCCTTTTCCGCTGCACCGCGATATTTGCGCAGTTCTGCAAAAGCTGCATCGTAATCAAAGCGGGATGTTTTGGAAATCGTTCAGACTTTACCTTGATTTGTAACGATTGACATTGTGCCGATGAAATCGTTTTTTAAAAAGACTGCAACATCTTGCAGGGAAAAGTAACTTTGCCTGGGGTGATTATGGCAAAGCATAATGCTTCCAGGGTCGCTCTCCGCAAGGAGAGCATGGAATGTTTCTCTTTCTGACTGTTCAGGGTGGTTTTGTTCATGCGGATATCCGCTTTAATTTTAAAAATTGCTATAGTAAAAAACTCTCGCATAAAATAATATAAAAATATTATATTATTTACTTGACAGGGTACCCTGGCGGGGTATATAGTGAATATACCCCGCCGGGGTACCTTGCATGTGATGGGAGTCTGCAAATAAAAAGTCAAGACCAAAAATGAAAAAGCTCTCACAAA
>ERZ826242.1205-NODE-1205-length-29737-cov-14.892191_pt1 | contig 29737 bp, 27 predicted proteins | sample MGYA00519871_ERZ826242 | MGnify/ENA primary metagenome ERZ826242 (study PRJEB31778, sample SAMEA3449226) | human gut metagenome | biome: human gut; feature: human-associated habitat; material: faeces | place: United Kingdom | collected 2010/2012 ...
GCAACAAGAAATACATGAACATGAAGCACTTGGAGGCGGCTCTGGACGACGCCTCCATTGCCGGCTGACTTCACTCAGCCGGAGCCTGCAAATAAATTTGCGCATAAATCTTGACGGGACCCGATCACACTCCCCGCCCCATAAAAAGGTGAGACAAGGGAAGATCCCCTCGATTTTCAACCGTTATTGCTGCACTTTTTCGATGGATCCCGAAAAAAGCCATAGTGCATAACGGATCGATACATGCCTGTTATATAAAAATACAGTTTTGTTCTTTCATCTTCGCATCCTATCTAATCCTCTATCTGTATTTTCGTTCATAGGAACGGATAAGGATAGGATTGATATATCTATATTTGATTATTTAGTATTTAATATATAAGTATTTAATTGTGCGGGATTTCCCTGTACAGGATTTCCCTGCTTAGGTTACAATGCCTTTTTGAGGCAATTTGAAAAGTGTTGATTTTTTGAATTTTATCCTTCTGTAAGCTACCGAACATAGGAGCATGAGAAAAGATATGCCCCCACCTTAATTCGGGTCACACAGAGCCGCAGAACGCCCGAAACGAACGCAAAACACCACATCTTCTCGGACAGTACAGGAAAAGAGTGCCGATACTTGCGTATCAGCACCCTTTTTTCCTGTCAGTATTTGATTTTGAACTTTCCACACCGCGTTTGTACCTATGAAAACATTGATTTACTGACGATTGCTCATTGTTTTCTTATTAGGTACGCACACAAGCCGTCTTTTTTATTTGTCGATTTTAAGCTGTATAATCTTTTGAGGCTCTGTCTCTGTGGCATAGAGCGCTGTATCCACATAGATTTTTTCCGCAGCCATCAGCGCGTCATGCAGTCGTCGAGCACAGGGATACGCCAGCGGGATGGTCTGTAAATCATCCAATGCATTGTCTATTGCCCCACACAGTACCGCATACATCTTCTGGTAATCCGCCATACTATCCCCCATCGTCTATCCATAGCCTAATAGTAGCATGCGTAGCCTATATTGACAAGGCTTTTCGGCTATTCTAAAAGAAAAATGGCCGGAGGGTGTGTATGGATACCATCAGCGCGGTGAAGAACCGTATTTTGCAGCTATGCGGCGAACGGAATATCAGCGTCAATCATCTGGCGTCCATCAGCGCCCTGCCGCCCTCCAGCGTGAAGAACATTCTGTATGGAAAGAGCCAGAATCCCAAGCTGCTGACCATCAAGCTCCTGTGTGACGGTCTGGGCATTACCCTGGGCGAGTTCTTCTCCACACCGGAGTTCGACGCGCTGGAGCAGGAGATCCAATAAGCATGAAAAAATGGCCGTCCGGTGGACGGCCATTTTTATGTTTGCTTGAGGTCTCCCTTTCCGTCGTTCAGCACATCCTCGTGCCAGAAGCGGCGCAGCCGGTCATAGAAAATGCTGCCGACACCGCCGAACAGAAGCATGGCCTGCAAAGGCAGTGTCAGCCAATAGAGGTGATAGTAGGAATTCAGGTTGCCGATGGCGGTCAAACCTTCATGAGAGTCGGGGAGGACAGAACCCCAGATGCTCAATGCCACCACGCCGATCAGGCCGATGATGCCTGCGGCCGCCAGCACCAGCCGTTTTGTGGGCCAATTCTTTCGCCAAGGAGGTGTGGCCGCTGCGGGTGCAGCCTGCACCACAGCTTCACCCTCCAGCAGCAGATAGTCGGTGGTGACGCCGAACAGGCGGCTGAGGGCGATGACGTTCTCCGTGTCCGGCACCGACGCGCCGCTCTCCCACTTGGACAGGGCCTGCCGGGAGACGTTGATCTGCGTGGCCAGCTCCTCCTAGCTCCATCCCCGCGCCTTGCGCAGGGCCTGCAGCTTTTCACCAAAGGTCATGAGCGCTTCTCCTTTCCGTTTCTGATGTTATTCTATCAGAAACGGGATGTAAAGTCTACCTATCATGGCTTCCAAATCCGCAACCAGAGTTGACATGGGGAGAAAATAGGGGCTGCAGCAAAGAAAAACAACAAAAAGATGAACTGCCTCCGCAGCTCATCTTTTTATGTAGCTTCCGCCTTACTTATTGCTCAGGTACTCGTCGATGGACTTGGCGCCCAGCTTACCGGCACCCATGGCCAGAATGACGGTGGCCGCGCCGGTGACGGCGTCGCCGCCGGCATAGACCGCCTGGCGGGAGGTCAGGCCATCCTCGTTGACGATGATGCCGCCCTTCTTGTTGACCTCGAGACCCTTGGTGGTGCTCTTGATCAGCGGGTTGGGGTTGGTACCCAGGGACATGATGACGGCGTCCACAGGCAGCTCGAACTCGCTGCCCTTCTTCTCGATGGGACGGCGGCGGCCGGAAGCGTCAGGCTCGCCCAGCTCCATCTCGATGCAGGTCATGGACTTGACGCAGTCCTGCTCGTCGCCATTGATCTGGATGGGGTTGTTCAGGGTCTTGAAGATGATGCCCTCTTCGATGGCGTGCTCCACTTCCTCGTGACGGGCAGGCAGCTCCTCCATACCGCGGCGGTAGACCACCCAGACCTCAGCGCCCAGGCGCTTGGAGCAGCGGGCGGCGTCCATAGCCACGTTGCCGCCGCCGACCACGGCCACGGTCTTGCCCTTCAGGTCCATGATGGGGGTGTCGCTGTCCTCGCGGTAGGCCTTCATCAGGTTGATACGGGTCAGGAACTCGTTGGCGGAATAGACGCCCTTCAGGTTCTCACCGGGGATGTTCATGAACATGGGCAGGCCCGCGCCGGAACCGATGAACACTGCCTCAAAGCCGTACTCCTCCATCAGCTCGTCGATGGTGATGGTGCGGCCCACCACGGTGTTGGTCTCCACCTTGACGCCCATGGCCTTCAACCCGTCCACTTCCTTCTGGACGATGGCCTTGGGCAGACGGAACTCGGGAATGCCGTACACCAGCACGCCGCCGGCCAGGTGCAGCGCCTCGAACACCGTGACCTCATAGCCCTTCTTGGCCAGGTCGCCGGCGCAGGTCAGGCCCGCGGGGCCGGAGCCGATCACAGCCACCTTGTGGCCGTTGGGGGCGGGGACCGCCGCGGCCTCGGTGCTGTGGGCGTTGTGCCAGTCAGCCACAAAGCGCTCCAGCCGGCCGATGCCCACGGGGTCGCCCTTCTTGCCGCGGACGCAGTGCATCTCGCACTGGCTCTCCTGGGGACACACGCGGCCGCACACGGCGGGCAGAGAGCTGGTCTGATGGATGACCTGATAGGCGCCCTCATAATCCTTTTCCACGATCTTCTGGATGAATTCGGGGATACGCACGTTCACGGGACAGCCGTCCACGCAGGGGTGGTTCTTGCAGTTCAGGCAGCGGGCCGCCTCGTCCAGCGCCTGCTCCTCGGTGTAGCCCAGGGCCACCTCCAGGAAGTTTTTGTTGCGGACATTGGGGTCCTGGGAGGGCATTTCGTTCTTGTCCAAACGCATATTGATCTTAGCAGCCATCTTACTTTACCTCCTGCTTGAACAGATTGCAGACTTCCTCGTGCTTACGCACCTCGAAGTCGTGGTACATCTGGTTGCGCTTCACCGCCAGATCCCAGTCCACCTTCTGGCCGTCGAAGTCGGGGCCGTCCACGCAGGCGAACTTCGTCTCGCCGCCCACGGTCAGGCGGCAGCCGCCGCACATACCGGTGCCGTCGATCATGATGGGGCTCATGGAGACGGTGGTGGGCATATTGTAGGGCGCGGTGGTCTTACAGACGAACTTCATCATGACCATGGGGCCGATGGCGAAGATCTCGTCATACTGATTGCCCTCGTCCAGCAGCTGCTTCAGCGCCTCGGTAACAAGGCCCTTCTGGCCGTAGGAGCCGTCGTCGGTGCAGACCTTCAGCACAGAGGAAACCGCCTTGAACTTATCCTCCAGAATGACCACGTCCTTGCTCTTGAAGCCCACCACAGCGTGGACCTCTGCGCCGCAGTCATGGAACTTCTTCAGCACGGGGTAGGCGATGGCGCAGCCCACGCCGCCGCCGACGACACAGACCTTCTTCTTGCCCTCCGTCTCGGTGGGGCGGCCCAGGGGACCCACGAAATCGTGGAGACAGTCGCCCTGCTGCTTGTGGCTCAGCTTCTCGGTGGTAGCGCCCACGGTCTGGACGATAATGGTCACGGTGCCCTTTTCGCGGTCATAGTCGTGGATCGTAATGGGGATGCGCTCGCCCTTTTCATCCACACGCAGGATAATGAACTGGCCCGGCTCCGCCTTCTTGGCGACCATAGGCGCTTCGATCTCGTACAGGATCACAGTGGGCTTCAGCGCTTCTTTTCTAACGATGCGATACATACATCACGGCTCCTTCTTCTCTAATGTTCGGTGTCCGGCATAGTGGATCACTGTCACGGCATACCCGTTCTCCGCTTTATTGTAACACCAACCGGCAGACCCGTCAATCTTCATTTGCCGGAAAACGGCTCAGACCCCCTGCTGCAGCAGGACTTTCCGGCCATGGACATCCACCAGTTCCTCCTGCCGCATCTTCTTCAGCTCCCGCATCATGGCGCTGCGGTCCGTGGAGATATAGTCCGCCAGCGCACTGAGGGAAAACGGCAGCAAGAACTCCCCACTGCGGTTTTTGGCGGCCATCAGCGAGAAATAGCACATCAGCTTGTCCCGTATGCTGCGGCGGCTCAGCACCTCTACCCGCTCATACAGAGACGTGGCCTTCTCTGCCACCAGCTGGAACATGTTCTCCACCACCTGTGTGTGGTGGGTGCAGGCTTTTTCGCACCGCTTCGTCACCTGGTCGGCGGCCATGAACCACACGCGGCAGGCGGTCTCCGCCACCACGGTGATGCTGTCGCCGGCCACATTCTCGAACATCAGCATCTCCCCGAACACGCCGCCGCTCTCCAGCCGCTCCAGAATGGTGCGGCTTCCCTGCTGGTCGATGCGCTCGATGACCGCTGCGCCCTCCGCCAGCACGCCCACCATGTTCCGCCCCGCGCCAAAGTCGTATATCACCTCGTCGGCGCGGAAGCTGACCTCCCGCATGTCAAAGCAGGTACGCATGGCCTGCTGGGACTCCTCGCTGATTCCGCGGAACAGCGGGGATGCGCCGATCTCCATCGCTTTTACGCCTCCCTTCTCAGGCGGCGGTCCCGCCGCCTGCCTATGATACCGTATACGATATAGTTGCCCAGAAATCCCACCACAAGGCCCGCCAGCACGTCGATGACCGCATGCTGCTTGATGAACACGGTGGATGCGATGATCAGAACGCCGTACACCGCAGTGCTCCACCGCCACGCCCGCTTCTTCAGCCCTCTGGTGTGCCATATGGCGAACCATGCGTCAATGACGCCCACCACGTGGACGCTGGGGAACACGTTGGTGTTGGTGTCCAGTGAGTAGGTGTAGGCCACCAGATCGCAGAAGATGTTGTCCCTGGGCATCACAGCGGGCCGCAGGTCCTGCCCGTTGGGGATCAGGGCGCAGATGAGCGTGCTGAACAGAAACGTGATCATGATGCTCCACATGTACCGCCGGAAGCCCTCGCCATCCTTGAGGATGAGGTAGATGCCCAGAATAAACAGCAGTACGCTCCAGCTGGCGTAGATGGGGGCAAAGCCCTCCAGAAACGGGATCTTGTAGTCGATGGGCAGCTGGGTAGCCCAGTAGTTGTCGGTGATAAAGTGCTCAATGGTGAAGAATATGCCCAGATAGACAGGCAGAAACAGCCCCCACCATATGTGCGGATGGTCGTGGATAAACGTCTTGATGCGCTGCATAGAAACCTCCCACAGGATGATAGTCGTGTCCCGTATTGTAGCAGATGCCCCCGCCGCAGGCAACCGTTTTGTGATAAATGTCACAATAATTTTACAAATCCGTCATTCTCCCGGAAGTGTCTGACAGGCTTGCCATCCGCCGGTGGGTATAGTATACTGATGATAACAGACAGCTTTTGCCGAAAGAAGGAGGACCTCCCATGGAGATTAAAAAACGCGAGAACATTCCGGAAAACCGCCAGGTGCGCCTGACCGTAGCCGTGGACCGCGGCACATGGCAGGACGCGCTGATGCACTGCTACAACGGCATCAAGGCCCTGTGCCCCGTGGAGGGCGAACCCACCCGTGAGAAGATCGAGGCCGTCTACGGCAGCGATTTCCTGTATCAGGAGGCCGTCAACGAGACGTATCCCCAGGCGCTGGTGGATGCCATCGGACAGGAGGACATCTCCATCGCCGGCACCCCCACCCTGACGGTGGAGGACATTGGCCCGGATGGCTTCACCTTCACCGCTCTCATCGACCTGTACCCCGAGGTAAAGCTGGGCCAGTACAAGGGCCTCAGCGCCGTGTACCCCCAGGCGGAGCTGTCCGAGGAGGACACCCAGGCCGCGCTGGAGGAGTACGCCCGCGCCCACATGACCGAGGAGCATCCCGACCGTGCCGCCATGGGCGACGAGGTGGTGCTGGACTTTGAGGGCTTCGTGGACGGTGTGGCCTTCGAGGGCGGCAAGGGTGAGAGCTATCCCCTGCTGCTGGGCAGCGGCTATTTCATCCCCGGCTTTGAGGAGCAGGTGGCCGGCGCCCGTACAGGCGAGGAGCGAGATATCCATGTGACCTTCCCCACCGCCTACACGCCGGAGCTGGCGGGCAAGGACGCCACGTTCCACATCAAGGTCCATGAGATCACCCGCCGCTCCATGCCCACGCTGGACGACGCATTTGCCAGGGCGCAGGGCTTTGAGGAGCTGTCCCACCTGCGCCGCAGCGTCATGGAGCAGGCGGTGGCCAAAAAACAGTCGGAGGCCGCAGAGCAGTTCGCCAACGACCTGATCGGTCAGGTGCTGGCAGGCATGGAGGTCGAGCTGCCCGACGCCATGGTGGAAAACCAGCTGGACGGCCTTATTCAGGAGCTGCGCGGCCATCTGGAGAGCCAGGGTGTGCAGCTGGAGCAGTATCTGGAGTCCAGCGGCACCTCCATGGAGGACCTCCGCGCCCACGCGCGGGAGCAGGCCGCCGGCGCCGCCCGCTTTGAACTGGCCATGACGGAGATCGCCCGTCTGGAGGGTATCGATGTCACCGACGACGACGTGGAGCAGAAGTACGCGGAGCTCTCCGCTCAGTACCAGCTGTCCCGCGACCTGCTGCGCCAGCAGCTGCCGCCCCTGCGCCTGCGCCACGACCTGAAGCTGGCCCGCGCCCAGGCTGTGGTGGTGGACTCCGCCCGCCGCAAATAACATCTCCGCCACACGCAAACAGCACCCCGCAGACACACACATCATCCCGCACGAAGCAAGCACCCCGCAGGCAATGCCTGCGGGGTGCTTGCTTCTATCTTCCTTATGACGCGCGGGTCACGCCGCCGAAGTACCAGTTCCCCAGCCCGTCGGACACCGCGCCCAGCACACCGTCGCGGATGACGCAGGGCTGCGTCCTGCCGTACAGCGGGATGACGTACCCCGTCTCCAGCAGCAGCTGCTCCGCATCCCGCAGGTAGGCGTCCTCCGCCTCCTGGGAATTGCTGGTGGCCGCGATCTTCATCAGAATGTCGTAGGCGTTGAGGTACAGCATGCCGTAGTTTCGCATGTCCGTACTGCGCCAGGGGTCCAGATAGGCAGCCGCATCGTTGTTGCAGGCCGTCATCTCCATCAGCGCGATCACGAACTCGCCGTTCGCCAGCCGCTGCTTCAGCTCGAAGCTCTCCAGCCCCACCAGCTGCACCTTGATGCCCAGCTGTGCCTCCCAGAGCTGCTGGAGCTGCTGGGCCGCCTGAGCCTGGGTCGATGTCCGGTCATATGCCAGCGTCACCGTGTCCAGCGCGCTGAGGCTCACGGCGTTGCTGTACCCCGCCTGCCGCAGCAGCGCCAGCGCACCCTGACACCGCTCCTCGTACTTGTCCGGATCGTTGTCGATCCGTGTGCCGTTGACCACGCGGAACTCCTCCCCGCTGGCGGTAAGGATGCCGTAGGGCACCAGTCCCTCCGCCGCCGTGTAGTCCTGCCCCATGGCCTCCGCCACCGCATTGCGGTCGATGACCAGACTCAGCGCCCGCCGCAGCTCACTGCGGCTCATGCTGGTGGCCATCTGGTTCAACAGCAGGATGCCCACCGTGGGGTCGCCGCCCTGCTGGGCGTCCTCCCCGCCGGCCCCGATGACGATATCCACCTTTCCGGCACTGGCGTCCGCCGCCTGCCGGTCCTTCAATTGGATGTCGATGCGATCCGGCCCCAGCCGCTTCACGTCGTAGTACGCCGCACGGGTGTGCAGCGTCAGCCGCGTACTGTCGCTCCAGTCGCCGGTGCGCTCGTAGGCGCCGTTGCCCATGAACCACAGGCTGCTGACGCTCCAGTTGTCGTGGCCCGTCACCGCCTTCTCCTGCACCGGCATGGTGACTGCCGACGTGCAGGTGCTCTCGATAAACGACGGGTAGCTGCCGCTGAGCACCACCACCAGCGTGTGGTCGTCCGGTGCCGACACCTGCAGCGCCTCGGTATCGCCCAGCACCGCCTTGTCGTACCCCGCCACCATGGCCAGCGCATCGGCGTTGGGGCTGTTGGTCTCAGGGTCCACCAGCCGCCGCCAGGCGTACACGAAGTCGCCGGCCGTGACGGCGCTGCCGTCAGACCATTTCGCGTCGGTACGCAGCTGGAACGTATACGTCACCGTGCCGTCCAGCGCCGTCTCCTCGGTGTAGCTGCGGGCCACGGCGTGAACCGCGCCCTCGGCGCTGGGCCGCATCAGGTTCTCAAACACATGCTTGACTACGGTGCGCTCCGCCGGCGTCACCGCCTGAGCGGGGTCCATAGTCCGCACCGTGCCGGTCATCACCACCGACAGCTTCTCCTCATCGTTGGGGTCCTCGCCGCAGGCTGCCAGCAGCATCGTCATACAAAGGGCCAGCAGCAGTGCCGCCGCCCGTCTCCAATTTCTCATAGGCTGTTCCTCCGTGGGGTCGTTTTCTGCCATTATATCCGGTTTCGCCGAAAAAGTAAAGCTGTCCCCCCAAATGTGCATCCGGCCAGAGGTCTCGGAGGGAAGGATCGTGTGAAAGGGAACCGTCAGGGTTCCCTTTCGCATTTCGTCACCCGCCGCAGCGACCAAAATCGCAAAATCAGCAATTGCCCTGATTTTGCGATTTTGCAAGCAGCAAGCCGGGAAGCCCATGCGGACTTTCCGGCTTGCTGAGCCGCCCGAAGGCGGCTTTACTTTCGATGTCCGATATTCCCTTACTCCTGCACCAGCAGCTGGGCGATCTGCACGGCGTTGGTGGCCGCGCCCTTGCGCACCTGATCGCCGCAGCACCAGATGTTCAGACCGTTGTCGCTGGTGAGGTCGTCGCGGATGCGGCCCACGAACACCAGATCCTGATCACTGGTCTCCAGCGGCATGGGATAGCGCTTGTTGGCCAGATCGTCCACCAGACGGCACCCAGGTGCCGCCGCGATCAGCTGCCGCGCCCGCTCCACGGAGATCTTCTCTCTGGTTCGCACCACGATGGACACGCTGTGGCTCCGCACCACCGGCACCCGCACGCAGGTGCAGCTGACCTTCAGCTCCGGCAGGTGCATGATCTTGCGCCCCTCGTTCTGCATCTTCATCTCCTCGGAGGTGTAGCCCTCGAAGGCCTCGCCGCCGATCTGGGGAATGACGTTATAGGCGATCTGGTACTGGAACACCTTGGGCTCCACCGGCTCGCCCTGGCCCAGCCGCTCCACCTCGTTCAGCAGCTCGATGGGGCCGCCGGCTCCCGCGCCGGACACCGCCTGATAGCTGGAGGCGATGATGCTCTCGATGGGGCTGTCCTGATTCAGGGCGTTGATGGCCACCAGCGACACGATGGTGGTGCAGTTGGGGTTGGCAATGATGCCCTTATGCTTCCTGGCGTCCTCGGGGTTGATTTCAGGAATGACCAGCGGCACATCGGGGTCCATGCGGAACGCGCTGGAGTTGTCCACAAACACGGCCCCCGCCTTGACGATGGCCGGCGCAAACCTCTTGGCGATGTCGTTCTCCGCCGCGCCCAGCACGATGTCCATGCCCTTGAAGGCCTCATCGCAGGCCAGCTCCACGGCGATGTCCTGTCCCTTCCAGGGCAGCAGCTGCCCCACGGACCGTTCCGACGCCAGCAGGTGCAGCTCTGCCACGGGGAAATCCCGCTCCGCCAGGATCTTCATCATCTCGCAGCCCACCGCACCGGTGGCGCCCAGGATCGCAACTTTATACTGTTTCATGGATAGCTCCTCCTTTTTTATTTCACAAAGCTGTCGTACAGCGCACGGATGGCCTTCTCAAAGTCAGCTCCGTCCACGCCCACGATAATGTTCAGTTCCTCCGGCCCCTGGGTGATCATGCGGATGTTGATGCCGTTTTCACCCAGCTTGCCGAAGATCTTGCCGGAAGAACCGGGCTGGAACGCCATCTTCCGGCCCACGGCCGCCACGATGGCCATGCCGTCGGTAAGGTGCAGGCTGTCGGGCTTTATCTCCTTCTCCAGGTCGCCCATGGCCTGATACAGATACGGTGAGGACTTGCCGGTCTCCACCACCAGCGACACGCTGTCGATGCCGGAGGGCAGATAGTCCACATTGATGTTGTACCGCTCCAGCACCTCCAGGATGCGGCGCACCGCCCCCAGCTCCGAGGACATACCGTTCTTGGTGAGGGTGATGACGGAGAAGCCCTTTTTGCCGGCGATGCCGGTGATCATGCTGCCGGAGGTGCGCTCCGTCTCCGACTCCTCGAAGGTCTCCCGGATCATGGTGCCCGGATGCTCCGGCTGGTTGGTGTTGCGGATATTCAGGGGGATGTTCTTCTCCCGCACCGGCGACACTGTGCCTTCGTGGAGCACCTGTGCGCCGATATAGCTGAGCTCGCGGAGCTCGGCGTAGGTGATGCGCTCGATGGGCTTGGGGTCCTTGACGATCTTGGGGTCCGCCATCAGGAAGCCGGACACATCCGTCCAGTTCTCGTACACGTCGGCATCCAGCGCCGCCGCGGCCAGTGCGCCGGTGATGTCGCTGCCGCCGCGGGAAAACGTGTGGACGCTGCCATCGGGCATGGCCCCGTAGAATCCCGGAATGACCACCCTCCGGCCCGACGCGGCGCGGCGCAGGTTCTCATAGCTGGCCTCCTGGTCTACCGTGCCGTCCAGCTTGAACTTCAGCCACAGGGAGCTGTCCAGAAAATCAAAGCCCAGATAGTCCGCCATCAGCTCCGCCGCGAAATACTCGCCGCGGGATACCAGCTCATCGGCGCTGATGCCCTTGTCCATCTTCTCCCGCAGGGCGGCAAACTCCGCCTCCAGCGGGGTCTTCAGCCCCAGCGCGTCGCGGATGGCCACATAGCGGGAGCGGATCATGTCATAGATACCGTCGCAGCTGACGCCGTACTGCAAATGTGCGTGGCACAGATACAGCAGGTCCGTGATCTTGTGGTCGTTCTTGTCCCGCTTACCGGCGGCGCTGACCACCACCACGCGGCGGCTGTCGTCAGCCCTCACAATGTCCCGTACCTTGGCGAACTGTTTTTCGTCCGCCATGGACGAGCCGCCGAATTTCAATACTTTCAACATATTTTTGCCTCATACTTCCGGAATTTTTGCAGCGGCACTTTTATCATGGCGACAAATTGTTTGCATTTGTCCACGAGATAAAAACACTTGCTTTTTTGTTGGCGACAGTGTATCATAGCGTCATCAGAAATGCAAGAGAAATTTTGGAGGACTTTTCCTATGCTGTACCATAGTACCCGTAACGCCGACCTGACCGCTCCCTCCACCCACGCGGTGCTGGAGGGCATCGCCCCCGACGGCGGCCTGTATATCTGTGATCCCGCCCAGCTGCACTTTGACTGGCAGGGCGCTCTGAAGCTGGACACCATGGACATGGCCGCGAAGATCCTGTCCGCACTGCTGCCGGACTTCTCCGATATGGATGACATTGTCCGTCGGAGCTATGCCGGCAAGTTCCCCACCATGGACCTGACCCCGCTGGTGCCCGTGGGCGGCAGCTATGTGCTGGAGCTGTACCACGGTCCCACCTCCGCCTTCAAGGATGTGGCCCTGTCGGTGCTGCCCCGCCTCATCGGCGCCGCCGCCAGGGCTGAGGGCATGACCGGCGACGTGGTCATCCTCACCGCCACCTCCGGCGACACCGGCAAGGCCGCGCTGGAGGGCTTCCACGACGTGAAGGGTACCCGCATCATCGTGTTCTACCCCGAGGGCGGCGTCTCCGCCGTCCAGCAGGCCCAGATGGCCACCCAGACAGGTGACAACGTGAAGGTCTGCGCCGTCCGCGGCAACTTCGACGACGCCCAGACCGGCGTGAAGCAGGTGTTTGCCGCCTGTCAGGGCAAGGACCTTCACGGAGCCATGCTCTCCTCCGCCAACTCCATCAACATCGGCCGTCTGGCCCCCCAGGTGGTGTACTATTTCCGCTCCTACGCGGATCTGGTCAAAAGCGGCCGTATCCGGGTGGGCGACAAGGTGAACTACGTGGTGCCCACCGGCAACTTCGGCGACATTCTGGCGGGTTATTTTGCCAAGTGCATGGGCCTGCCCGTGGGCCGTCTGGTCTGCGCCAGCAACGCCAACGATGTGCTGACGGAGTTCATCTCCACCGGCCGCTACGACCGCCGCCGCCCCTTCTACAAGACCACCTCCCCCTCCATGGACATTCTGGTGTCCAGCAATCTGGAACGTCTGCTGTTCCTGCTGTCCCGCGACCCCGCCTATGTGGCGGAGCTGATGCGTCAGCTGCGGGAGGACGGCGTCTACCAGCTGTCTGACCGGCTGCTGGCCCAGCTGAAGCAGGACTTCTCCTGCGGCTGCTGCGACGACAAGGGCGCCGCCGATGTCATCGGCCGCCTGTGGCGGGAGCAGCACTATCTCTGCGACCCCCACACCGCCGTGGCCTGGTCCGTGGCGGAGCAGCTCAGCGAAGAACTGCATGATACCGGTGCCCCGACGGTGGTGCTGTCCACCGCCTCGCCCTACAAATTCCCTGCTGCGGTGCTGTCTGCGCTGGGCCGGGAGACGGGCGAAAATGAGTTCTTCATGATGAACGAGCTTTGCCGCATTTCCGGCGTCCCCATCCCCCGGAATCTGGCAGGGCTGGAGGGCCGTCCCGTGCTGCACAAGGACGTGATCGACAAGGATGCCATGCTGGACTATGTGCTGGCAGAGGTACTGAAAAAGTGAGAAAGGAGTCGCTTTTATGAATATTGTATGCTTGGATATGGAGGGCGTTCTGGTTCCCGAGCTCTGGATCGCCTTTGCTGAGGAGAGCGGCGTCCCCGAGCTGCGCCGCACCACCCGCGACGAGCCGGATTACGACAAGCTCATGCGCTGGCGCATCAGTCTCCTGCGCGAAAAAGGTTTGAAATTGCATCAGATTCAGGACGTTATCGCCAAGATTGACCCCCTTCCCGGCGCAAAAGAGTTTCTGGACGAGCTGCGCAGCGTGGCCCAGGTGGTGATCCTCAGCGACACGTTCGATCAGTTCGCTATGCCCCTGATGAAGAAACTCGGATACCCCACTTTGTTGTGCAATACCCTGGAAATCGATGCAGATGGGTACATTTCCCGTCATCTGATGCGGTGCGAGCACTCCAAGCTCACCACCGTCAGGGCCCTTCAGTCCATGGGCTACGACACCATCGCCAGCGGCGACAGCTACAACGATATGGAGATGATCCTCCACAGCAAGTACGGTTTCCTGTTCCGCACCACGGACAAGATCAAGGCTGAATATCCCCAGCTGCCCGCTTTTGAGCACTACGACGACCTGCTGGCCGCCATCAAAGCAGTCCTGTAACACCCCCTGAAGCAAAAAGAAAGTCCTCCGCGCTCTGCGCGGAGGACTTTCTTTTTGTGATAGGTCACTTTTTCTCCGTAGGGGTCACATGGCCGTTTTCATCCACTGCGGCAGGCGTGATCTGGCTGCGGGTGTTGCGGGCGATGTCGTCCAGCCGCATACGGCTGGGGAAGTCGCTGAGCAGCGTGTACGCCACGCCGTGCTTTTTGGCGCGGCCCGTCCGGCCGATGCGGTGGACGTAGTACTCGTTCTCCTCCGGCACCTCGTAGTTGAACACGGCGTCCACATCGTCCACGTCGATGCCGCGGCTGGCCACATCCGTTGCCACGAACACCCGGAGCTTTCCGTCGCGGAACCGCTGCATGACCTCCTCCCGCTTGCGCTGGGGGATGTCGCCGTGGATGCACTGGGCGTCCACGCCCCGCATCTGCAGGAACTTGGTGAGCCGCTCGGTGCTGCCCTTGGTGTTGCAGAAGCAGATGACCCGCTCGTAATTCTCGCAGTTCAGGATACGCACGATGGCGTCCACCTTGCCGTCGGACGGCACCTCCAGCCGGTACTGGAGGATGTCGGGCTTATTCTCCTTGGTGGCCTGGACCGTGATCTCCTCGGGGTCCCGCTGGTACACCCAGGAGATGTCCATGACCTCCCGGGAGATGGTGGCGGAGAACATACCCAGATTCCTGCGGTTGGGGATCTTGTCCAGAATGCGGGTAACATCGTGGATAAAGCCCATATCCAGCATCCGGTCCGCCTCGTCCAGCACCACGGTGGTCACATCCTTCAGCGTCACGGTACGGCGCTTCATGTGGTCGCTGAGGCGGCCTGGGGTGGCCACCACGATCTGGGGACGGCGCTTCAGAGCGTCGATCTGCTTGCCGATGGGCTGGCCGCCGTAGAGGCAGACCAGGCGCACGCCCTCGTGGCACACGGCGATATCCCGCATCTCGTCGGTGATCTGCATGGCCAGCTCGCGGGTGGGGGCCAGGATGACGGCCTGCACCGCCTCGCTCTCGGGGTCGATGCGCTCAATGATGGGAATGCCGAAGGCCATGGTCTTACCGGTGCCGGTGGGCGCTTTTGCGATGACGTCCTTCCCGGCCAGCATGGGCGGGATGCAGCCGGCCTGTACCGGCGTACTGACGGTATAGTGCTTATTGCGAATGGCGCGCATGGTGGCCTCTGACAGGCCAAAGCTCTCAAACGGTGCGCCCTGTGTGACTTCCATATCCGTATCCTCGTGTTTCCACATAATCTCTATGTTAGTATACCATGCCTGTCAAGTGACAGAAAAGAGGGGACCGCGGCGCGGTCCCCTCTCCGGGCTTTATTTCTTATACGGCACGTGCCAGATGGTATCGGCATACTGGGCGATGGCCCGATCGGCGGCGAAGATGCCGCTGCGGGCGATGTTCAGCAGGCTCATACGGTTCCACTGTGCGCGGTCGCCGTAGGTGCGGCTCATACGCTCCTCGGCGTCGCAGTAGGCGGCGAAATCCGCCAGCACCATATACTGGTCAGCGGGGCCGTCCCCGCCCATTACCAGCCGCTGCCAGATGTCCTCGTAGGTGACACCGTCGCCGAAGCCGGTCTTGAGCTGATCCACCACGCGGCGCAGCACAGGGTCCCGCTGGTACAGCAGCTGGGGATCATAGGTATGGCGCAGGTGGGCCACCTCATCGGCCTTCAGGCCGAACAGGAACATATTCTCATCTCCCAGCACCTCGTGCATCTCCACGTTGGCGCCGTCCAGCGTACCCACAGTCAGGGCGCCGCTCATCATGAACTTCATATTTCCGGTGCCGCTGGCCTCCTTGCCGGCGGTGGAGATCTGCTGGCTCACCTCGCTGGCGGGCATCAGCATCTCCGCCAGCGAGACCCGGTAGTTCTCCAGGAACACCACCTGCAGCTTGTCCTTGCAGATGGGATCGCGGTCGATCTGGGCGGCCAGGGAGTTGATAAGGTGGATGATGCGCTTGGCCACGGCGTAGCCCGGAGCGGCCTTGGCGCCGAACAGGAAGGTCTGGGGCCGCATATCCATGTTGGGATCATCCTGAAGCCGCTGGTACAGATAGATGATGTGCAGCACGTTCAGCAGCTGGCGCTTGTACTCGTGAAGCCGCTTCACCTGCACGTCGAAGATGGCGTCGGTGTTCAGCACCACGCCCTGCTGCTTCCTGGCGTAGGCGGCGAAGGCCAGCTTATTCTGGTGCTTGATCTCCTCCAGCCGCCGGAGCACCGATGCGTCGTCGGCGTAAGCCTCCAGCTTTTTCAGCTCCTGAGGACGGGTGAGGTAGCCATCGCCGGTGAGGTCGCAGATCAGGTCGTTGAGGCCGCGGTTGATCTGGGGCAGCCAGCGGCGGTGGTCGATGCCGTTGGTGACGTTCTTGAACTTGTCGGGCATCATCTGGCAGGCTTCCTTGAACACGTCCTTGCGCAGGATCTCGGAGTGCAGGGCCGATACGCCGTTGACGGCCATGGTACCCGCCAGGCACAGGTTGGCCATGCGCACGTGGCCGTCCCAGATGATGGCCAGCTTGGCGGTCTTGGCGGGATCGTGGAAATAGTCCTCCACCTGCCGCTGCCAGCGGTGGGCGATCTCCTGCAGGATCTGCCAGATGCGGGGCAGCAGCGTCTCAAACAGCTGCTGCGGCCAGACCTCCAGTGCCTCGGCCATCACCGTATGGTTGGTGTAGGCCACGCAGTGGGTGACGATGTGCCACGCCTCGTCCCAGTCCAGGCCCGCGTCGTCCACCAGGATGCGCATCAGCTCAGGGATCACCAGCGCGGGGTGGGTGTCGTTGATCTGGATGACGTTCTTCTCGTGGAAGTTCTTCAGGGTGCCGTAGTTCTCGATGTGCTTGCGGGTGATGGACTGCATGGTAGCGGAGACGAAGAAATACTGCTGCTTCAGGCGCAGGGACTTGCCCTCGTAGTGGTTGTCCTCGGGATAGAGCACCTGGCTGATAGCGTCCGCCATGGCTCGCTCCTCCGACGCCTGCAGGTACTGGCCCTGACTGAACAGCTTCATGTCGATGGGCTTGGGGCTGCGGGCCTGCCACAGGCGCAGGGTGTCGACGTGGTCGGTGTCGTAGCCGGCGATCTCCATGTCGCAGGGCACGGCCATAACGCGGGTATAGTCCTCGTGGACCACCATCAGGTGGCCGTTATCCCAGCGGGTGCGGACCTTGCCGCCGAAGTGGACCTCCTCCGCCTCCTGAAGCTTGGGCAGGAGCCAGGCGTCGCCCAGCTGCATCCAGTCGTCCGGAAGCTCCACCTGCTGGCCCTCCACGATCTTCTGCTTGAAGATGCCCAGCTCGTAGCAGATGGAGTAGCCCGCGGCGGGGATCTCCAGCGTGGTCATGCTGTCCAGATAGCAGGCGGCCAGACGGCCCAGACCGCCGTTGCCCAGACCGGCATCCGGCTCGATCTCGAAGATATCGGCGGCCTTGAAGCCCAACTCGTCGATGGCGGCGGTCAGGTCGTCCAGCAGCTCCAGATTGTAGGCGTTTTTCATGAGGCTGCGGCCCATCAGGAATTCCATGGACAGGTAGTGTACCTTCCGCTGGCCCTCATGGGCGGCCTTCTCGCGGGTCTGCACACCGTGCTCGGCCATAATGTCCCGCAGCACCATAGCGCAGGCCTTCATCATCTCGCCATCGGTGGCCTGCTTCTCGGTACAGCCGTAGTTCAGGCGCAGCTTCTGGATAATGGCTTCTTTCAGGGTATCTTTGGTATACGTCATAAATAATGATCCTCCGTATGAGCAGCCGGGCGTCAGCCCAGCAGTTTTTCGTAGATATGGCGGTATTCGCCGGCGCTGCGGGCCCAGCTGAAGTCCGCCGTCATGCCCCGCCGCCGCACGGTATCGAAGCCGGCGCGGTCGCCGCGGTACAGGCCGGTGGCCTGCCCGACGACATCCAGCATGGCGCCGGCGTCATAGCGTTCGAACAGGTAGCCGGTGCCGTCCTCCTGCCCTACCTGACAGGAACGCACCGTGTCCGCCAGCCCGCCGGTGCGGCGGACGATGGGCACCGCGCCGTAGCGCATGGCGATCATCTGGCTCAGGCCGCAGGGCTCGCTGCGGGAGGGCATCAGGAACAGGTCGCAGCCCGCGTAGACGCGGCGGGCCAGATCCTCGGCATAGGTGATCTGGGCCGACAGGCGGCCGCCGTACTCCCACGCCTTGCCGCGGAAGAAGTCCTCGTAGCGGCTCTCGCCCTTGCCCAGCACCACCAGCTGGCAGCCGGTGGCCATGATGCCGTCCAGCCCCTGCTCCACGATATCCAGACCCTTGTGGCCCACCAGACGGCTGACGATGCCCATCAGCGGTGTGTCCGGTTCCTGCGCAAGGCCCAGCGATGCTTGCAGAGACGCCTTGCAGGCGGCCTTGCCCGCCATGTGGTCCACGCCGTAATTCTCCGGCAGGGCGGGATCATGGGCGGGGTCGTAGCCCGCCACGTCCAGCCCGTTCACCACGCCGGAGAACTTCCCGTCGATCATGCGCACCACGCCCTCCATACCCTCGGCATAGGCGGCATCGTGAAGCTGGGCGGCGTAGGTGGGGCTGACGGTGGTAACAGCGTCGGACACCAGCATGGCGCCCTTCATCAGGTTCACATCGCCGTCCATCTGGAGGGTGCCGTCGCTGTACCAGCCGCGGTCCAGCCCGAACAGCTGGTCCACGGTGTCCGCGCCGTAGCGTCCCTGATACTCGATATTGTGGATAGTGAACACCGTGCGGATGCGGCGCACCGCCTCCCAGCGGGTGCAGACATCCTTGAGGTAGATGGGCACCAGCGCCGTCTGCCAGTCGTTGCAGTGGAGGATGTCGGGCATCCAGTCCAGACTGGGCAGCAGGTCGATGACCGCCTTGCAGGAAAAGGCAAAGCGCTCGCCGTCGTCGTACTCGCCGTACAGCGCGCCGCGGCAGAAATAGTGCTCGTTGTCCACGAAGTACCATGTCACGCCGTCCTTCTCCAGCGAGAACAGGCCGCAGTACTGGTGACGCCAGCCCAGGTCCACGTAGATGTAGCGGCGGAAGGTCATCTGCTGCCGCCACTGCTGGCCGATCTGGCCATACAGCGGCAGGATCACCGCCACCTGATCGCCGTTTCGGGCCAGTGCAGAGGGCAGGCTGCCCGCCACGTCCGCCAGTCCGCCGGTCTTGCAGAAGGGGAATGCCTCACTGGACACATACAGGATCTTCATACCGCAGCTCCTTTCTCCGGCAGCGCTCAGACTGTGCTGCCCTTGGCGATAACGATGGGATAGTGCTCGTGACCCATCAGCGTCACATTGTCGCTCACGGTCACGTGTTTGTCAGTGATGACGCTGCGCAGCACGGCGCCGCTTTTCACCACCGTATCCTTGAACAGGATACAGTTTTCCACGCTTGCCCCCTTTTCAATGCGCACATTCCGAAACAGAATGCAGTTTTTCACGCTGCCCTGAATGTCGCAGCCGTCGGCGATCAGGGAATTGACGCAGGGGCCGCTGGGGTCGATATAGCTGGAGGGGGAATCGTTTTCCTTGCCGTACACCGGACGCTCAGGGCAGAACAGGGCCTGCCGCAGGGCGGGGTCCAGCAGCTCCATGCTGCGCTGGTAATAACTCTGGACGCTGTTGATGCGGGCGGCGTAGCCATCGTAGACATAAGCGTGGAAGTGATAGCGCTTCCCCATCTCCCGCAGGATGTTGCGGCGGAAGCTGAACTGATTGCGGCTGGCGCACTCCGTCACCATTTGCAGCAGCAGTTCCTTGCTGAGAACGAACATATTCAGGCAGCGGCAGCCCATGGGGGCGAACACGTCATAGACGGTGTCGGTGATGCGGCCGGAATCGTTCACCGTGAAGTAGGTGTCCGACACGTCGCCCGGAACGGTGGTACACAACGCCGTCATGTCCGCGCCGCTGTCGATATGGCGGCGCAGCACGTCCTCCAGCGGCAGGTTGATGACCAGATCGCTGTCCGACAGCAGCACGTAATCCTGCCGGATGCCCTTGAGGTAGTTCATGACGCCGGCCAGGGCCTCCACCTTGCCGCGGTACTGGCCGCCCGCGCCCCGCTTTTCGTTGTAGGCAAAGGCGGGCAGCAGCGTCAGGCCGCCGTGGTTGCGGCTGAGATCCCAGCTCTTGCCGGAGCCCAGATGATCCAGCATGGACTGGCACTTGCCGTGCATGATGACGCCCACGTCTGTGATACCGGCGTTGACCATGGCGGAGAGCACGAAGTCGATGACCCGATAGTCTCCGGCAAAGGGGATGGAGCCGTGGATGCGGTCGGCGATGAGCTCCCGCAGGTCCGTCCGCTTTTCATAGGAGAAGATGATCCCGTGCATACCTTTCATGGCCGTACCTCCTTGCCGTTGGCTCCCAGCATCATTTTCGGCTCCACCACGCCGCCGTCGGGGACGGCGGTGTGGGGTCCCAGCACGGCGATGCCCCAGCGGTCGAAGTCCACGCTGCCCGGGGTGCCGCCCACCACCGCGTTCTTCCCCACATGGCAGCCCTCGCCCACGATGGCATAGGACACCCTGGCTCCCGCCTCGATGACGGCGTTGGGCATCACCACGGAGTAGGACACCTGCGCCCCCTCCGCCACGGAGGAGCCGTAGCTCAGGACGGTGTTCTTCACCTCGCCCAGAATGGTGCAGCCCTTGGCCACGGCGCTGTTGCCGATGTCGCCCTCCGGCCCCACGAACGTGGGCGGGCAGTTGGGGGTGCGGCCGTAGATGGGCCACTTCTTGTCCAGCAGGTTCAGGCCCGAGCCCGGGGACAGCATATCCATGTTGGCGTCCCACAGGGAGTCCAGCGTGCCCACATCCTTCCAGTAGCCCTCGAAGCGGTAGGCCGCCATGGTCTCTCCCGCCGAGAGCATGGCAGGGATGATGTTCTTGCCGAAGTCGTTGTCGCTGTTGGGGTCCGCCTCATCGGCGGCGAGGTACGCCTTCAGCTTGCTCCAGGTGAAGATATAGATGCCCATGGACGCCAGATTGCTCTTGGGCTCCCTGGGCTTTTCGGCGAATTCGGTGATGCGGTCCTGCTCGTCCACGGACATGATGCCGAAGCGGCTGGCCTCCTCCCAGGGCACCTCCATGACAGAGATGGTGCAGGCAGCTCCGGCCTCCTTGTGGCGGCGGAGCATGTCGGAATAGTCCATCTTATAGATGTGGTCGCCGGACAGCACCAGCACGTACTCCGGATCGTACAGGTCCACAAAGCCGCGGTTCTGGTAGATGGCGTTGGCCGTGCCTTTATACCAGACGGCGCCGGTGGCGGACTGGTAGGGCGGCAGGATGTGGACGCCGCCGGACATGCGGTCCAGCTCCCAGGGCTGGCCGCTGCCGATGTAGCTGTTCAGCTCCAGCGGGCGGTACTGGGTGAGCACGCCTACCGTGTCGATGCCGGAGTTGGTGCAGTTGGACAGAGGAAAGTCGATGATGCGGAACTTGCCGCCGAAGGGGACGGCGGGCTTGGCCATATTGCCGGTCAGGACGTAGAGTCTGCTTCCCTGTCCGCCGGCCAGCAGCATGGCCACACATTCTTTCTTCATGCTTGCGTACCTCCTGCTTCCTCTTTTTTCCGTTTCCGTTTGCCGTGGCCCCGCAGGATCACCGCGCCCAGCGGCGGGATGGTCAGAGCGATGGACTGCTCCCGCCCGTGGGACGGGACAGCCTCCACGGCGATGGGGCCGTCGGCGCAGACGCCGCTGCCGCCCCAGTGGATATCGTCCGTGTTGAAGATCTCCTCATAATACGCATGGTCCGGCACGCCGAAGCGGTAGTTTTCCCACGGCACCGGCGCGAAGTTCACCGCGCAGATCAGCTCGTGCCCCCTCCGGTCGCGGCGCAGGAACACCAGCACGTTGTTGTGATTATCGTCGGCCACCAGCCACTCGAAGCCCTCCCAGCTGCGGTCGTTCTCCCACAGGCTGCGGTTCCGGCGGTACAGCCGGTTCAGCTGGCGGATGCACTCGTGGGTGCCGCGGCAGGCGGGGTCGTCCAGCAGATACCAGTCCAGCTGGCCCTGAAACGCCCACTCGTGCCACTGGCCCAGCTCCGTGCCCATGAACAGCAGCTTCTTTCCCGGGTGGCACAGCATGTAGGCGTAGAATCCCCGCACGCCCGCCAGCTGCCGCCAGTCGTCGCCGGGCATCTTGCCCCGCAGGGAGCCTTTCATGTGTACTACCTCGTCGTGGGACAGGGGCAGCACGTAGTTCTCGGAAAAGGCGTAGATCATGGAGAAGGTCACGTCCTTGTGGTGGAACTGGCGGAAATAGGGGTCCATCTTCAGATAGTGGCACAGGTCGTTCATCCAGCCCATGTTCCACTTCAGGTTGAAGCCCAGCCCCCCCTGCTCCGGCGGGTACGTCACCAGCGGCCAGGCCGTGGACTCCTCCGCCACCATCAGGGCGCTGCCATCTACGGCAAAGGCTGTGCGGTTCAGCGCCCGCAGGAACTCGATGGCCTCCAGATTCTCCCGCCCGCCATGGCAGTTGGGACGCCACGCGCCGCCCTGCCGGTCGTAGTCCAGATACAGCATGGACGCCACCGCGTCCACCCGCAGGCCGTCGATGTGGTACTCCCGCAGCCAGTAGGCCGCGGAGGACAGCAGGAAGCTGCACACCTCGGGCTTGCCGAAGTCAAACACCCGCGTGCCCCATCCGGCGTGCTCCCATTTCAGGGGATCGCCATACTCGTACAGGCAGGTGCCGTCGAACTCGATGAGCCCGTGGCTGTCCTTGCAGAAGTGGGCGGGCACCCAGTCCAGAATGACGCCCAGCCCCGCCTGATGCAGGGCATCCACCAGCGCCATGAAGTCGTGAGGCGTTCCGTAGCGGCTGGTGGGAGCGAAGTAGCCGGTACACTGATACCCCCAGCTGTCGTCCAGCGGGTACTCCGTCACCGGCAGCAGCTCCACGAAGTTGTAGCCCATGCTCCTGACGTAGGCGGGAAGCTGGCGGGCCAGCTCACGGTAGCTGAGGCCGGTGCCGTCCTCATGGCGGCGCCAGGAGCCCAGATGCACCTCGTAGATCAGCAGCGGGCCGTTCACCGGCGGCTCCGCCGCGCACTTCTCCCGCCACGCCCCGTCGTGCCAGCCGTACTCCGACAGGTCGTACACCTTGCTGTCGGTGCCCGGGCGGGTCTGGGCGTGGAATGCAAAGGGGTCAGCCTTCCACACGGTGCGGCCATCCGCGCCGGTGACGACGTACTTATAGGCATCGTACACGGCGGCGTTCTCCGCCGTCAGGGACCACACGCCGTCCTCGTCGCGGTTCATATCCGCGCCCTGCCAGCCGTTGAAGTCGCCGGCCAGCGCCACATGGCGGGCATGGGGCGCCCAGACGCGGAAGGTGTAGCCCTGCGGGGCGGGGTGTGCGCCCAGATATGTATACGCGCTGTCCCAGCTCCCGCCGCGGAAGCGCTCCATCTCCTTGGTCATGACCTCTCTCCTTTTCCCGCACCATATCACATCCGCCGCGCCGATGGCGGCGAAACAGGGCGGAGATGTCTCTCTGCTGTCTGCATTGTACCCTTTTTGTGTATCTCCGTCAATAAACACAGCCTGCCTTTTTGCGAAACCCGTTACCGGTAACCTCCGGAAAAGCGCGAAAGGGAGCGCAGTCCGCAGACTGCGTCTCCCCTGTGTATTATTCTTCCTCCGGCTGGCGCTGCACGGCGGCGCCGCCCAGGCCGAAGTCGTCGGCTGCACTGGCGGTGTCGCGGCGCAGCATGGTCTCCATGACGCGGATGTCGCTGTTCACGTCCATGGCGTCGGTGCGGTACAGCTCGTCCAGCTGGTGCTCGAAGCCCGCCACGATATTGTCCATGGTGGCCGCGATACGGCTCTTGGCCTGGGACAGATTCTCGCCGCTGACCCCCGCCTCCTCAAAGTCGGCGTAGTTCTCCAGCAGCTTCAGCGTGGTGGGCAGGTAGTAGTTCAGGAACGTACCGGCGGCGTTCTTCTTGGCCGGCGTGTCCTCGATGGCCTTAAAGATACGGCCCGACACCTGCTCGATCCGGTCGATCTTGAGACTGAGCGTCTCATCGGCGATGCGGTCGTTAAGCTGGCGGATCTGGCGCAGGATACCGGTGTAGCCCTCCGCCGCCTCCGGCTGCACCTGAGACTGCTCCTGTTCCTCCTTCTGCTGGCGGGTCCTGTCAAAGTACGCGGTGGCGGCCGCCTGCGACCGGAACAGCATACCGCTGCCCATGTCGATGTACGCCTCGTCGCCCCACAGGCCCTTCTCCAGCATGAGGTTCAGGTCTTTCTCTACACGGCGGCGGGATACGTCCGCCGCACGGGCCAGATAGTCCAGCGGCACGGCAGGCTTCTGCCCTGCGGTGCGCAGGTATGTGGCGAACCGGCGCTGGCGGCGCTTCATGACCCCGCTGCCCAGCAGCAGGGACACGCCGCCGGCCATCATGCCCATGGGATAGAACACCTGCCGCAGCAGGTCCATCCAGTCATGCCATTTGATGGCGTAGCGCAGTTCAAAGTAGTCCACCTGCTGCACCAGAAAAAACGCGCCCAGAATGGCTACCACCGCGCCGATGATCTTCATGGTTTTGGCGCCCTTGTCGGAGTAGTCCGGCGTCTGCGTCACCTGCTTCACAGCGGTGCGGGCCTTCTCCGCCTGGGCGGTCTGCCCCACCCGCTGGGACGTGCGCTGTCCGCTCTGCACCGTTGTCCGCTGGGCATTCTTCTTTTTGTTGCCGCTCTCACTGAGCTTGATGAGCAGCAGGATCAGGCCGATGGGCCACGCCACGGTAAACATGACGGCGATGAAGATCCACGCGCCGATGTCGTTGTCCTTCTTAGGCGGCTGGGGCCGCTCCGGCCGGAATCCGTTGTCGTTGTCGTATTCGTATGCCATCAGGACTTGAACCCCTTTCCCTGCAGCTTCCGCTTGTTGCCGTGTTCGTCTACGATATAGGTGTTGTCCAGCTCCCGCCGCAGGTTACCCATGATCGCGTCCAGATACTCCTGGCGCAGCACCTCCCGCTCCTTCTGTTCCTCCTCGGTGAGGCCCTCGGCCTTGGCCTTGCGGGCCAGCTCGTTGATGCGGTCGATCTTCTTCTGATCCATAACAGCTACTCCTTATACAAAGCGCCGGATGACCACCGGCAGGCGTCCCTTTTTCGTGGGGCCGCCCACACTGTCCAGCACGCATTTCCCCAATCCGCGGCAAGTGATGGTATCCCCCGCCGCCACCGGCTTATCCGGCTTCTGGCAGACGGTCCAGTTCACCTGCGCCGCACCCTTTTCCACGGCCTCCGCCGCCTTGCCGCGGCTGATGGAGAATCCCGCCGCCAGCACGTTGTCCAGCCGCAGGGAGGACACGGTGTCCCGCACCTCTCTGCACTGCTGGGCAGGGGGCGTCAGCTCCTCCAGCGGCAGCGGCGACGTCTTCAGCTTCACGCGGCCCGCCGACTCCCAATCCGTCAGCAGAAAGGCCGCCGTTTTCGGCTGGGCCAGCACCTGGCACCCACCGTCTGTCATCAGTATATCGCCGATGGTGCCGCGGGTCAATCCCAAGCCCATAAGGCTGCCCAAAATATCCCGATGGGTCAGGCTGTCGCCGCCGTACCACGATGCCGCTACCGCCATCACGGCGTCCGGCTCCGGCTCCTCCGCCCAGTCCAGCAGGAAGAACAGCCGCTGCCGCTCCGCTCCGCCGTAGCCGCCGAAGAACACATAGCCGTCCTGCACGCCCAGCATGTGCAGCAGCCGCTGGGCCGACGCCTGCTCCTGGGGCGACAGGAAGTCCGTGGCCGCCGGCACATTTCGCAGGCGGCACTGCTCCCATTTGTCCCACACGCGGCTCAGAAGCATCCGTTCCTCGGCGTCTCTGGCCGCCTTATCCAGCAATTCACGCCTGTCCATAAGCGCCTCCCCCAAGATCCTGGGTATGGTACAGCTTGGCGTAGGCGCCGTTCAGCGCCAGCAGCTGCGCGTGGCTGCCCTCCTCGGCGATGCGGCCGTTCCGGATGACCAGGATGCGGTCCGCCGCGCGGATAGTGGACAGACGGTGGGCAATAATGAGGGTGGTGCGGCCCTGAGACAGCCGGTCGAAGGCCCCCTGTATCTTCGCCTCCGTCACGCTGTCCAGCGCCGAGGTGGCCTCGTCCAGAATGAGGATGGGCGGGTCCTTCAGGAAGATGCGGGCGATGGACACTCGCTGCTTCTGGCCGCCGGACAGCAGGGTGCCCCGCTCGCCCACGTAGGTGTCGAACCCATCGGGCATAGCCATGATGTCGTCGTAGATCTCCGCCCGTTTCGCTGCGGCCTCCACCTCCTCGTCGGAAGCCTCCGGCCGGCCGTAGCGGATGTTCTCGCGGATGGTATCGGCAAACAGGAACACGTCCTGCTGCACGATGCCGATGGCGCGGCGCAGGGAGCTTTGGGTCACATGCCGCACGTCCAGCCCGTCCACGCGGATGCTGCCCGCGTCCACGTCGTAAAAGCGGGGCAGCAGCTGGCACAGGGTGCTCTTGCCGCCGCCGGAGGGGCCCACCAGCGCCACCGTCTCCCCCGCGGGGACGGACAGAGACACATCGTGGAGCACCTCCGTCTCGCCGGTGTAGGTGAAGGACACGTGGTCCACGTCCACCTGCCCCCGCACGTCCTTGAGCTCCACGGCGTCAGGCGCGTCCTGAATAGACGGCTCCGTGCGCATCAGCTCCACGAAGCGATTCAGGCCCGCGAAGCCGTTGGAGAACATCTCGGCGAAGTTGGCCAGCTTTCGGATGGGGCTGACAAAGGACGTGACGTACAGGGAGAATGTGATAAGGTCCACATAGTCCATGCGCTCCTCCATGATGAGCCAGCCGCCCACCGCGATCACCGCCACCGGCAGGATGTTGGTGAAAAACTCCATGACGGCGGTGAAGAAGCCCATCTCCTTATGGAAGCCGCGCTTGGCGGTCTTGAACACCTCGTTGGCCTCGTCGAACCGCTCCTGCTGGGCGTCCTCGTTGGCGAAGGCCTTGGTGGTGCGGACGCCGGACAGGCCGGACTCGATGGCGGCATTGATGCTGCCGGTTTTCTGCTTGGCGGCGCGGGAGGCGGCGCTCATCTGCTTGCGGCGGCGCAGAGCCGCCAGCAGCAGCACCGGCAGCAATATCAGCAGCACCAGCGCCAGCTCCCACCGGATGCAGAACATTACGATCAGCGCGCCCACGATGGTCACCACAGAGATGAACAGGTCCTCGGGGCCGTGGTGCGCCAGCTCCGTCACCTCAAAGAGGTCGCTGGTCAGGCGGCTCATCAGCTGGCCGGTGCGGTTCCGGTCGTAGAAATCGAAGCCCAGCTCCTGCATGTGGTGATAGAGGTCCCGCCGGATATCGGCCTCCACGCGGATACCGAAGGTGTGGCCCCAGTAGGCCACCACGAAGTACAGCCCCGAGCGCACCGCGTAGGTCACTACCACCGCGGCCATGACGATGAAGAACACGCGAAACTGCTTTTCCGGCAGCCACGTATACATGGCGGTGCGGGACACCAGAGGAAACGCCAGGTCCACCAGCGCGATAAGGAACGCGCAGGTCATGTCCAGCGCAAACAGCCGCCGGTGCGGCTTGAAATAGGACAGGAAGATCCGCAGCAGACTGCGCTCCTGGAATTCTTTTGTGGTCATGGTTTTCCTCGCTTGTTTCAATTATATTTTGACGGATGATTATACCACATTTTTGCCGCTGTTGCAAGAGTTCGGCGCCGGGAGTCCTTGACGATCCCCGTCCCGCCCGTTATGGTGGACACGCAGTCCGTCGCCGCCGGGTAACGGGCCGGCGTTCGCCGGCGCACCGGGTGCGGTGATCGCGGGCATCGCGGCGTTCCGCGAGCCGGTGACGGCGGCGCGTCTCATCTTCGCGGGATTGCCCCCGGCGGGCATCATCGGCATGAGTCTTACGGCACAAAAAACAGCGGTGTGACGCGCGTCACACCGCTGTTTTTTATGCTTTGGGCAGGCTCCAGCGGAACGCCGCGGCGCAGATGCGCAGCGCCAGCGTCACACCGCAGCCGGTCATCATGGCCGCTCCCGCACCCAGAGGCCACAGCAGCAGACACACCGCCGCGCCGGCCAGCGACGCGCAGGCGTACACGTGCTTGGTGAAGATATAGGGCCGCTCCGCGCTGCACACATCCCGCAGTACGCCGCCGCCCACGCCGGTGAGCATCCCCATGAACAGCACCAGGAACCAGTTAGCCCCGTACCCCGCCTGGATAGCGATGGCGGCGCCGTGGGCGGAGAAGATGCCCAGGCCCAGCGAGTCCGCCAGCAGCAGCACTGTCTCCGCATATCTGTTGTGCAGCTCCGCTTTCCGGCGTCGCCACACGAAAAACACCAATATGGACACTGCGATGGCTACCAGCGCCTGCACGGGGTCCCGCAGGGCCGCAGGCGGCGTCAGCCCCAGCATCGTATCCCGCAGCATACCGCCGCCCACCGCCGTGGTCATGCCCAGCATGGCCACGCCGAACAGATCCATCTCCTTGCGGATACCCAGCGCCGCGCCGGAGATGGCGAAGGCCGCCGCGCCGATCAGCTCGAAATAAAATTGGAACGTCTCCATGTCATCTCTCCTTCCCGCCCGCCACTATACACCATCCGCCCCGCTGCGGCAAGAGGCGGGTCGTTTTGCCGTCCCTCCCCTGCATACACATGAAGCGCTTTGCCTCCATTCTGCATGCAGCCGTCCCCTTCCCGCAGGCATAGAAAAAGGGCAGGGATCGCGCCCTGCCCTTTTTCTTGGGATTATTTGGGATTTGGGAGAGAAAAAAGAAAGAAAAGTAGAGAAATAGCATATCTCTGTACATCGGACGCCCCGCGGCGGCGGTCTATCCTTTGTGATTTTTACTATACTGCAAAAATTCCTACTTGTAAAATTAAAATTATCCGCGTAAAATATAGTCAAATGCTGATATATTTTAGGAGTATTGCCATGACGAATCTGGACATCGAGACATTCTGGGCCGTGGTGCAGCACGGCACCATGACCGCGGCGGCAGAGGCACTGTATATCACCCAGCCCACACTGTCCATGCGTATTCGCGCCCTGGAGGAGCGGGTGGGCACGCCGCTTTTCATCCGCGGCAAGGGCCAGCGCCGTATCCGGCTCACCGCCGCAGGCCAGAAGTTCCTGACGCTGGCGCGCCGGTGGCAGCGCCTGCTGTCAGAGACGGAGGCGCTTGCGGAGCTGGAGCAGCGCACCTACCTCCGCATCGCCGCCACCTACACCACCAACCAGTACATCCTGCCGGCGGTGTACCAGAAGTTTCTGGCCATGCATCTGCCGGTATCCCTGTGGATACACACTCTGCGGGACGTGGACTCGGCCCAGGCCCTTCTGAACCACGAGCTGGACTTCGCTCTCATCGACAGCAACACCGTGTTCAACAGCCAGCTGGAGGTACGGCCCATCTGTCGGGAGCGGTTTCTGCTGCTATCCGCGCCGGACAGCGATTACCCCGCAGAGGTGGACCCCTCCGCGCTGGACCCCGCCAATGAGATCCTGGTCACATGGGATCCCGAGTTCATCCGCTGGCACGACAGCGCCTTCGGCCCCGGTGCGCGCCCCCTGCTGTACGCCGACACTTTGCAGGCGGCGGACTTCTTCCCCCGCACGGAGGGGCGGTGGGTGGCGGCCCCCGCCATCGCCGCCGCGTCGCTGGACCGGACGCAGGCCCGGGTCAGCCGCCTCACCCAGGCGCCGCCGGATCGGGTGAACTATCTGGTGACGCGGCAGGGCGAGGAGCTGTCGGAGCACGCGCTCATCTTTCTGGACGGTCTGCGGAAGCACCTGCTGGGCCGCGACAATGTGCAGGTTTATTTGTAAAAAACCAGTGAAAGCGGGTTGACATCCCCTGCTTTTTGGCATAGGATAGGTGCATATAACAAAATCTGTCCGGTAGGTAAGGCTACCGCGAGGGATATGGGCTGCTGCCGCGAAATGGTGGAGA
>ERZ826242.1207-NODE-1207-length-29680-cov-16.127595_pt1 | contig 29680 bp, 18 predicted proteins | sample MGYA00519871_ERZ826242 | MGnify/ENA primary metagenome ERZ826242 (study PRJEB31778, sample SAMEA3449226) | human gut metagenome | biome: human gut; feature: human-associated habitat; material: faeces | place: United Kingdom | collected 2010/2012 ...
CCTTGCAGGGTGCAGGGACAGCGTCCCTGCTGGGGTCAAGGGGCAAAGCCCCTTGGGTCTTCCAACGCCCTTGTCACCCGAACGGCGGCGGGGGGAATAGCGGTAAATCCGGACAAGTCGGCGCAGGGCTTCCGCACGCTTCCCATCGCGTCATGTAGGCTTCGACAAGCAGTTCAATCGTGCAATCAAACACAGGGGGACGGCAGCCATCCGCACACACAGGCGCGCCGCCGTCAATCAGCCGAACACACGGAAGCACCATCATCTGGTTGCGCCAGCATTCCGCCTGCACACAGCGAATCGGCAGCGCAACATCCGTTGTCAGCACACTTTCGCCGCGCAAAACCTGCCCGCACTCCGCCTGCACTTGGCAAACAACCGGAATATTCACCCGCAGAAGGCACGGCGCGGGTCGAGATGGTCGGCATCCGCGGCAGCCGCACGGGCGCGGTTCTTGGTACGGCGCAATCTCCCAATCCGCGTCACCGCACGCCGTAACGCCGACGAGCTGCAGCCGCCCGTTCGCATCCTCCGGCAAACCGCCGACGTACAGCGCCACACACGCGCGGCGCTGCCACTCCCGCCCGCTGGCGAGGATTCGCGGCAATAAAACGCCCTTCTGCGTCGGCGGACAAGCCGGGCAAGCGGGTTTCGGCGGGCAAGGTGGTCTGGACGGGCAAGGCGCTTGCGGCGGCATGGAGCGGCAGCAATTCGGACGCTGATTCATGGCGATTCCTCCCATCGTGTGAGCTGTTCACTCCCAGCATATGCGCGGCGGGAAAATCGGGCACAAAAAAAACCCGGCACGAAGCCGGGAATTTTGCGATTAGTTCAGGGATTCGGTCTCGTTCTCGATGGTCACATCTTCCACCGAGCGAATCGCCCAGCGCGCAACAACCATCGTCTGGTCGCCCTTGCCGACGCTCAGGGTGATGGTGTCGTCCTTGATGCTCTCGATGGTGGCGTAGATGCCGCCGATGGTGCACACGCGGTCGCCCTTCTTTAGGGACGCGAGCATGTCCTGCTCCTTCTTGCGGCGCTTCTTCTCCGGGCGAATCATCATGAAGTACATCAGGACGAAAACCAGCAGCAGCGGCAGAAGGCTGAAGAGAATACCGACAATGCCGCCAGCGGCAGAATCCGTGGTGACGGCGGCAGGGTCGGCCGCACCGGTGGTGGTTTCCGCAACGGCGGTGGCGATGCCCAAAAGCTTGGTCAGAAATTCCATGCGAATTAGCTCCTTTCAGTAATCCGGAATACTCTATCTATTGTAGCATATTTTTTCGCGCTTCACAAGAGGGGAAAACGGCCTTTTGCGCCATTCACAGAAATTTTGCATGACGGCATCAAGCATTTTTCCCGCGAAGCTGCGCTTTCAGGCGCAAATTTGCATCTTTCAGGCGCGGAATTGTAAAACTTGCGCATATTCGCTTGCAACAGGTGTTTTTTTTGATATAATGGTAATGGAATGCTGAAAAGCGCACAAACGAATGTCAAGGAGGCTGACGAATGAAGAAGCTGCTTGCGATTCTGCTGACGCTGGCGATGCTGGTGCCGATGTGTGGTTTTGCGGAGGAAAGTGCGCCCCAAGCGACGCTGACGACCATCACCTTCCGCGATTTCAACGGGCGGGCGCTCATGGCGGAAATGGAGGAAGCGGCGGAAACCGCGTATCGGGATTTGCTGGATGCCCTACGCGTGGAGGTCTATCGGCAGGGGTTCACCTCGTGTGAGCTGTTTCTGAATGACCAGTCCATTGTGGATTACGGCGTGCAGACTCGCGGCGCGGATGTCTACATCAGCGGTGATGTGCTGGGCGGCACGGTGTACCTGAATCTCGACGAGGACATGCGGCATATCGCGGAAATCCTGCATCAGTGGAATGCGTCCCAGAGCATATATGCGGATGCCGGGACGGAGCTGTCTGCCAAGGAGGTCAGCGAATCCATTGCGCAAGAGTATGAGAACGTGGGCGCACTGCTGGCGAAAATCACGAAAAATCCGCTGATAACGGGCGAAATGCAGCCGGAGGACGTTGCCAATGGCTTGTTCGAGGCGGACTGGCAGCAGGCTGCTACGCGCTTGAACAAGATTTTGAAGGTTACGCGGGTGGAAAGTGTCTCGAATCCACCCGAAGGATGCGAATCGGCGAAGAACATTCTGTACTTCCCCCTCAGCAATGAGCAGCTGATGGAGGTGCTGTGCATTCTGCTGGACACGGTGGAGGAAACGCCCGCCGTCAAGGCGTATGTGGATTTGCTCAATACGTATCGGCAGCTGGTGGCGTTCGCGCAGAATCAGCCCGTCGAGGATACGGACTTGCAGACGTGGCTGCGTCAGCAGACGCTGCTGGTGGAAGATGCGCAGGTGGCGCAGTATGTGGATTCGTCGATGCGCCTGCTGCGGGTGGTGATCAGCTACAAGGTTGCGCCGACCCATACGCCGACGCTTGCGCAGGATACGCTGCTGAACGCAGCAATCACGGTGAATTTCCATCCGACGGGCGACGACGTGCGGCTGGATTGGCGGCAGGAAACAGCGGGCAGGGGCAAGAACGTTCAGATAAAGATGGAGGACGACGGCGGAATAACGGTTCTGATTGCGTCGGATGACGGCAAACAGAGGCTGTACCGCTGCACCATTTCGTCGCTGACGAACGAAGCGAATGTCCTGCTGGAAATGCACCGCACGGTGGACGGGGAAGAAAAGGGCCTTAGCTGGAGCGCCAGCATTGACACCCAGATGGTGGATGGCGAAGTACGGCAGGACGTGGCTGTGCGGCTGTTGTGGCATAGCGAGCACTTCCTGACGATTGCCGCCGAAACACGCCCGTGCGAATCGCGTCCGCTGCTGTCGGATGGCGACGTGCTGGACTTGGGCGAAATCAGCAGTGCGCGCTTCAAGGCGTACATGACGGGCGTGATGTTCACCACCGGGCAGATTCTGCCGCGGTTCATGATGAATCTGCCGGACAGCACGCGCCAATTCATCACCAGCGTGTCACAGCTGATTCGCGATAACGCAGAGTAAGTCAACCGAAAGTATCACTGCCCCGCAGTGTTCGCTATAAAGAAAAAGGGAAACCAAATAACAAGGAGGAAAACCCCATGAAGAAACTGCTTGCGGTACTGCTCAGCATCATGATGCTGGCGATGCCCCTGACCTCGATGGCGGAAAACAGCGTGTGGGACAATGCCGCGCGTCAGGAAACCACCATCACCATCCACGACCTGAACGCTGACCTCGTGGCGGCGCTGGGCGGGGATGACACCACGATGGCCGCCATCAACGACCTGCTGGCGGCGCTGTCCCTGACCGGCTATCAGCAGGGCGACGAAGCTGGCTTTGACCTGAACCTGAGCGGCAAGAGCGTGCTGGGTATGGCATCGCTGACGACTGCTGCGGAAGAAAACCAGCTGATGTATGTGTCCAGCGCGCTGCTGGGCGGCGTGATTGCTGTGAACAGCAAGGACGTGGAAGCCATCAAGGAAAAAGCCCTCCGCGCGACGATGAAGATGTCCGGTCAGAGCGACGAGGAGATCGACAAGGCGATTGAAGAATCGAAGGAACAGCTGAGCGGCAATGCGGAATACACTGCCCTGATGGAAGCATCGGCGAATCTGGGCAGCATGACGGAAGAGCAGCTCATGGAAGAGCTGACGCAGGCGGACACCACGGCGTTCATGACCATGATGAACGAAATACTGTCAGGTGCAGAAATGGCAGAAGTGACCGAGCAGCCCGGCGACTGCGACGCGGCGAAGAGCTACGTCAAAGTCACCGTTCCGCCGGAAAAGATTGCCGAGATGACGAAAGCCCTGCTGGAAATGATCCACAGCGTTCCGAGCATCGGTGCTTACATGGATGCGTTTTTTTCTGCTGCTGACACGAGCTGGGACGACCTGCTGAAAGAACTTGATGAAGCAGATCTCTACGCGGATGACATCGTTTACGAATACTGGACGGCTGAGGCAGGCGAGCTGGTTCGCATGACGGCTTCGGCGAAGATCAACAATGGCGGCGAAGAACCCTTGCCGATCTCCTTCACGATGACCCGCAACACGGCGGACGGCGTGGCGACGTGGCTTGTGACCATCAAGAGCGCGGAAGATACCGCGGCGACGCTGACCTTCGCAGGCGACTTGGAGAACTTCACGGCGAACCTGACCGCCTATGCTGGCGAAGACTCCGTTGAAATCAACGTCAGCGGCAAGGGCGTCGGCACGGACAGCAGCGTTGTTGATGTGGAAATCAAGGAAACGGTGGACGGTGTCGAGCAGGGCTTCGGCGTTGTGGTGACGACCGCTACGACGATGGACGGCGAACAGGGCGTCCGCAAGGTGGATGTGCTGGTGCGCTTCATGGGTCTGGACGTTGTGACCATCACGGCGGAAACCCGCACCTGCGACGCGAAGGACGCGCTGGACGTGAGCAAGGCGCAGGATTTGGGCGCGATGACGGACAGTGAGTTCCAGACGTGGTTCGTCAAGGTGATGAACAACCTGCAGAACCTGCCCATGACCCTGCTGATGAGTCTGCCGGAGAGCATGCTGACCCTGCTGATGGGCGGCAGCAACTGATACGATTTCCAGCATTCGCCTGTGCCATCTGCTTGCGCCTTTCCCATGCTGGCGTTTGCGTTAGCCAGAACGAATCATTACGGTGCATCTCGGCGCATTCTCATTTGGAAATAGTATCCGGATGGGAGGCTGGCTGAAAAAGTCAGCCTTCTTTTCTATTGCCGGAACATGCTGATTTTCGACCAGAAAAGCAATCCAATTGTAAAAATATGCGCGGAATGGTTGACAAGTCGGGCGGATTGCTTTACCATAGTACATGGATTATTCTGTGACTTTACTCCGCACGGCTTGCGGATGATTCAGATGGAGGAACAGGCAAGATGAGGATGCTTGGCAAGCGATTTCTGTCACTCCTGCTCACGCTGGGAATGCTGCTGATGCTGCTTCCCGCGGCTGCGGCATCGGAGCTGACGATGCTGCAAGTGGATTTTCTGGGCATGTATGCCACAAGCGCGGGAACGTATGAATCCCGGAAATTCACGGGCGATTTTACCGTCATGCAGAACGGGGAGGCGGTCGGCACGATTCGCCTGACCGACTTCGGCAGCGACCCGATTTCCGTCCCCGGTACGGGCAATGTGCAGCTTGTCCCGGTGGCGGAAACGATGCCGGAGGATGCCGTTATGGCGGCGAGCTACACCGTGTCAATTGTCGATGGACGGCTGAACAAAGCGGTCATTGCTGTGCTGACGGACACGGGTCTGTTCACTGTGCATACGGAGAGCAGCTCCTCTTTTGACCTGATTAACGAGCGCGGCGAGACGATTCTCTCCTTCGACACCGACAGCCGGGGCGACTATGCCCTGCCGGCGGCGATTCATACGGGGCTGTATACCCTGCGAATGACGAAGGCTTCGCTGGCCATTGAAAGCTGGCGCGACAAGATTATCAACATTGAGCGCTACACGGGTGCGGATTCCGTGACGAAGGTGAACGCTTCCTATTACTATGTGCCGCCGACGATGGCGCCGACCGCCACGCCTGAACCCACCCCGACGCCGACGCCCACCCCGACACCTACACCGACCCCGACGGCAACGCCTACGCCCACGCCGACGGCGACCCCGACATTAGCGCCGACGGAAGCGCCGACCGAGAATCCGACGGAGGAACCGACGGAGAAACCCACGGAAGCGCCGACACCAACCCCGACGGCGACCCCGACCCCGAGCCCGACGCCCACGCCGAGCCCGACGCCCACGCCTACGCCGACCCCCACCCCTGAACCCGTGGACGGCACGCTGACGATGCTCATGCGCGGCGTGAACGCGGCAGTGGCGTACCAGATTGTCAGCGAGGACGGCAAAACGACCCGCACGGGCTACCTGACCGATGGCGAGACGGTGCAGGAAGCCGACCTCTTCCACGGAACATACGCCGTCACGGTGACGCTGCCGGAAGGCACGCTGCTGACGGGTGTAAACGGCTGGCCGAACCTGCAGAAGGGTCAGGCACAGTGGCTGGTGAACATTCAGGCGATGCAGACCAGCCGTTATGAACTGGATCTGACGCTCAGCGGCGGCATGACCGGCAGCATCGACGACCTGTCTGCCCCGGCGGAAGTGACGATTTCCGGCCAGCGGATGAGTGAACAGGTGACGGTCAGCGGCGCGTTTGCGCTGAACAACCTGTATCCTGATACTTATCAGATTACGGCAGCCCTGCCGCGCGGCTTGTATGACACCGAGGGCTGGACGCTCAGCACGACCGATACGGGCGTGACGGCGAGCATTCTGGTGGAAATCGGCGCGGGCGAAACCGTTGTGCTGCCGGCGCTGGCGAACCATGCCACCGGCGACGCTTCCGGCGTGGTGCTGGGGCTGGACGGTCAGCCGATGAGCGGCGTGCAGGTGCAGCTGGTCAATCAGGCGGGCGAAGTCGCGGCGGAAGCGGTGACGGATGAAAACGGCGCTTGGCAGGCGGAGTTCCTCGAATACGGGACGTACGTCGTCCGCTATGACGCGGGCGTGACCCTTGCCAACGGCGCGCTCGTCATTAGCGACGAACCCGCGACTGTGACCGCGAAGGCGGCGAATCCGGCGGCGCTGACCATCCACGCTTTCCGCGACAACGATAACAACGGTTCACGCGGGAAGTACGAGGAAGGCGTGTCCGGCGCGACGATGAGCCTCATCACCGAAGTCAACGGCGTGGAGGTTGTTGTGGCATCCGGCGAAACGGACAAGAACGGCGAAGTGTCGCTGGCTGTGCCGGCGGGGACGTACGTCCTGCGCAGCGAGCTGCCCGCGGGCTTCGGCCATGGTGCGCACGGCAAAAATGTCAGCGCGAACATGTCCATCATGGATGAAACGACCGAACAAGTGCAAAGCAGCGTGCCGCTGACCCTCGAAGCCGGTTCTGTGACCGACGTGGGCGTCGGCGTGATGACGATGGCGGCGCTGCAGGGCCTTGTGTGGCTGGATGAAAACGACGACGGCGTATATCAGGACGGTGAACCCGGTCAGGCGGGCATCAAAATCCGCGCCGTCGGCGTGAAAAACGGCTTGGTGTACGAAACCGAGAGCGGCGAGGACGGCAAATTCTACATCGGTCAAATGCGCTACGGCACATACAATGTCGAATACAGCCTGCCGGACGGCTTGGTGTTTGCGCGCTACAGCCAGACGGGCGGTAATCGCCGCTCCATCATCACCAGCGAATTCAAGCGCTCCGAAACGGATCAGGTGATTCTTGAACGCGGTGACTTGGAGGAAGTCCTCCTTGGCGTGATGAAGGGCTCTGACATCAACGGCATCTGCTTCCTGGATGAAAACAACAACGGCGTGTATGACGAGGGCGAAAAGACGCTGGAAGGCGTGAAGGTCGTCCTGTACCGTCAGGCCATCGGCAAGGAGCTGCTGAACACCGTTTCCGACGAAAACGGGCACTTCACCTTCGCCAACATCCGCGGCAGCACGTTCCGCGTCAAAGCGACGATTCCGCAAGGCTATGTGTACACCATCGCGGGCGATGGCGAGTACGGCAACCTGTTCGCGCCCGGCACTGACCGCCGCGAGTACACGATTTCCGACGTGGTGCTGGAGAATGACAGCGAGATGACGATGGCCATCGGCGCGATTACTTACGGCAGCATCTCTGGCACGGTGTATCTGGATGACGACTTCTCCGGCAGCCGGATGGACGCGGAAAAGATGGTCAACAACTTCACCGTCACCCTGACGGATGAAAACGGCAATACCCGCACGGCGAAAACGAACCGCAGCGGCGTGTATACCTTCGATGACCTTGCGCCGGGGCAGTACACCGTGAGCGCGACCGCGAACCACGGCTTGGCGTTCACACGCACGGGCGACGGCAATATCCTCCACAACCTCTCCGGCGGCGCGGGCGAAAGCGAACCGGTGGCGCTGACAATGGGCGCGGATTTGACGGGGCTTGATATCGGCATGATTACCCCCGGCCATGTGTCCGGCGTGGTGTTTGCCGACAAGAACGACAATGGCCTGCGCGACGCGGATGAAGGCGGCTTGCTCGGCGCGGTGGTTCACCTGATGGACGAAACCGGTGACGTGGCGACCCGCACCATCGGCGCGGATGGCAGCTTCCTGTTTGACGCGGTGCTGCCCGGAACGTACCGCCTGCGCTACGAGCTGCCGGGCGACGGCGTGTTTGCTCCCCTGACGGACGGCGGCAACACCATCGCGCCGGATTCCGACGGCACGACGGATTCCTTTACCATCGGCGTGGGCGAAGAAGTCACCGCGCCCCTGTGCGGCGCACTGGCTTTGGGCGACATTGAAGGCATGGTGTTTGCCGATCACAACGGCAGCGGCGCGCAGGATGCAGACGAAGCGGCGCTTGCCGGCGTGACGCTGATTCTGACCCCCTCCCGCGAGGATTTGACGGAGCAGACCGTCCTCACCGATGCGACGGGCGCGTACAGCTTCACCGGGCTGCGGCCGGACGCCTACACGCTGACCCTGCGCTTCCCGGAGGACATGGTGCTCTCCAAGCTGGACGGCAATGTGACCCTGCCGCTGATGCACGGGTTGAACGAGCAGCAGGTGAACATCGAAATCGGGCTGGGAGAGGAATGGCTGAATCAGGCGCTTGGCGGCGTGATTCCGTCGAAGATGTCCGGTCAGGTTTGGGTGGATGAGAATGACAACGGGGACATGGACGCGGGCGAAATCACCCCGGAAAACGAGACGCTGACCCTGCTGGATGAAACCGGCGCGGTGTTTGCGCAGGTGCAGACCGATGCAGATGGGCGGTTCGCCATCGACGGCATTGCCCCCGGCGTGTACAGCCTTGCCTACGACCTCAAGGAAGGTACGCAGGCGGCGCGTCTGGGCGACAGCACCTTCACCACCGAGGGCAGTCAGCTCGTCATGACCGAGATTGAAATTAGCGAAAACAACAACTATACTGCTCCGATGCTGGGCTTGAAGATTGACACAAGCATCGGCGGCATGGTCTGGTGCGACAACGCGGGCGAGATTGCGCCCCTGTCCGGCGCGGAGGTTATCTTGCTGGACGAAAAGGGCAGCAAACTGCAAAACGCGACGACGGGCGAGGACGGTATCTACCGCTTTGACGGCTTGATGCCGGGCAACTACCGTCTGCGTGTGACGCTCCCGAACGGCTACGTCGTCGTAGAAAAGGACGACACGCGCCTCAAGGACGGGCAGAACATCAGCGTGATGACGACCTACACCGCCCGCGAGGGAGAGAGCGACCTGATTGCCCTGCGCATGAGCCAGCATCAGCTGGAACAGAATATTGGCGCGGTGCAGCCGGGCACGCTGGGCGACTTCTGCTGGCTTGACCTGAACGGCAACGGACTGCAGGACGCGGGCGAACTCGGTCTGGGCGACATGCGCATCGAGCTGTGGCGAAACGACCAGCTCGTCGCGGAAACGACAACCGACGCGTACGGTTACTACACTTTCGAGAACCTGTATCCCGGCGTGTACACGCTCAAGCCCATCTACCCGGCGGAAGTTGTGCCGACGCGTATGCGCACGGATATTCCGCTGATTGCGTCGATTCTGGGCGAGAACGGTGAATCGAACCCGGTGCAGGTGACCTCCGCCAGTACGACCTACACGGCGGATTTGGGCTTCGTGCTGGTTGATGACGACGTGCTGCCGGCAAACTACGGCATCGGCGAAAAGCAGGACTGGACGAAGAAGTAAGGGACAATGCGGAATTGCGCATCCGCGGATGGCGGGGTGCTGCGGGGGCGAAAGCTCTCGCGGTGCCCCGTTTTTTGTGAAGGGGGAGGGAAGCAAAGTCCGCTTTTACGGAAAGAATCAACTGCTTGTTTTTGTAAGAATTGAAAAGTAAACAAAAGTAACTTCACTCGCATTTTCCGAATGAAAATGGAAGCTGCTTCATTCTGAAGTCCCAAATCCGCGCGAATCAACCGTTTTCCTGCGCGAAAGCGTATTGCAAAAGCGGCTTGCATCTGGTACTATAAACGTTACCAGATGTGGCTGTTTAATATGGAAAGAAATCAGCCGAATCATGCTGGAAATGAAAGGACGGAAACAAATATGAAGAAACTCCTTGCTCTCCTGATGGCGCTCATGATGTGCTGCACTGCCTTTGCGTTCGCGGAGGAAGAAGCGGAAGTGCCGGCAGTTGAAATGAATGTCAGCTTCGAGGCGCAGACGGTTGCGCTTGGTGAAACGGGTCTGACGATGCAGATTCCGGCGGACTGGGCGGTTCAGGAAGTCCCCGCAGGCACGGAAAACGCCGAGAACATCCTGCTCTTCGCCGTCAACGCCGACCAGACGGTCAGCATTACGGCGCAGCTGTCCGCGATGAGCTTTGAAACGCTGCTGCAAGGCATTCAGGACGCGGGTGCGACGGAAGAAATGCTCGCTGAGCTGTATGTCAACGAAAACTATTGCCTGATGTACACCCCCGGCGACACCGTGCTGGCGCTGTACACCTTCCTTGATGACGAGACGGTTCTCGCTGTGACGTTCCAGGTCGCCAGCAAGGAAGTGGGCGACGCGCTGGAAAACATGCCGCTGGAGATCTTCGGCAGCTTGGCGGCAGCGGAGTAATTCACTTCGTTACCATGATGCAGGACGAATGAGCGTCCTGCATTTTTTGTGCGCAAAAATGAACAGGGACTTGCAGAAAAACTTGATAAATGCAACAACTTGGACGAAAATATTCAAAATACACGAGAAAAACATAAAAAAAACACAGTTTGTGCAACAAAACACTTGATTTTCTCCATACAGTGTTGCATAATAAAGCATCGACACGGTGAAGCCGGCTGGTTTGGCGTGTCGATGAACAAGAAACGCAGGCAGACGCGGCAGCGCCCCTGCCGGGAAGGTGGAGCGGATGAATTCCAAGATGCTGTTTTATATCCTCAAGCGCGTGCTGCTGGCGCTGCTGACCATCTGGATTGTTATCACGGTGACGTTCTTCGTGATGCACTCGATTCCGGGTGGACCGTTCGCAAGTGAAAAGGCAATTTCCGCGGAAGCGCAGGCGGCGCTGGAGGCCAAGTACGGGCTGGACAAGCCGCTGGGCGAACAGTATGTGACATATCTGCGCGACGTGGTGACGAAGCTGGACTTCGGGCCGAGCCTGAAGCAGCGCGGCCGTCAGGTCATTGACATTATTCTGGATGGCATGAAGACCTCCGCGAAGCTTGGTCTGATTGCAGCGTTCAGCGCGGCGATTGCCGGCATCGTCCTCGGCGCGCTGGCGGCGCTGCGGCGCAACACCGTGCTGGATAAGATTATCATGGTGATTACGACCGCGTTCGTGTCCATGCCGTCGTTCATTATGGGGTCATTCCTGCTGATAGTGTTCTCAGTCAAGTTAGGCTGGGTACCCGCGAACGGCGCGACGGCGGAAGGCTTGATCCTCCCGATTATCACCCTTGCGCTCTACCCGATGAGCTACATTACGCGCCTGACGCGCTCCTCCATGCTCGACGTGCTGGGGCAGGATTATATCCGCACCGCGCGCGCCAAGGGCGTTTCGGGCAAGAAAATTATCTTCGGTCACGCGCTGAAGAACTCGCTGATTCCGGTTATCACCTATTTCGGTCCGATGCTGGCGTTCATCGTCACCGGTTCGATGGTCGTCGAGCAGATTTTCGCCGTGCCGGGCATCGGCCGCCAGTTCGTATCCAGCATCACCAACCGCGACTACACCATGATTATGGGGACGACCATTTTCCTCGCCTCTTTAATCGTGATTATGAATCTGATCAGCGACCTGCTCTACAAGGTGGTTGATCCGCGCATTGATTACGAATAAGGAGGCCTCTGCATCATGATGATGAACAAGAAAAAGCCCTTTAGCCTGCATCTGGATGTGGATTCCTTCATGCCCGCGACGGCGGAGGAAAAGGAAGTCATCTCCCGGATGCGGCCGTCCTCGACCTTTTTCCGCGATGGCGTGAAGCGCCTGCTGAAGAACAAGGTCGCGACCATCAGCCTGATTCTGATTGTGCTGATTACGCTGTCCTCCATCATCATCCCGATGTTCTGGCCGTATTCGTATGACCAGATGCTGGGACAGACGAAGGGTCGCCCGATGGACAACAGCTACAACAACCTCGCGCCGTTCCAGTATGGTAAGACGGAACTGAAGAAAATCGACAAAGGGGAATCTGTTTTCCCGCACATCTTCGGCACGGATGCGCACGGACGCGACTACTTCATCCGCGTCGTCTACGGGACGCGCATTTCCCTCGCCGTCGGCTTCTTCGCCAGCATCATCGTGCTGGTGATTGGCATGATGATTGGCGCAGTCGCAGGATACTTCGGCGGCAGGGTGGACTTGTTCATCATGCGAATCGTCGATATTATCTACTCATTGCCAGATATGCTGGTCATCATCCTGCTGTCGGTCGTGCTGGGGCAGGTGCTGCATGTGGAAGGCACCATCTTAGAGAAAATCGGCTCGAACATCATCAGCATGTTCATCGTCTTTGGTCTGCTCTATTGGGTGGGCATGGCGCGCCTGATTCGCGGTCAGATTCTGTCCCTCCGCGAGCAGGAGTACGTGCTGTCGGCACAGGCGACGGGCGCGAAGGCGCAGTGGATTATCCGCAAGCACCTTTTGCCGAACTGCATCAGCGTCGTGATTATTTCGACCGCGCTGCAAATTCCGAACGCGATTTTCACCGAAAGCTTCCTGTCCTTCCTGGGTCTGGGCGTCAACGCGCCGATGCCCTCGCTGGGTTCGCTGGCTTCTGACGCGCTCAACGGCATCTATTCCTACACCTATCGCCTGATTATCCCCGCCGTGGTCATCTGCCTCATCGTGCTGAGCCTGAACCTGTTCGGCGACGGCCTGCGCGACGCATTTGACCCGAAGCTGAATGCGTGATGAAAGGAGCTGGACCAAATGGCATTGCTGGAAGTCAATGACCTGCATACATCCTTCTTCACCGACGCGGGCGAAGTCAAGGCGGTGGATGGCGTTTCGTTCCGCCTTGACCACGGCAAGGTGCTGGGCATCGTGGGCGAAAGCGGTTCGGGCAAGAGCGTCACGGCGTATTCCGTCATGCAGATTCTTGCGCCGACGGGCAAAATCGTCAGCGGCAGCGTGAAATTCGACGGGCAGGAGCTGGTCGGCGCGGACGAGAAGCTGCTGCGCTCCGTGCGCGGCAACCGCATCTCGATTATCTTCCAAGACCCGATGACGTCCCTGAACCCGACCTACACCATCGGCCGGCAGCTGATGGAAGCGATTTTGCTGCACACCGACCGCAACCGCCATCAGGCGCGCGAACGCGCGGTGGAGATGCTGAAGCTGGTCAACGTCAACGAGCCGGAAAAGCGCATGAAGCAGTACCCGTTCGAGCTGTCGGGCGGTATGCGGCAGCGCGTAATGATTGCTATGGCGCTGGCGTGTGAGCCGGACATCCTGATTGCCGACGAGCCGACGACCGCACTGGACGTGACAATTCAGGCGCAGATTCTTGATTTGATGCGCGACCTGCAGAAGAAGATGGGCATGGCGATTATCATGATTACGCACGACTTGGGCGTTGTCGCCCAGATGTGCGACGAGGTCATCGTCATGTACGCCGGTTCTATCTGCGAGCAGGGGACGGCGGATGAAATCTTCTACAACCCGCGCCATGAGTACACGAAGGGCTTGATGCGCTCCATCCCGACGGCGGAGAACAACGGACAGCGCCTGGAGCCGATTACCGGTACGCCGATTGACCTGCTGAACATGCCCAAAGGCTGCCCGTTCGCGCCCCGCTGCGAGGCGGCGATGAAGATTTGCCTGAAAGAGAAGCCGGTTCGGATGCTCATCAATGACGACCATATGGCAACCTGCTGGATGAACGTCAAGAAGGGCGTTGAGGACGGCAGCATCACGGAGGAAGGAGGAGTGCCCTGTGTCTGAAGCGCAGATGCACCAGCCGCTGCTGGAAGTCAAAGGACTGAAAGAATACTTTGACATCAACATGGGCTTCTTCCGCACCAAGCCGCTGAAGGCGGTCGATGATGTGTCCTTCACCATCAACAAGGGCGAAACGCTCGGTCTGGTGGGCGAATCCGGCTGCGGCAAGACGACTGTTGGGCGCACCATCCTCCAATTGTACAAGCCGACGGCGGGCGAAATCATTTACGATGGCAAGCCCGTCAAAACGAAAGCGGACTTGCAGAAGTTCCGCACGAAGGCGACGATGGTGTTCCAAGATCCGTACTCCTCGCTGAACCCGCGCATGACCGTGTCGGACATCGTGGGCGAACCGCTGGATGTGCACCACCTGTATTCCTCCAAGAAGGAGCGGGAGGAGCGCATTTTGCAGCTGCTGGGCTATGTCGGACTGAACAGTGAACACGCCTCGCGTTACGCGCACGAGTTTTCCGGCGGTCAGCGGCAGCGCATCGGCATTGCGCGCGCGCTGGCGGTGAATCCGGAATTCATCGTCTGCGACGAGCCGGTGTCGGCGCTGGACGTGTCGATTCAGGCGCAAGTCATCAACATGTTTGATGATTTGCAGGATCGGCTGGGGCTGACATACCTGTTCATTGCGCATGACCTGCTGGTTGTGCGGCATATTTCGGACAGAATCGCCGTGATGTATCTGGGCAAGATGGTGGAGCTGGCGTCGGCGGAGGAAATCTACAATCACCCGCTGCACCCGTACTCCAAGTCGCTTTTGTCCGCCGTTCCGCTGCCTGACCCGAAGGCTGCGCGCGCGAACAAGCGCATTGTCCTCTCCGGCGACATTCCAAGCCCCCTGAACGCGCCGTCGGGCTGTCCGTTCCGCACGCGCTGCCCCCACGCCACCGAAGCCTGCGCGCAGTCGATGCCGCCCTTCAACGAAGTCGAGAAGGGTCACTTCGTCGCCTGCCACCGGGTGAAGGAGTTAGGGTGAGGGGAAGCGCCAGAGGCTCTGCCTCTGGACTCCGGCAGGGCTCTGCCCTGCACCCGCGAAGGGTCTTCGACCCTCTCGACACCCTTTTCGCGATTGAGTTGGTGACACTGGCATAGTGTGCCCGCGTGTTTATCCGCGCAAAAAAATTGCTTCAAGGATGCGTCAACACGCATTTTTGATACAGACAGTCTACGAAAAGCAAGGCTGTCACAGAATATTAAGGGAGGTTTTTTCATGAAGAAGCTGACTGCTCTCCTGCTCGCCATCGCAATGATGGTGACCTGCACCCTGTGCGCTGTCGCCGAAGACGGCAAGACGTACATGGCTGTCTGCATCGCGTCCGAGCCTGATACGCTTGACCCGGCGCTGAACTCCGCTGTGGACGGCGCGACGATGGTCGCTCACCTGTTCGCAGGCCTGTCCACTTGGGCGCAGACCGACGACGGCAAGCTGGAAATCCTGCCGGACTGCGCGGTGGAACTGCCGGATCCGGTGGTCAATGACGACGGCACGGTGACGTACACCTACACGCTCGTTGACGGCCTGAAGTGGTCCGACGGCAAGGATCTGACCGCGAAGGACTTCGAGTTCGCGTGGAAGCGCGCTGCTTCCTCCGAGCTGGGCGCGGACTATGGCTACATGTTTGAAGTCATCAAGGGCTACACTACGGACGGCTCCGACCCCAAGGCGGAAAACCTCGCTGTGACCGCCGTGGACAACAAGACCCTGACCGTTACCCTGAACAACCCCGTTGCCTACTGGAACGAGCTGCTCGCCTTCCCGGCGTACATGCCCGTCCGTGAGGACGTCGTCGCCAACGAAGCGTGGGCGACCGATCCTTCCACCTACATCGGCAATGGCCCGTACACCATGACCGCGTGGGAACACAACAGCAAGATCACCCTGACCAAGAACCCCTACTATCATGCGGTGGACAAGGTCACGATGGACGAGCTGGACTTCTACCTCTCCGACGACGCGAACAACATGCTGGCGAACTTCCAGAAGGGCGACTGGCAGCTGATCGACGACGTTCCCACCTCTGAAATCGCTTCCCTGAAGGAACAGTATCCGACGGAATTCGTTATTGCCGGTCAGATTGGTACCTACTATGTCTGCTGGAACATCAACGAAGAAATCCTGCCCGCTGACGTGCTCGCGAACATGACCCCCGAAGAAGCGGAAGCGGCGCGCGCAGAAATCCGTCAGGCGATTGGTCTGCTGTTCGACCGCAACTACATCGTTGAAGAAATCGGTCAGGCGGGTCAGGTGCCTGCGTCCAGCTTCGTTCCGATGGGCATGACCGATGCGGACGGCTCTGAGTTCTACAAGAACGCGGGCCATGTGGAAGGCATCACCGGCTACTACGACGTGACCGACGACGAAGACGTCTACATGGCGAACTTCGACAAGGCGGTTGAGACCCTGAAGAAGTATTACACCTACGACGAGGAGAACGGCGTCTTCACCAACTTCCCGTCCCTGACCTACCTCTACAACACCTCCGAAGCCCACAAGGCGATTGGCGAATACCTCCAGAGCGCGGTTTCTGCGGTCGGCATCACCATGAACCTGACCAACCAGGAATGGAACACCTTCCTGAACACCCGTAAGTCCGGCGACTACTCCATTGCCCGCAATGGCTGGATTGCCGACTACAACGACCCGATCTGCTTCCTCGACATGTGGGTGACCGGCTCCGGCAACAACGACGTGCAGTTCGGCAAGGGCGCGAATGCGGATCTGAAGATCTACAACCTCGACCTGACCCCCTACGGCTACGACGTGAAGGTGGAGAACGGCACTTGGGCGGAAACCTATGATGTGCTGATTTCTACCATCAAGAGCTGCACCAACAGCGCGAACCGTTATGCCATGATGCACATCGCGGAAGATATGCTGATGAATACCGGCTGCATCGTGCCGCTGTACTACTACACCGACATCTACATGCTCGACGACTCCGTGCAGGGCTTCTTCTCCAACCCGCTGGGCTACAAGTACTTCATGCACTGCACCATCGCCAAGTAATTCCATCCAAGTTTGGACAAATCCACGGGCGAATCGGCTTCAAAACCGGTTCGCCTTTTTTTCGCATGTTGGAAAGATGTACTTTGCCATCTTTGGCAACCGATATTTCCTGCCTTGGAAAGGTGCATCCGGCGGAAAACATGCGCGAATTGACGGGAAATCTGCGTGAATGCAGGAATTTTCAGCAGGAAAAGGGCAGGGAAACGTCCAATTAATCCATTGAATGGCGGTGGCGAACAGCGCTTGCCAATGGTATACTGAAACCAGAAGGGCGATTTCTATGGGAAAAAAGCCCGCGGAAGCTATCAGCAAGGAGGAAGAAGCATGAAGCGAATCGCACGATGGAGCACCATTTTCCTGCTCTTATGCAGCATCATTTGGGCGGGTACAGCATCGGCGGCCATGATTGTGGAAAACAACATGAGTGCGCTGAACACACTGAACACCATCAACAAGAACCAGACACCACAGGGCAAGGACTCAGCGCTGGAGCGGCTGGCGAAAGAAATCGGCGCTGGCATGTGGGACAATACGGACTGGGATGACCCGGCGTTTCAGGAGAACATCAAGCAGTTTGGCATCACCGTGTTGAATAAGGACACGCAGCCGCCGGAGGCCTTCATCGGCGACGCGATTTTTGACCATCTGGGCGACACGGAGTTCAATGCGCCGGAAATGAACGGCAATCTGCTGGTTCTCGGCGGGCTGAACGCCAATCTGCCGTCCGGCAAAATCGACCGCCTGTATGTGCTGTCGGACGAGGACATTCGCCTGAACATCGGCGCGGCGGCAGATGTTCAGGAGCTGATTCTGGGCGCATCGGGGAATGTGTCGCTGAACGGCGAGGGCAATGTCCGCTCCACCATCGTGGTGGACAAGCCGATGAATCTCGATATCGGGATTGCGACGAACCTCGTGAACCTGACGGATGACCCGCTGCCGACGGGCGATATTGTGCTGAATCCGGGCAAGAACGCGCTTGTGCCAGGGCAGAAGCTGCATATGAGCAGCGAGCTGAAGGTGGAGAAGAAAATCAGCCTGACCGTGCGCTTCCGCCTTGTTGACCAGAGCGCCAAGGACATGCAGCTGGAAACGGCGGATTGGGACGGCGCGCTGCTGACCGAAACGACGGTGCAGTACACGGGCGACAGCTGCCCGATGGGCGCGGTCAACATGCTGGACAGCATCGAGGCGGCGTTTGCGGAGAAGTATCCGGATTTGCAGGAGCAGTATGTGCTGCTGCCGGAAATGCGCAGCGCAGACCCGTGGAGCAAGGTCTACCGCCTGAATGGCGGCGAATCCTGCTTTGCCGTGGCGGAAAATTATGTCTATCTTTCCCGCGAGGGCGATGTTGTGTTCCCGCTGACGGATGACAGCACGCTGGTAGCGGAATTCCCGGTGTACGTCTACCGCTATGGCGAGCAGGACGGGCGCATCACCTACCGCGTTCGCATCAACAACGCACGGCCTGAGTACTTCACGCCGAGTCTGACCCTGCGCAGCGGCGCCGTGGCGAGCTTCACCTTCGATAAGGAGCGCGGCGAGTGGGTGACGCAGCTCAAGCGCAGCGACTTCGGCGCGGACGAGCGTGCCCTCATTCACCTGACGGGACTGCGCGGCGAGGAGACGGACACATTCCTGCCCGTAACGGGGCGCGAAGAAAGGCGCATCGTTACGCTGACGTGGACGGCGGACACGCAGCGCGTGACCATCGACGCGCAGAACGTCCTCTGGGGCAGCGACATGCCGGCGGAGGGCAACGACCTGCTGTGCCGCGCGGGTGAGCAGGTGACGGTGCAAATCGCGCCCGCAGCGGGCTATCGCGGCATCCACGTTTTCCTGAGCGACCCGGCTGTTTCCCTGAGTATCAGCGAGGGGAACGACGCGGTTTCCTTCCTCATGCCCTACGCGCCGCTGACCTTGACGCTGACGGCGGACAAGCTTTATACCGTCACGATGGACACGGCAGGCGGCGATCCGATCCGTCCCATCCAGTACACGGTGGAATCGGAAGCGTTCCAGCTGCCGACCCCGGTTCGCACGGGCTACATCTTCCTCGGCTGGACGGGCGAGGGCATCGCCGAACCGCAGAAAACCATTGAAATCCCGCAAGGAAGCACGGGCGACCGCACTTACACCGCGAACTGGCAGGTGATTGAATACACCATCATTACGCTGCTGGAAGGGGGCAATGCGGGCTCGTCGCAAGTGTATTTCTACACGGTGGAGCAAACCGTAACGCTGCCGACCCCGACCCGCACGGGCTACACGTTCCTTGGCTGGACAGGCGAGGGCATCACGACGCCGCAGCCGAACGTGACCATCCCGAAGGGTTCGACGGGCGACAAGACGTATATCGAGAACTGGGAACTGACAGAATACAACATTACCATGGATTTGAGCGGCGGCAGCGGTCAAGAAAAGGTGGTTTACACCATGACGGATGAGGATTTCGAGCTGCCGACCCCGACCCGCAACGGCTACGAGTTTGTCGGCTGGACGGGCGAGCGTATCACGACGCCGCAGACAAGCGTCAAAATTCCGAAGGGTTCGACGGGAAACAAGGCGTATACCGCAAACTGGAAGGTGATCAGATACACCATCACGCTGGTCACGAACGGCGGCGCAGTCATAGCTTCGATACGCTACACCGTGGAGGATTCCGTCACCCTGCCCATCCCTCCCGAGCGTCCGGGCTACGAATTTGCCGGCTGGGTCCTCGATGGCAGCGGTCAGTTCCCTTCAACGCCGATGATTATCCCCGCAGGCTCAACCGGCGACCGCCTTTACAAGGCGGAGTGGCGTGTGGCGACGTACACCATTACCTACGTGAGCCACGGCAAAGCATATAATTGGGTTCAATACACCATCAACAACCAAGTTTATTTCGGGACACCGGAAGAAGACCCGTCCTACTACCTCCCGGGCTATACCTTTGTAGGTTGGAAAATCGACGGCGTAGAAGGAACGCCGCGCTCCTACATGCTGCCCAAGGGCTCGTATGGCAATCGAACGGCGACCATGCTTTGGGAGCCAATTCCGTAAGCGTAAACAAGGAGAACAAGGAGGGGATGCGCATTGGACTACCTCAGCGTAAAGGAAATAGCGGAGCTGTGGGGCGTTTCCATCCGCATGGTGAATTACTACCTGAATACCGGGCGGATTCAGGGGGCAATCCGGAAATCGGGCGGGTGGCTGATTCCGGCGAATACGCCGCATCCGGCGGATTTGCGCAAGAGCGGGCAGCGCGGGCAGGAGAAAATCCCCCCGCGGATGGCAAAGTGCTATATGCCGCTGATTTCCCGCCCGTGCGACAACGGCTTCCAGAATCTCCTGCTGACCATGAACGACGAGGAGGAACGCGACATCGCCTGCGCCCTGCACCACTATTTCCGCGATGAGCACGAGGAAGCCCGCGAAATCAGCGAGAAATACCTGACGAGCAAGTGCCCCGAAATCCGCCTGTCCGCGCTGATTACCAACACGATGGCGATGCTGCAGACGGGGGATGCCGCCAAGTGCCGCCGGAATCTCGAAATGATTCAGCGGGACGGGCAGCGCGCAAACGACGATTCGTGGCGGCTGTACAGCAGCATTACCGACGCGCTCATCAGCGTGTTCTTCCACTCCGAGAAGCTCGACTTGACCCCTATCCGCCCCGCTATCGGTATTCTTCCGCCCGGAATGCAGTATTTCGCCATGTACGCCATCGCCCATGCGCTCTACATCCGCCGCGAATACGAACACGCGATGGGCATTGCCGAATCCGCCCTGCTGATGGCGGGCACGCGCTACCCCATTGACAGCATCTACCTCAACATCGTCCTGTGCATGATTTGCATGAGCCTGAAGCAGGATGAACGCGCGGAGCAGAAGTTCGATGCCGCGTGGAGCATCGCCAGCCGCGAGGGGTACATCCACCCGTTTGTGGAGCATCACGGCATTTTGCAGGGGCAGGTGGAGCGCGCGCTGCGCAAGCAGGAGCCGGAAACGTACAACAAGATTGTGCAGTCGGTCTACCGCTTCAGCCGCGGGTGGATGAAAATTCACAACCCCGTGTCGACGCTGCAGGTGACCGACGCGCTCACACCCTACGAGTTTTCGATTGCCATGCTTGCCGCGAAGGGACGCAGCAACAAGGAAATCGCCGCGCTGATGGGCGTTTCCGTCAACACGGTGAAGTCGTACATGGAGAGCATCTTTGAGAAGCTGCAAATCTCCAGCCGGAATGAAATCGACGCGTATGTGAATCGGTAATATCAACAAAAGCACGCACTCCGAATGTGGAATGCGTGTTTTTGTATTCATACTATTTCCAAATTCACCCGCGCCATCTGCTTGCGCCTTTTCCGCGCTTGCGTCCGCTCATTCCGCTTAGCGTAGCGCTGCTACGCTGCGTTCCATTCGCGTTAGCCAGCGCGAAAAATTCGCTTCGCATCTTGGCGCATTCTCATTTGGAAATAGTATCAGATTTTTCATTGCAGAAAAAAATATATGAAAATTGAGGGAAATGCTTGACAAATAGAAAAAAACGGATACGATACACACAAGGAGGTTGAGAAACATGGGTTTTGTGATTGCTTTGGTTGCAATTGCAATCAACGTTGCATTTGCAATGTATGCGGGCGGCATTGCTGAGCAGAAAGGGTACAGCAAAGGGAACTGGATTGCCGTGTGCATCATCTTTGGCATCGTCGGCTACACCCTCATTGCTGCTTTGCCTGATTTGGAACTGCGTGCAACATTGGAAAATATAGAGAAAAAACTTGCAAAAGATAAAAACGACAACTATCTGCCGCGAAGTAGCAGTAGCGATAGCAATAGAAATAGCAATAGCAGTAACAGTAACAGCACAATCAAATCGCTTTCGAAAATGACGCCGTTAGCACCACTTTCAGATAGTATGGACTACTGGACATGCAAGTATTGCGGCTTAGACAACCCGAAGGAAGCGCGCTACTGCCAGCACTGCGGTGGATACAGGTGAATAAAAATCAGCCGCGACGAGCGTATTCACTCGTCGCGGCTGTGTTTATCTATGCGCTTCCTTATTCTGATACATCCGCGCGTCCGCCCGTGCCAAGGAATCCGCCAAATCATCCGTTGACGGATTAAAATGCGAACAGCCCACTGATACCATCGGCAGAACCGGATTCTCTGCCCGCGCCGCATCCATCAGGTGCTGGAAAATCTCCGTCATGGTGTTGTATTGCGCGTTCCGCCGCGTCAGTATCACGCAGAACTCGTCGCCGCCGATGCGGAAGCACGTCCCGTAATTCCCATACGCGCGGCGGATGCAACCGGCAATCGTCCGCAGGCAGGCGTCGCCCATCAAGTGCCCATGGCAGTCGTTGACGTCCTTGAAGCGGTCAACGTCGAACATCAGGATGGTAGCAGGCACGCGCAGGCGCGCCAGATAATGCTCGTAGCCCAAGCGGTTGACAAGCTGCGTCAGCCCGTCGGTTTGCAGCACCATGTCGCTGGAGAATTTCGACATCATCAGCGCACCGCAGCTGATGGTAATCCAGTCGATTTTGACCATCGGCAGGAACAGCTGCACCATCAGCCCTAACAGCACGAACAGCGTCGCGAGCAGCAGCTGTGTGCCGCCGGTGTACTGGTAGGCGCGGCAGGCGAACCAAATCTGCACGAGGAAGAACACCGTGCTGCCCCCGTAGGCGAGCATGTAGAGTGCGTAGAGCGCCCCGTGGTGGTAGAAATTCTGCGCATCGACATAGAATATCAGCCCCGTGAACGCCGAGAGCAGCACCAGCAGCGCGTGGAAGCCCGCAAGGCACAGCAGCCTGTGTACCACTTTCCGCGGGCAGGGATGGATAATGCAGCCCGCGAACAGCCCGATTAGCGGCGCAAGCGAAAGTTCGATGGTCTTGACGGCGATATGCAGCGGAATCAGCGCGGGCGGCGTGCCATCCATCTGCACGCCCGACCACTCACACAGCGCGCAAATGGCGATGGTGGCGTACAGGCCGCCGCAGAGCAGGTTTCGGATCTTGGATTGGCTGATGTCGCCGCGCAGGGAGAAGAGCATAATCGCCATGGCGAAGACGCTGAGAGCAATATTTGCCGTGTATAATTCATTCATGCTGATTGTGGAGGCGGTTGACAAGCAATCGCGGCAGATAAGTTTGAAAAGGGCAAATACCCCCTTCTTATAATAATGATACCACGAAAAAAAGAGGATGAAAAGTGGGTTACATAGGGCAAATTGCAAATGTGGCAGATTTCAACAAATGCGGGGAAATGGTTACATGGCGCGTCTCCCATCCCCACGAAAAAAGGGACTGACCGAAGCCAGTCCCTTTGATGATTATTCGTATTCGCAAACGCTTGCCCAGCGGATGAGCAGGTCGCGCTCTTCGGGCTTGCCCTTGAGGGACTGGCTCGCGGCGACGATCGGAATCCACTGCTGGACGTACTGCTTGGCGGTGTCGCTCTTCTTGCAGAAGAGGGAGAGGTACTTCTCCGCCAGCGCTTCCTTGCCTTCGAGGACGAAGAGCAGGTAGGTGCGGGCAACATCAGCGGACGCGTTGCCCTGCGTGGCATGCGACCAGTCGAGGATGTACCACTGTCCGTCGGGCTTCAAGATAATGTTGGACGGGTTGAAGTCGCCGTGGCAGACCTTCTTGTGGACGTGCATACTCGCCAAGCGGGTGTGCAGCTCGTAGCGGGTGGTCGCGTCGAGGTCGGTGGCGGAAATCTTGCGCTGCATCTTCTCGGTCAGGCTGTTGAGCATCGGGCAGGTGCAGGCGTGAACCTTCATCTGAATGTCAACAAACAGGTTCAGGTACTCGTCTTCCTTTTCCGGATGCGCCGCCATCAGCGCCGCCAGCGTGTCGCCTTCAACGAACTCCGTCGTAATCGCCCACTGACCGTTCACCGTGTCAACAGCAAGGAGCTTCGGAATCGGCAGGCCCGTCTCTTCCACGCGCGCCGTGTTCAGCGCTTCGTTCAGAATGTCCGCCTTGCTGTACCCTTCGGCAAACACCTTGATGGCCTTGGCGCCGTCGCGGTAAATCTTCTTATTTTCCCGCTCGGCAATCACATGCGTCAAATCCATAGGGAAACCTCCTTCTATATGGTTCATGTTTATTGGGGGAGAGGCGCCAGAGGCTCTGCCTCTGGACTCCGCAAGGGAGTTCCTCCCTTGACCCTTCCGCGCGATTGAGTTGGTGACGACTGCTTACTTCTTCCGCGTGTTGATTGGGGGAGACGACCTCATCATGAAGTCGATATTTGTCCTGAATATCTATTCGCCGCCCAAATGCGACATTCCTGCAAGCGGACAAAATTTTTTGTGCTCAAAAATGCCCGGCCCAGCAGAAGCATTCCTGCCAAGCCGGGGAGAATGGCGCATTACTCGCCGTAGTATGCCTTGAGGTACATTTCCTTGATTTCGCTGATGAGCGGGTAGCGCGGGTTCGCGCCGGTGCACTGGTCGTCGAACGCCTGCTCGGACATTTCGTCCAGCGTCGCGAGGAACTTCTCTTCGTCCACGCCGTAGTCGCGAATCGTGTTCTTGATGCCGACGCGCTCCTTCAGGGCATGGATGTTGCGGATGAGGTTCTCCACCGTCTCGTCGTCATTCGCGCCCTTGAAGCCGAGGAACTCGCCGAATTCAGCGTAGCGGCGCTTCGTGTGCGGATAGGCGTACTGCGGGAAGGTGCCCATCTTCGTGGGAACTTCGGCGCTGTTGTAGCGGATGACCAGCTCAATCAGCAGCGCGTTGGCGATGCCGTGCGGCAGGTGATGGAACGCGCCCAGCTTGTGCGCCATGGAGTGGCAGACGCCGAGGAACGCGTTCGCGAACGCCATGCCAGCCATCGTGGCGGCGTTGCCCATCTTTTCGCGGGCAACCGGTTCGTTCTGACCGTTGTCGTAGCACGCGGGCAGATACTCGAAAATCAGCTGAGCCGCCTGCTTCGCCAGACCGTCGGTGAAGTCCGTCGCCATCATGGAGGCGTAGGCTTCCAGCGCGTGGGTCAGCGCGTCGATACCGGAGGCGGAGGTCAGACCCTTCGGCGCGGACATCATCATGTCAGCGTCCACAATCGCCATCTTCGGCAGCAGCTCGTAGTCCGCCAGCGGGTACTTCACGCCGGTGTCCTGATCGGTGATGACGGCGAACGGGGTAACTTCGGAGCCCGTGCCGGCAGAGGTCGGGACGGCGATGAAGTATGCCTTTTCACCCATCTTCGGGAAGGTGTACACGCGCTTGCGGATATCCATAAAGCGCATCGCCATGTCGAGGAAGTCCACTTCCGGATGCTCGTACATGACCCACATAATCTTGCCGGCGTCCATCGCGGAACCGCCGCCGATGGCGATAATGCAGTCAGGCTGGAAGGAGGTCATGGCCTTTGCGCCTTCCTTCGCGCAGGCGAGGGACGGGTCGGGCGCAACATCGTAGAACGTGGTGTGGACGATGCCCAGCTCATCCAGCTTGTCGGTAATCGCCTTGGTGAAGCCGGATTTGAACAGGAACGCGTCAGTGACGATGAAGCAGCGCTTCTTGCCCATAACTGCCTTGAGTTCATTCAGGGCGACAGGCAGGCAGCCCTTCTTGAGGTAGACCTTTTCAGGCGCACGGAACCACAGCATATTCTCCCTCCGGATGGCAACAGTCTTGACGTTCAGCAGGTGCTTGACGCCGACGTTCTCGGAGACGGAGTTGCCGCCCCAAGAGCCGCAGCCCAGCGTCAGCGACGGACGCAGCATGAAGTTGTACAGGTCGCCGATGCCGCCCTGAGAGGAAGGCGTGTTGACGAGAATACGGCAGGTCTTCATGCGCGCGGCGAAGCGGTCAATCAAATCCTTGCGTGTGACGGCGTTCAGGTAGATAGAAGAGGTGTGGCCGTAGCCGCCGTCAGCAATCAGGTGTTCCGCCTTGTCGAACGCATCGTCGATGTCCTTGGCGCGGTACATCGCCAGCACGGGAGAGAGCTTCTCATGCGCGAACTCTTCAGAAATATCCACGGATTCGACTTCACCAATCAGCACCTTGGCGGTTTCCGGCACGTCCACGCCCGCGAGCTTGGCGATGGTGTGCGCCTTCTGACCGACAATCTTGGCATTCAGCGCGCCGTTGATGATGATGGTCTTGCGCACTTTGTCCAGTTCTTCGCCTTCGAGGAAGTACGCGCCGCGCTTGGCGAACTCCGCCTTCACCGCGTCGTAGATGCTGTCCAGTACGATGGTGGACTGCTCGGACGCGCAGATCATGCCGTTGTCGAACGTCTTGGAGTGCAGGATGGAGTTGACGGCCACCTTCACATCAGCGGATTCGTCGATAATCGCGGGTGTGTTGCCAGCGCCGACGCCCAGCGCAGGCTTGCCGGAGGAGTACGCCGCCTTGACCATGCCGGGGCCGCCGGTGGCAAGGATGATGTCGGCTTCCTTCATCGCCATGTTGGTCAGCTCCAGCGAGGGAACATCGACCCACGAGATGATGTCTTCGGGCGCGCCGGCAGCCACAGCAGCTTCCAGCACAACCTTCGCGGCGGCGATGGTGGACTTCTTCGCGCGCGGATGGGGAGAGATGATGATGCCGTTGCGGGTCTTGAGGCAAATCAGCGTCTTGAAAATGGCGGTAGATGTGGGGTTGGTGGTCGGGATGACCGCCGCGACAACGCCGATAGGTTCTGCAACCTTCATCATGCCGAATGCTTCGTCGCGCTCCAGCACGCCGACGGTCTGCGTGTCCTTGTAGGCGTTGTAGATGTATTCAGCGGCGTAGTGGTTCTTGATGACCTTATCTTCCACCACGCCCATGCCGGTTTCTTCCACCGCCATCTTCGCCAGCGGGATGCGCATGTTGTTCGCGGCGAGGGCAGCTGCCTTGAAAATCTTATCCACCTGCTCCTGCGTGTAGGTCGCATAGACCTTTTGTGCCGCGCGGACGCGGGCGAGGGCAGCCTCGAAGCTCTCCACGTTATCGACGATCGGATACTCTTTCGCCATGATACTCTCTCCTTATGCTTCATCCGTCCTGCGGGGATGCGCCCGCGAACGGGGAATGTCGGTGTTTGTCGGGGTGACGAGAACAGTGTAGCAGATTGTTAAGCTCTTGTCAAGTAGCTGACACGATTTTAACGATATTTTTTTCACAAATTCACACGTTTTCGGAACGGGATGAATGGAATGGCGGATAGATGGGCGAAGAGGGCAAGAACGCGGATTCGCTATTTGGGGAGCGTCGGAGCAACGTCCCCGCGCCGCAATCAGGCGGAGGAAGTTCGCGCGGCATAAGCCATCATCATATAAATAGGTAGCAATTCAGGCACTGCATCATCCCTCCGAAAAAAATCCGAGAAAATTTATGCAGACCTATTGCATTTTTATTCATCTTGGTGTATAATCCATCTTGTCCGGCAGACGGACACAAAAATGATGAAAATCAGGATGAAGATAAAGGAGTCGATTGTTATGGCGAAGATGCGCGTATTGCTGGCTTATTCCGGTGGTCTGGATACCTCGATTATCGTGCCGTGGCTGAAGGAAAATTATGACTGCGACGTGGTCTGCGTTGCGGGCGACGTCGGGCAGGGCGAAGAGCTGGAGCCCCTCCACGAGAAGGCGAAAAAGTGCGGCGCGGAAAAGCTGTACATCGAAGACCTGCGCAAGGAGTTCGTCGAGGACTTCATTTGGCCGACGCTCAAGGCGGGCGCGGTCTACGAGGGCAAGTATCTGCTGGGCACGTCCTTCGCACGGCCGCTGATTGCCAAGCGCCTCGTCGAAATCGCTCACAAGGAGAACTGCACTGCCATCTGCCACGGCTGCACCGGCAAGGGCAACGACCAAGTCCGCTTCGAGCTGACCATCAAGGCGTTCGACCCGAATATGCAGATTATCGCACCGTGGCGCATCTGGGACATCAAGACCCGCGAGGAGGAAATTGACTACGCCGAAAAGCGCGGCATCCCCGTCCCGGTCAAGAAGGATCGCCCGTATTCGATGGATCGCAACATCTGGCACATCAGCCACGAGGGCGCGGATTTGGAAGATCCGTGGAACGAGCCGCCGGAAGACCTGCTGCTGACGATGGTCACGCCCGAAAAGGCGCCTGATCAGCCCGAATACGTCACGGTGGACTTCGAGAAGGGCGTGCCGGTCGCCATCAACGGCGAAAAGCTGGACGCGGTGGATTTGCTGACGAAGGCGAACGAAATCGCGGGTCGCAACGGCGTTGGCTGCGCGGATTTGGTGGAGAACCGTCTGGTTGGCATGAAGTCCCGCGGCGTGTACGAAACTCCCGGCGGAACGATGCTCTACGCCGCGCACGGCATCCTCGAATCCATCACGCTTGACCGCGCCACCAGCCACTACAAGGAGCTGGTCGCGAGCAAGTTCGCGGAGCTGGTGTACGACGGCATGTGGTACACGCCCCTGCGCGAGGCGCTCTCCGCATTTGTGGACAGCACGCAGCAGGCGGTCAACGGCACGGTGAAGCTGAAGCTGTACAAGGGCAACTGCATCAATGCGGGCGTGAAGTCGCCGAACAGCCTGTACATGGAGGAAATCGCCACCTTCGGCGACAGCCACGACCTGTACAGCCACAAGGATTCCGCGGGCTTCATCAACCTGCTCGGTCTGCCGCTGAAGGTCAAGGCGATGGTGGAGCAGAAGAATAAGAAGTAATTTAAAGCAACACCGCACAACTCGGCGGCTGACCGCCTCATTTGTGTAAATGTGATAACTGTGGTGTCCAGCAAGTCCTGCACTGAATTCGGGAGTAGAGCCCCAATAGTATAAACGCGCTCGTCGGAAGGTCGGCGGGCGCGTTTTCTGTGCGAATTTGAAATTTGGAGGGGGGATTTGAGGCAGCTGATTTCAGAAAAAAACGATTTTCTGAAATGTGGTTACACGCCGACACGAAAGTCGTTGTGAAGATACACAACAATTTGCCATGCTTTTGTCAGAAATGTCAGAAATATATAATTCTTCAAGAAAACACTTGACTTTTTTCAGGAGAGGGGTAAAATAAAAGCAGTATATTATAAGGAGGCGGTGGACTGTACTATAAAATATGTATTTGTGAGTAAAACTGCATTGGGGGGAAGAAACACAGAAAACAAGATAAATGGTGGAATATGACGATAAAGAGCAGAATGAAATTACTGTTTTTTAACGGAAAGACTATTGAAAACAATGACAAGGAGGGAAAATAATGTCTAATCCGAACAATGGTGGCATGGGGTTCTTGGGCGTTGTTGGCGCAATCATCGTGGCAGTGCTCATACTATCATTCGCTTAATGAATAAATTCAAAAGGATGGGTGATATCAGTAAAATTGTTTGCGTCCTATTCCTATATGCACTGAATCGTTTTTACTTGAAAAATGTCGTTGTTATACCCGCAATATCGTACATCTTAAAATGTCATTTTAATGATTTTTTAGGAGGAATTTTCATAATCGCGTATATCAATTTGATTTTAGAGCATAGCAAATATCGTCATTATCGAGTGGATACGGTTTCGATGGCAGTCACAATAACGCTAATATGCGGAATATTCTGGGAGTACGTTGCGCCTTTCTTCTTGCATCAAGGAGTTAGTGATGTCTATGACGTTATCGCATATGTACTTGGCGGAATAACTTATTTGTTGTTGTAACGTGTTGTTCCAGTCAAGATTAAGGTAACACCGCATAAATGAGGTGGTCGGCTGGCGAATGGATTTTTCGTCAGATGCAAATGCAAATTTC
>ERZ826242.1208-NODE-1208-length-29669-cov-7.648545_pt1 | contig 29669 bp, 50 predicted proteins | sample MGYA00519871_ERZ826242 | MGnify/ENA primary metagenome ERZ826242 (study PRJEB31778, sample SAMEA3449226) | human gut metagenome | biome: human gut; feature: human-associated habitat; material: faeces | place: United Kingdom | collected 2010/2012 ...
GTGGGTACTTACGGCGCGCCCGGGGGCATAGCGCCGATTTACACACAAAGACTGACATTTAGGCGGGTGGTACCCATTCAGAAGCAGCGGATCGAGTACGTATCGCTCGAAGACATCCATCCGTATCCTGGCAACCCGCGTCGCAACGATCAGGCCGTTCAGGCCGTCGCGAACTGCATTTCCGAGTTCGGGTTCCGCTCCCCGATCATCGTTGACGCGGACGGAACCATAATCGCAGGCCATACCCGATACAGGGCGGCACAGTCATTGGGATTCGCTGCGGTGCCGGTGGTCTACGCCACCGATCTCACGCCCGAACAGGTCAACTCCTACCGTTTGGCTGACAACAAGACCGCCGAGCTTTCGGAATGGGACGCGAAACTGCTTGCGATGGAGCTTGACGGCCTGGCGGGCATCGACATGGAGGCGTTCGGGTTCACCGCGAAGGACTTCGAGTGTTTCGCGGTCGACTTCGCGAACCAGGAAGGCATGAGCGAGCACACGGACGAGTACGACGAGTTCGTGGAGAAGTTCAAGCCGAAGAAAACCACAGACGATTGCTACACGCCGCCAGAGATCTACGACGTCGTGAAGGATTGGGCGTGCGGGAAGTACGGCATTGACCCTTCGAAGATCGTCCGACCGTTCTACCCTGGCGGCGACTACCAGGCGATCGACTACTCGGGCGGCAAGGTCGTCCTCGACAACCCGCCGTTCTCCATCCTCGCCGAGATATGCGATTTCTATCAGGAGAACGGCATCCCATTCTTCCTTTTCTGCCCGACCCTCACGGCGTTGAGCGGCAGGCGAAACGTCATGACGCTGTGCCATATCGTGTGCGGCGCCGCCATCACCTACGAGAACGGCGCGGTCGTCAACACGTCGTTCATAACGAGCTACGGCGGCGACGTTGTTGCGATGACGGCGCCCGACCTTCGGAAGCTGGTAGAGGAAAAGGACGAAGAGCTTCAGAAAGCAGGCAAGGTCGAGCTTCCGAAATACGAGTACCCCGACGAGATCGTCACCGCCGCGATGATGCAGAAATGGTGCAAGTACGGAGTGGATTACAGCGTCAGCTCGTGCGACTGCGCGCCGATTTACGCGCTAGACGCACAGGGTGAAAGCGGCAAGGCGATATTCGGCGGCGGGCTGATCCTGTCGGAACGCGCAGCAGCCGAACGCGCAGCATCCCAGAGATGGGCGCTGTCCGAACGCGAGCGCGAGATCGTGAGGTCGTTAGGTCGCGCAGATGGTTAGCGATAACCGAGAGCGCGCCGAGGCGATATGCGCAGGCGTTCCCGAAACGCTGCGCGACCGCGCGATCGAGCTTGCCGAAAACGTCCTGTGGATGGAGGCCAAGCTCGCCGAGGCGCGAAAGGCCATCGGCAAATCGTCCGTGGCGATCCCCTACGACAACGGCGGCGGGCAGCGCGGCATCCGCAAGAACCCGGCGTTCGACGGCTACAACTCGCTCATGTCGAGCTACACGAAGGCGCTGAAGCAGCTCTGCGAGATGCTGGGCGTGCAATCTGACGAGGATGGTGACGATGACCTCGACGCGATCATCGCGGCTTCGGCGAAGACGCGGAAGGCAAGAGCCGACTAGGCTCGTCGTGCCCGAGTCATCGGGCAACCGTTTCTCCGAGCTGGAGGCGTTCGCCGATGCGGGCGGGCTGATGCTGCTCGACTGGCAGGCGCTGGTGGTCGAATCGTGGATGGGCGTGGACGCGTCTGGCATGTGGTCGGCGAAGGTTTGCGCCGAGAAGGTGCCGCGCCAGAACGGGAAGACCGAGGGCACCGCCGCACCGCGCATGGGATGGGGGGCGTTCGCCCTTAACGAGCAGGTGCTGTACACATCGCATCTGCAGAAGACGTCCACCGAGACATTCGAGGGCATGGCGGCGTTCTTCGACCAGCGGAAGTTCCGCAAGTACATCAAGGCCGTCAGAACCGCCATCGGGCGCGAGTCGATCGAGTTCAAGAACGGCGGTCGCGTGAAGTTCCTCGCGCGCACGCGCAACGGAGGGCGCGGCCAGCACGCCGACCTGCTGGTGTTCGACGAGGACCAGGAGCTGACCGACGAGCAGCAGGCGAGCTTCCTCCCGTGCCTGGCGGCGTCGCCGAACCCGCAGCGCATATACCTCGGCACGCCGCCCGACGAGAACGCCCCCGGCGAGGTGTCCAGGCGCATACGCGACCGCGCGCTGTCGGAGGGCGGCATCGCGTACGCAGAGTGGTCGGTCGCCGAGATCGGCGACGTGGCCGACCGCGGCAGGTGGTACGAGGCCAACCCGTCGCTCGGCATCCTCATCCACGAATCGACGGTCGAGGCCGAGATGATGGACATGGCCGCCGACAAGTTCGCGCGCGAGCGCCTGGGGTGGTGGGCTCCCGTGGAGAAGGCCGTCGAGCACGTCATCGACGCGGAGGCTTGGGCGCTCTGCGAGACGGACGAGCCGCCCGAGCCTTACGTCACGTGCGCTGGCGTGAAGTTCGGCCCCGACCGCGCGACGCTCGCGTACTGCCTGCGACCATCCGACGGGTCGCCCTACGTGGAGTGGGTGGACACCCGCCCGCTCTCCGAGGGCGTGGGCTGGGTTGCCGCGTGGCTTGACGCGAGGCGCGACAAGGTGGCTGCGGTGGCAATCGACGGCGGCAGCACTGCGGCGCTCACCACGAGGCTCGCAGACGTGGGCTTCCCCAAGAGGGCAATCGTCACGGCGGGTTCGCGCGACATGGCCAAGGCCGTGTCGATGCTCATGAACGCCGTGGCCGAGCACGATTTGAGCCATTACGGACAGGACGAGCTGACCGCCTCCGCCACCCTCACCGCCAAGCGCCGCATCGGCAGCGACGGCGTGGGCTTCGAGGACGCGGGCGGCGCCGACTCCACGCTGATAGAGGCCTGCGCGCTCGCGCTGTGGCAGGCGAAGACCACGAAGAGAAGACCCGGACGCAAGGCGGTGGTCTACTAGTGTCTTGCCGCCTTATTCTCGGAGACTGCCTGGAGCGCATGAAGGAGATACCGGACGGCAGCGTTGACCTAGTTCTAACTGACCCTCCGTATGGGACGACGGCAAGCAGCTGGGACAGAATTATCAATTTCGGAGATATGTGGAATCAGCTCGGCAGGGTTCTAAGCATGATCAGAAGCCGGTGGACCTTTTGGAGTATCTCGTAAAGACATACACGGACGAAGGGCAGACCGTCCTCGACTTCACGATGGGCAGCGGATCAACCGGAGTCGCTTGCGTCAACACAGGGCGTAACTTTATCGGAATTGAGCTGGACGAGGGATATTTCGACATAGCTCAAAAGCGCATAAGTGATGCAGAATCTCAGATAAGAAGGGCGGTGGTGTACTGATGGAGCAGCCGAACACCTGGCATCGCGGCGCGCCGCCGTCGCACAGGCTGAAGCACGACAGCCGCGCGATCGTCTCGGCGCTCGTGCTTGGCGGCGACGAGTACGGCATCGCCGACGAGGTTGACGAGCTGCTCGGCATCTGGGCCGGCCACCTCGGCAAGAACCAGCTCCGCCGCCGCTACTACGACGGCGAGAACGTCCTTAAGGACCTCGGCATCTCCATCCCGCCCTCGCTGTGCAGCATCGAGACCGTGGTCGGCTGGCCCAAGAAGGCCGTCTCCGCGATGGCCTCGCGCAGCCGCTTCGACGGCTACACCGTGGGAGACGAGGCGCTGTCCGCGCAGGTCGACCAGCTCGTGCGCCGATGCAACCTCAAGCGCAAGTACAAGCAGGCGTGCGAGAGCGAGCTGATAGCCGGCTGCGACTTCGTGACCCTCTCCAAGGGCGCGGCGGGCGAGCCGCCTGTCATCGTCGTGACGCACAGCGCCGAGGACGGCGCGGCCAAGTGGTCGGAGCGGCTGGGCCGCATCTCGTCCGGCCTCGTCATCATGCACTACGACGATTCCGGCGCGCCCGACGAGCTGGCGCTCTACACCGACGAGGCAACCTACCACGTGGACGGGCGAAACGGGCTCTCCGTCGAGCGCATGCCGCACCGAATGGGCCGCCCGCTCATGGAGGCCATGGCCTACAACCCGACCGAGAGCCAGCCTCTCGGCCAGTCTCGCATCACCCGCGCCGTGCGGTCCATCACGGACAGCGGCGTGCGCGAGGCGCTGCGCACCGAGATCAGCGCCGAGTTCTTCACCAGCCCCCAGAAGTACCTGCTCGGCGTCGGCGACGACCCTTTCGGGAATCGCACGCGCTGGGAGGCGTACATCGGCAACATCTTCACCGTCTCCCAGACCGAGGACGGCTCGACGCCGACCTTCGGGCAGCTCTCGCAGGGCTCCATGCAGCCGCACACAGAGTACATGCGGGCGCTGGCAGCGCGCTTCAGCGGCGAGACGAACGTCCCGGTGAGCCAACTCGGCGTCATCCACGACAACCCGTCGAGCGCCAAGGCCATCACGCAGGCGAACGAGCCGCTCATCATGGAGGTCACCGACCTCAATGAGGGCAACAATGACTCCCTTGTGGCGGTGGCGAAGATGGCGCTGGCGATCGAGAACGACGTCAGGCTTTCAGAGTATGACGATCTCGCCATCGCGGCGAACTTCAAGAATCCGCTCATGCCGAGCATCGCTTCGCAGGCGGACGCCATGGTCAAGATCGCGTCCGAGGTGCCGGGCTTCGCTAACACGGAGGTTTTCTGGGAGAATCTGGGATTCTCCGAAGATATGCGCGCGAAGGTCATGCAGCAAATGGAGGCCAATGCCAATAGCGCAGCGCTCAGGGCGATCATGGGAGGTAGCGTGTAATGGCGACCATCCCGCGCGAAGCTCTCGATTACGTGACGCGCGAGATCAACGGCGTTTCCGCGCAGGCGCAGCGGCAGGTGATGCTCGTCTTGGAGCAGATCGACTGGTCGGACATCACAGCCGCACGCGAGATCGTCGTGCAGGCGGTGCAGATGGCGCTTTCGAACGCCACGACGCTCGCGGCGCAGGCGTCCGCCGACTTCTATGACGCGAGTAGAACGCTCTGCATCGGCGAGCCGATGGGCGCCGTTGCCATAAGCGGCTACGAACCTGAAAAGACAGATCGCGCGATCAGATCGTTCGTGCGCTTCGTCGAGCGCGGCGAAGTGGAGAAGTTCAACGATCAAGTGCTTCAGCGGATGGATTACGAGGTGAAGCGTTCGGCCGGCAACTCCATGTTCCGCAACGGAGCTAACGACACGCGCCACCCGAAGTTCGCGCGCGTTCCGCAAGGCTCCGAAACGTGCGACTTCTGCCTGATGCTCGCGAGCCGTGGCTTCGTTTACAGCTCGAAGATGAGCGCGGGCGGCGTGAAACTCGACCACTATCACAGCGGATGCTTTTGCCGCGTGGTGGCTGGGTGGGACGGCGACGACGTGGAGGGCTACGACACCGACGAGATATACGACCGTTGGCAATCGAGCATCGACGCCATCGCGACCGAGCGCGCAGAGAAGCGCGGAACGACGGTCGAAGAAGAACGATCGAAGATCATGCTCGGTTACGCGAACAGCGCGAAGAACGCGAAGAAGCTCGCGAAAGCAGGGGCTTCTAAGGCCTAACCTAGCCGAATCAAGCCCCGCACGGGGCTTTTTTCATGCCCGCTTCGGCGGGCTTTTTCTTTGCCCCGCACGGGGCGCAACCGATTCCCGCACGGGAGAAAGGGGCCTGCTATGGCAGACGAGAAGCCGACCGAGGATCAGGCTGCACAGCCCGATACCGACTGGAAGGCCGAATTCGAGCGCGTCACCGCCGAGTTGGAGGAAGCGCGCAAGCAGTCGCGCAAGTGGGAGGACCGCTCGAAGTCGAACGCCGACAAGGCGAAGCGCTACGACGAGCTGGCGGCCCAATCCATGACCGACGCCGAGCGCATCGACGCGGAGACGAAGCGCGCCGACGAGGCCGAGCGAAGGCTCGCCGAGTACGAGGCCGAGGCGCAGCGGGCGAAGGACGCCGCCGAGGTGTCCGAGAAGTACGGCATCCCCGCGTCGCTCCTCACCGAGGCCGAGCGCAAGGCGATGGAGCTCCAGGCGCAGGCCATAAAGGCGTTCGCCGAAGGCCAGCCGTCCGCCCAGGTGTTCAAGGCCGACGGCGCGAAGCCGGGCGGGTCGCCGAGCACGCCGCAGCAGGCGTTCCACGAGTTCTTACAGGCAATCCAGAGATAGGAGCAACCTATGGCACTTTCCACCACGAAAATCGACGTCAACCGAGGCACCACGGGAGTTGCGCTTCCCTCCGTGCTCGTCGATACCGTCATCCAGGGCGTTCGCGAAGGCTCCGCAGTCATGCAGCTCGCCAACCGCCTCGTCATCCCAGGCTCGGGCATCACCATGAACGTGATCACGGGCGACCCCGAACCCGCATGGACGGTAGAATCGACCGAGAAGGTGGTCAGTGAGCCGACCTTCGCGAACAAGGTAATGCAGCCCTACAAGCTCGCCGTCATCGTCCCGTTCTCCGACCAGTTCCGCCGCGACGAGGCGGCGCTCTACGACGCCATCGTCGAGCGCGTTCCCTACGCGCTCTCGCAGAAGTTCGACAGCACGGTGTTCTTCGGCACCGCACCCGGAACCAACTTCGACACGCTCGCGGCCGCAGACGCCATCGACCTCCAGGCCGACCCCTACGGCGCGATCGTCGGAGGCATCAACGACATCGCCGTCGCGGGCGGCAACGCGAACGGCATCGTCATGTCCCCTCAGGGCAACGGCATCGTCATGTCCGCGCGCTACGACAGCGGCTCGGGCGAGCCGATCTTCCCGAACTACTCAGCGAACAGCCAGCTCTTCGGCATCCCGACGCTCACGCGCCATGCGGCCTACAAGGCGGGCAGCTCCGCAGCGAACACCGTCGGCTTCATCGGCGACTGGTCGAAGGCTTACTACGGAATCGTCCAGGATGTTACGATCGAGTACAGCAACCAGGCCACGATCAACGACGGCACCAACTCCATCAACCTCTGGCAGCGCAACATGTTCGCCCTTCGCTGCGAGATGGAGGTCGGCTTCGTCGTCGCCGACGAGGACTGCTTCGCGCGCTTCACGGACACCTATCCGGCGGCATAAGGAGGGGCACATGGTTCGGATGGCGGCGCCCTTCACGGGCGCGGTGCACGACGTCGCCCCGTCAAAGGTGGCGGCGCGCATCGTCCAGGGCTACACGCTGCTCGACGAGGGATTCCGGCCGGAGCCCGAGGAAGAGCCCGAGACGCAGGCGGACGAGGCCGAAGAGCGGGACGAGCCCGAGACGCAGGCGGACGCGCCGAACGCCGAATCGACCATTGCCGAGATCAGGCTGTGGGCGAAGGGGCGCGGCATCGAGCTGCCGAAGAAGGGCAACAAGGCGCAGCTGCTCGAAGCGATAGCGGGGGCATCGTGACGCCCTTCGCGACCGTCGCCGACTACGAGGCGCGCTACGGCGAGGTCGCTGACGAGGGCAGGCTGGAGACGGCCCTGTCCGACGCGTCGCTCTTCGTGGCCGCAGAGATGGCGCGGGCGGGCGTGGCGGTAGACCCGGACGACGAGGCGCAGGCGGCGGCGCTCACGTACGTCACGTGCCTCGTCGTCCGCCGCACGCAGTCTGCCGACGCCTACGCGGGATTCTCCAGCGTCTCGCAGGGCGCGGACGGCTACTCGGCGTCCGCCTCTATCTACAACCCGGGCGGGGGCTTCAGGCTCTACGCGGAGGAGCGCCGCATGCTCGGCATCGGCGGCTCGCGCATCGGATCGGTCGCCCCGCTGGTCGACGGCTGGTACGGCTCGAACGCCGGTGGTGCTTCGTGATCGCGACGTTGCCGGACTTCGGCCTCATAGCGTACGAGACGGTCACGGTGCTCACACCGACAACGACCTACGACGAGCACATGGAGGCTTCCGTCGCGTGGTCGGAGGCGCAGGTGCCGGGGGTGGCGGTCGCGCCGGGGGCGACATCCGACGTGACGGACTCGACGCGGCCGGACGGCACGCGCGTCGCCCTGACCCTCGGATTCCCGAAGACCTTCACGGCGTCCCTCCGGGGGTGCCGCGTCTCCGTGCGCGGCAAGAAGTACGCAGTGATAGGCGATCCGCAGCCGCTAACGGCAGAAAACGTCCCGGGGTCGCTGAACCGCACGGTCGAGGTGGAGGCGGTCGATGGCTAGGGCTGGGAGGTTCGTGGCCGACCTCAGAGGGTACAGGCAGGTTCTGAACAGCGTCGCCGTCCAGTCGGAGGTGCAGGCGAAGGCCGACGCCATCGTGAAAGCAGCAAAAGGCATGCTCGACAGCGACGAGGGATACCGACTAGACGACTACGACGTCGCAGTGTTCACGACTAAAACAGGCGGACACGGCCGAGCAATCAGGACACAGACAGACCACGCCAGAAGGTCGCAGGCCAAGAACAAGACGCTTGCGAAAGCCCTCAAGTCCTTGTAGGTGGTGCCATGGACTACACACGATCAGTCGTCGACTATCTGAACAAACTCGGCCTTGGGATAACGGCATATCGCGAAGTCCCATCGAAAAGGCCGACCGAAGACGAACCCCCGCGACCGTTCGCAGTCGTCGAGCTTATAGGATGCACCGCCGAGAGCCGTTTCCAGCGATCTCCGTCAGTAGACATCGACTGCTGGGCTCCCAGCCAGCATGTCGCGGAATCCCTGTCGCTCGACGTCGCGTCCGCCATGGAGGCCATGCCCGAGCGACGTCTGGATATCGCGCACGTTTCCGTCACGACAATATACAGCAGCCCGGACATCGAGAGCGGAACGCCTCGATACGTCGTGAGCTGCGACATCTACGCAAACAAGTAGCGCAGGCATGCGAGCCTGGCAAAATGAAAGAGAGGTGTTGTTATGGCGTCTACGGCCAACAACGCAGAGAACGTCAGCGTCGGGAAGGGCGTCGCGGGAGGCTACATGTTCGTTGCCCCGTTGGGGACGGCGCTGCCGACCGACAACACGACCGAGCTCAACGCCGCATTCCTCAACATGGGCTACCTCGGCGACGACGGCATCACGTTCGCAGACAGCGCCGACACCGAGACGTTCCAGGACATGAACGGCGACACCATAGAGACGTCGAGCGGAGCAGTCGAAAAGACGTTCACCGTCGTTCTCCGAGAAATCAAGAAGGACACGCTCGCCATCACGCGAGGCACGGAAAACGTCAGCGATACGGCGGGCATGATCACGGCTTATGACAAGGGGCCGTCTTCCGAGGCCCATTCCGTCGTTTTCGAGCTGCTGCTCAAGAACGGGCGCAAGTGGCGCAGGGTAGGGGAGCAGGTCAAGCTCGGCGAGCTTGGCGACATGACGGTCGTCTACAGCGACCTTGTAGGCCGCGAGATCACGATGTCGGTGTCGCTCGGCTCGACAACCGGGTCGTACTGGGTTGACTACATCGTCAGCACCGAGACGGAGGCCGAATGAGCGAGAAGGATATAGTCGCTTTCGAGTTCGCCGGGAAAGAATTCGAGGCCGATTCTCATGCGGCGGTATCGTGGAGCGTCATAAAGGGCATGGTAACCGGCGGCAGGGAGATGTTCGCCGCGTTCGACAGGCTGTTCTCAGGGAAGGCCGACGAGTACGCCGAGGATCTAGGCGACGACATGGAGGAGATGGCCCGGCTGGCATCGGCTGCCATCGAGGCGGCGAAGGGAAAAAACTCCTAGCGCTGGCCTCCGCGCTGGCAGAGCACGAGGGCGCGCTTCGGGCGGACTTCCAGCGATTCTACGGGCTGGACATAGACGACATGGGCAAGTCCTATTCGGTCGAGCACGCGGCCGCCCTGGCGGAGCACCTGCCGTGGGGGTCGGCTCTTCGGAGGGAGATCGACCCGCAACAGGAGTGGCCTATATCGGCCCATCTTCTCGCCGAGATCGAGTACGACATCAGATGCGCGTTATATTCGGGGAAAGGCCCGAAGCCTAGGAGGCTTCAGCCTCCGAAGCATGCCGGAAAAACGAGCGTGGCGAGCGCTGCGGAGATGAGGCGCGTCGCCGACGCTCTCGGCATACCGGAGGAAAGAAGGTGAGAGATGGCTAACGTAGGGACGTACTACGTCTCGGTCGTGCCGAGCATGAAAGGATTCGCCTCGCACGTCACGGCAGGCATCGGAGGCGTCAATCTCGCTCCGACCGGCAGGCGGATGGGGGAGCAGCTAGGGAATGGCGCAGCCAGCGGAATATCTGCCAGCTCGGCGGCCATAGCGGGCGCGTTCGGCGGCGTCGCGGCAAGCGCGGTGGACATGCTCATCGGCTCCGTCATCGACCTTACAGGCGAGATGGCCGCTGCGTCTGACAGCGCCCAGAAATTCGGGACGACGCTGGAATTCGCCGGTCTCGACTCCTCTGTGATCGAAGACCTGACGAAATCTACGCAGGAGTACGCCGATCAGACGGTGTACGACCTGGCCGACATCAGGAACGTCACCGCCCAGCTCGCATCCAACGGAGTCGAGGGCTTCGCGGAGCTCGCCGAGGCCGCCGGAAACCTCAACGCCGTCGCCGGCGGCAACGCCGACACGTTCAGAAGCGTCGGTATGGTCATGACGCAGACGGCAGGCTCCGGGCGTCTCATGACGGAGAATTGGAACCAGCTCACCGACGCGATACCGGGAGCTTCAGGTGCTCTGCAAGACGCGATGCGCGAGGCGGGGGCATTCGAGGGCAACTTCCGCGACGCCATGGAAAGCGGCGAGATTTCCGCCGACGAGTTCTTCGACGCCGTGCAGAAGCTCGGCATGTCCGACGTCGCGGAAGAGGCGGCGACATCGACCGAGACCATAGAAGGCGCGCTCGGAAACCTTCAGGCGGCGGTTGTCGGAGTCGGCTCGCAGGCGCTCGACGCAGTGAAGCCGATGGTCACGGACACCATATCGGCGGTAGCAGAAGCGATCCAGGGGCTTCCCGAGCAGCTGTCGCAGGCACAGGCGATCATCGACGAGCAGAGTTCCGCGTGGCTTGAGGGCGCTGGGTTCGACCCGCAGGCGCTCGCGCAGCCGCTAATCGACGCGGCCGCTTCGATCCGCGACAACCTGGCCCCAGTTCTTGGAGAACTTCTCCCGAAGTTCCAGCCGGTCGTCGATTCGTTCCAGAATTTCAGCGACACGGTGCAGGCGAACCTCATGCCGATGCTCCAGTCGGCCGCAGACATGATAGGCACCATAGGCGAGAACCTAGGCGAGATACTAGCGCCGATCATAGAGACGGTGGGGCCGATGGTCGCCGACATGGGGACCGCGTTCGGGGACTTCGCGACGACGCTGGCAGACACGGTGATGCCCGGTCTTCAAGGAATATTCGACAAGATAAGCGAGTTTGTCGACGTCGTGCAGCCGATACTGTCAGACTTCATCGAATGGTTCTCAGTCACCTTCATGCCGATGTGGGACGCGCTTTCGACCGTCGTGACGAACGCGTTCAGCGTGATATCCACGGTCGTCGGCACGGTTATGGGCGTCATCCAGGGCATCATAGGCACGGTCACCGCGCTCATCAGCGGTGACTGGGGGGCGGCGTGGACTAACATACAGAACGTGTTCTGGACGATTTGGAACGGGATATCCTCCGTCGTCACGACGGTGATGAACACCGTATCGACAGTCATAGGCGGCGCGCTCGAGACGATACAGAACGTATGGAACACCGTATGGGACGGCATAAGCTCTTTCTTCTCCGATATATGGGAGGGGATAAAGAGCGGGGTGGAGGATGCCGTCGAATCGGTCACCGATACCGTGACGGGCATCAAGGACGGGATAACCGGCTTCTTCACAGACGCCGGCGACTGGCTCAAGAACGCGGGGGAGTCGATCGTCAACGGCCTCGCCGACGGCATAAAGGGCGCGGTAGACAACGTGACCGGCGCCATCGGCGGCGTCCTCGACGAAGTGAGGAAGTACCTGCCTTTCTCTCCGGCGAAGAAGGGGCCGTTCTCGGGTCGGGGGTGGACCGTCTATAGCGGCGAATCCATGGTCGAAGGGCTCGCGGCCGGCATATCGTGCGCGACTCCTACTGCCGTCGGCGCGATGAGATCGGCGATGTCCGACGTGTACGGCGCATCAGCATTCGGAGGAGTCTCGATGCGCGCCTACGACGGGACGCAGATGTCGCGCACCGACGCCATCCTAGTCGAGCTGCTCGATTCGCTGCCCAGGATGATCCGCGACAACTCGCCGTCTTCCATGACGGTCAACGGGCGCGAGTTCGCCCGCGCGGTTCGGGAGGTGGTCCCGGCATGATAACCGGCCTCAGGTACGTCAACTCGAAGGGCGACGCGTTCGACTTCGACGCGGCAGGCGTGCATCCCGTACCGGACACTGTGTGGGATTGGGAGGCGTCCGTCTTGGAGCTCAACGGCGAGACTGCGGCGTACACGCGCTCGGCGCGCACCGTATCGGTTCCGGTGACGCTCACGTTCCAGGCGCCGCCGTACCAGGCGATGGACGCGCTCTACGACGTCGCGGCATACGATTTGGCGAACGACGCGACCGGGCAGCTCGTCATGGGCGACTGGTCTATGCCGGCCGCCTTGGTCAAGTCCGAGAAGGCGCGCTGGTGGCGCTCGGACGGCCCGGTCGCCATGACGCTCTCTTTCAGAAGCCCCCGGCCGTTCTGGACGCGCGAGGCCAAGCAGTCGTTCTTCCCCGTGGCCGAGGCAGGCAGCGCCCTCGACTACCCTCATGACTTCCCCTTCGACTACGGGGGGCAGGGGCAGGCGGGGTTCGTATCGAACGCGAGCCCCTACCCGGCGGATTTCGTGCTCACGATATACGGCCCCGCTACAAACCCCTACGTGATCATAGGCGGCAATCGCTACGAAGCCTCGGTCGACGTCCCGTCGGGCGGGCTGCTGGTGATCGACAGCGAGGCCGGGACGGTCACGCTGTCGGATTCTTATGGCGCGCAGACGAACGCCTTCGGGGACACGCCTGACTCCGGACGCGGTTCGGGCGACTACATATTCGAGCCGATACCGTCTGGCGACCAGCAGGTGAGCTGGGACGGAACGTTCGGCTTCGACCTCGCGGTCAAGGTCAGGAGGGACGAGCGCGTATGGATCGCCTAGAGCTCGTGTACGCCGACCAGACCGGCAGGCGGCTCGGCGTCAAGCGGGCGTTCGCCTTCGACCTCGCCTACGGGGCCGACGAGAACGACTTCGAGATCGAGCTGGCCAAGACGGATTCTTTGCCGCTTCACGGCTACGTCTGGATCGATGGGACGGAATGGGGAGGCGTCGTGGACGGCTCCGGAGTGGACGCGACAGGCGACGTTCCGGTGTCGAAATGGACGGGAAGGACGTGGCACGGCATCCTGTCGCACTCGGTCGTCATGCCGGACGGGGATGATGCCTACCGCATGGAGGGCGAGGCCAACCAGGCGATAGGCGCATTGATAGAGCGCCAGGGGCTCTCCGGAGTCTTCACGGCGTCGCAGGCCAAATCCGGCATGACGCTCGGCTACGACGTGGCGCGCTACGCCGACGCCTACACGGCGCTCAAAGACTCCCTGGCGTCGGTCGACGCGCGCCTGGAGGTCGAGCGGCGCGGCGGGTCGGTCGAGCTGTCCGCCGTCCCCGCTCTTTCCGCGAGCGAGACCGGGCGCGGCTCGCTCGGCTTCTCGGCATCCCTCGACACGCGGCCGGTGAACCACCTTGTGTGCGCCGGGGAAGGCCAGGAGGGCGAGCGCACGCTCGTCGACCTCTACGCCGACGAGGCCGGGAACGTATCGCAGACGCAGAGCCTTTTCGGGATAGACGAGGTGGCCGAGCTCTACGGCTTCACGACCGCCGACCGGGAGAGACTTATCGAGGACGGCACCAAGAGGCTCGAAGAGTACCAGGAGGCCGCAGCTTCGGCATCGCTCAACGCGCCGAAGTGGCAGGACCTGCACATAGGGGACTCGGTAGGATTCCTGGTGCCGGAGACGGGGTTCGGGCTCACCGCGCCCGTGACCAAGATCGTCGCGTCCGTCTCCTCGACGGGCGTGCCGACCGTGAGCTACACGCTGGGCGACGTGCGCCCGATAGGAGGTTGACTGATGGCGAAGATATCAGGCTACACGCTCTACACGTGCGACCGTGACAGGAGGCACACGGCATTCGCCCGAGACGACGAGGCGGAGGCCGATGGCTGGTACGAGGTCAGGCGGACCGACCGGAACGGCCAGTCGGTGACGCGTCTTTTGTGCAACAAGTGCTTCTCCGACTACCAGAAGCTTGTCGAGGCGCAAGACAAGGAGTTCGCCGAGTTCATGGGAGGTTCCGATGTCTGACAACATCCTCGTGACCGGCAGGTGGGGCGAGACGCACGTGACGAGCGCCCAGGCCGGGAACTTCAACTCGGGGATCGTGGGGGATGGATGCTACGTCATGTCCGGCCTCGACGCGACCATGACGAACGCGAACACCTGCCATATCTCCCCGGGGTTCGGCTCGTTCAATGGGCGCGACTTCGAGGTCCCCGCCGGGGGGATCGACCTCACGATAGAGAACGGCACGCAGGCGCAGTACCGAAACGACCTGGTGGTCGTGAGGTACGCGCTCGAGCTCTCGTACCAGACCGAGAGCGCCGAGCTCGTCGTGGTCAAGGGGGCGCCTGCCGCGTCCGAACCCGCAGACCCCGCCATCAACGAGGGCTCCATCCTCAACGGCGACAGCCCGGTAGACATGCCGCTGTGGAGGATACCGCTCGACGGCATCACGGTCGGCGACCCGGTGCGGCTCTTCCAGACAGTCGCGCCCTTGGCAGACGCGCAGCCCGAGACGGGCGAGGACGGCGGCTGGAAAATCCGCAAGTGGCCAGACGGCTCGTGCGTGATGGAGGCCGCAACGACGCTCGGCATCGAGAAGCATAGCGCATGGGGCGGCGGGTACTTTTCGGAATGCTCCAACGTGATCCTCCCTCCCGGCTTCGCGTCGGTCGATGGCGCCCTGTTCCAGTCTGCGGGCGCCAAGCTGTGGATGCAGTGCGGCATCAAGTCGATTTCCACCGCCGCCGTGAAGCCCTACATCGCCACGCTGTCCGCCATCGACATAGGAGACACCGTGACCGCCTACGCGCGCGTGTTCGGGAGCTGGAAGTGATCACGCCCTAGACGGCCCACGATGCCGTGGCGTTGAGCACGCTTCCCGCCGAGGTGCCGCGCACCTGCACCTGCCCGCCTCGGAGTCACCGACGGTCGAGGCGTCGCTCGCCGCGAATCGGTACGGCTTCGCGACGCCGACCGCCGTGACGGCGTTCCAGATGGGCGTCGGATGCGTCTTCAACGGCGTCGTATCGAGTCAGATAATGTTCTACCTCTCTGCGAGAGGGCGGTGGAAGTGACGGGTTCGGAAGGATGCCGAAGGAGGTGACGCGATGGACGGATTGGCCGTGCAGGTCGCCGGATGGGCGGCTACGAGCGTCATAGGCGCGCTCGTCGGCGCCGTCGTGGCGAGCTGCAAGCGCAGGAGCGCCAAGGGCGACGCCATGGAGCAGGGCATGCGGGCGCTCATGCGCCAGGAGCTGATCACGCTGCACAAGGACTACGTGGTCGACCTCGGCTACTGCCCCGTGATGATCAAGGAGCATGCGGGGCAGGTGTACAGGGCGTACCACGCCCTGGGCGGCAACGGCACCGGCACGCAGCTGTACGAGGAGATACTCGACTGCCACGTGGAGGACACGAAGATCGGAGGAACGGAATGAAAGAGGGATGGAGCATCGACAGGGCAATGGCGGCCGTGCGCCTCGCCTGCCAGCTCGCCGCCACAATCGCGGCGGGCTTCGGGCTGGCGCTCGACGCGGACTCGCTTGCCACGGTGGCGCTGTGCGTCGTGGCGGCGGCGACGGGCGTGTGGAGCTGGTGGAAGAACAACAACGTGACCAAGGCCGCGCAGGACGCGCAGCGCGTCCTGGACGGCATCAAAGGGAAGGGGACGAGATGAGCGGGGAGATCCCGGAGGGCGCGGGGCTGCCCGACCCCAGAAACAGCATCGAGACGGAGGACGTTGCGGAAGTGGAGGTGATCGACCATGGGGACGCCGAATGACGTGCTGCGCATCGCTGCCGGAGAGATAGGGTACTATGCTCCGGACGACCCGCAGCCGGGAAGCAAGTACGGACGATGGATGGCCGACGTGACGGGCGAATCCTGGCTTGCAGGCCCGTCCACCGAGGTGTGGTGGTGCATGATCTTCGTGTCGTGGGTGTTCGCCCAGGCGGGAGTCGACTTCCCGGGCGCGCCGTCCTACAACACGGACTCGACGCTCGCGGCTGCCCGCAGGGTAGGGCGCGTCACCGACGCGGGGCACGCAGGCCCCGGCGACATCGTGGTCTTCGACTGGGACTTTTCAAGCGCCGCCACCGACCACGTGGGGATAGTCGAGCGCAACTGCGGCACGTACCTCCAGACCATCGAGGGCAACACCTCGGGTTCTGCCAACGGCAAGCAGTCGAACGGCAACGGCGTGTGGAGGCGCACGCGCGACTACTCGGTGGTGGCGGGCGTGGTGTCCCCGTACTGGGACGGCCCGTCCTCTGCCGCCCCCGTGCACGCGTCCCTCGCCGTGGACGGATGGTGGGGGCCTGCCACGGTGAGGGCCTTGCAGGCTGCTCTCGGCACCGACCAGGACGGCGTGGTGTCCAACCAGGACAGCCGCGACATGTCGGCAATCGGCGGAGTGCCCTCCACCGCCTGGCAGGTGGGCCGGGGCGGCTCCGACGTGATCGCCGCGCTCCAGTCCAAGGTGGGCGTGGAGGCAGACCGCTACTTCGGGCCGAACACGTGCCGCGCCTTGCAGCGTTACCTCGGCACCGAGCAGGACGGCGTGCTGTCCCGCCCGTCAGCGTGCGTGAGGGAAATGCAGCGGAGGCTCAACGCTGGCACCTTCTGACAAGAAGGGGGCCTCGGCCCCCTTCTTTCCCCCTCCGTGTCGTACTCGAATGCCCGGTCGAAGATCGCGTCCAGGTCGTGCTTTATCGGTAGATCGCGTACAGGTTCTCACGCGCCTTCCGCTCGGCCTCGCCCAGGTCTCTAAGCACCTTTCCGCTAGCTATGGCGAGGTTCAGCCCCTCGTCCATGTACGCGTCCTCCAAGTCCTCGACCAGTTCGGCGATCTCCGCCTTGATGCGCTCGATGCGCTTCTCCATGATGCTTCCTTCCTCGATGCCCCGCCGAAGCGGGGCGGCTTTCATTTACCATTGGCCGTTCAGCTTGTTCGGCTCGAACTCGTCACCGTACTTCGCTTCATGGCGGCTGCAATACTCATCCCACCACTCCTGATCCGTTCCAAGATTCATTGCGTGGACTTCCTCGCAAAGCTCGATATCCATGATCATTGCTGCTGCTTCAAGGTTGATTTCCTCGCCGTACTGGTTCTTGATCTTGCTCATTGCCTTTCCTTTCTTCGATGTACTTCCTAACAAGTACATAATACAATATTTGTACACGTTAACAAGTACAAATAAACGGCTTCACATATGTACATGTTTGCAAGTACAATCATGATCGACTATACTTTCTTGCAAGTACAACAGGAAGGATTGATCATGCTTATAACTAAGGCGCTGAGAATCATGCAGGATGCCCAAGGGGTCTCTAACGTTGACGTTGCGCGCGGTTCTTGCAAATCTCGGTCGTTCGTCACGGACGCTTACAACAGAGACGACATGCGAGTATCCAACGCTTGTCGTTTCGCAAACTCCATGGGGTGCGAGCTTGTCTTGCGCAAGATAGGGGAGCGCGATGGGATAATTATTAGTCCCGATGATTGACACATCCTCAACGTGTGTGATAGTATGCAGGCGTCGCCATTCTTGGCGTAGGGTGTAAATACATAATGGTCGTAAGGCCAAGGGTTTTCGCCCAAAGAAAGCGCGCTTATGCGCGCTTTTCGTTTTCATTCGAACCTCCCAAGATCGTCCCGATTTCGTCCATCGCCAGACAAACAGCCGCAATCCTGTGCTTTCCCCGACGTGAGGCGGGTAGCCCATTCGACTTTCGTTGATCCGCATGCCTTGCATTCGCAGAGCCATTTCGTATGATGCTTCGCTGTCCCTGCGCTCTCGACCACCTGCAAATGCCCGAACTGCATTCCCGGCCTGACGTAGACGTGCCTGCGGTGCTTCACGCTCATCCTCCTTCGCTCGTCTTGGGCGGCGTCCCACTCGGCATCAGCGACGATGCGCGGCAATCCTCCCTCAACCCGCACATGGCCGAACGCATACACCCCCTTGTAGGCCTCGTTTCTCACGATCCCAGCAACCATCACGTCAGTTATCGGCCTGCCGTATTTGTTTTTGTATCCCTTCTCGTTGAGAGTCCTGGCAATGGCAGTCCACGCGAAGCCGCGCGCGCGGAGGCGGTACATCGTTCGCACCGCCTCCGCCTCTCTCTGATTGATCTCGTAATGGTCGCCGGAGTGGTACTTGCCATGTCCGTCAATGTATGCTCCTGCGATATCCCATCCGAAACGGAGCTGGCCGAGCGGGTGGCATTTCCCCGCTTTCTCTCCCTGCCCGCGCCTCACGTTGGTGGATATGCCGTTGCTGACTTCCTCGTCCTTCCACGTGTGCAGGGCGTACATGATCATGCGCATCGGGTTGTCCGGGTCGTTGAGGTCTTGCTGCGTCGCCGAGCGAAGATCCTTGCCAATCTTAAACAGGTCGGCAAGCATGACGAACGCGTTAAGCATGTGCCGGTTGAGGCGGTCTGTGTTCCACACCACAACGATGTCGTACAGGTTGTTCTTCGCGTCCGCCATCATGCGCCTGAATGGTGTCGAACATCATCGACACGGCGCCGTCCAGCGCGTCGGAGTCGTCGCACTTGAGCGACGCCGCCTGGATGATGCAGTACCTTATTGCCTCCACGCGCTTGCAGGCCGAGCGGATGGCAGGCTCGACGCTCTCTATGGGAGCGCGTCGCCGGTTTCCTTCGAACGCGAATCCTGCGAGTGCGTATCTCTCGTCCTTTTCCATGGTATGATCTCCTTGCCTCGAAATGGGGTGGGAGCCTCCGCGTCTGCCAGGATTTCCGGAGGCTCTTTCTGCGTGCGTTGCCGTCGGGACGGGAGGCGGCCTTGCGCCGCGCCGAGGCGTCTTCCTCGCCCCCGAGGGCCATCTCCGCTATCCGCAAGGCCTCGCCCGGGTCTGACAGCGCGTCCCGTATCGCCGCCGCTATCTCGCCTTCGAGCCAGTCCCTCCTGACGGGCCTCACCGACTTGCAGCCCTTGCAGGCGTGGTACTCGTACTTCGTCCCTCCGCGCCCGCGACCGGACACGCCCGGCATGTTGCGCCCGCACTCGGCGCATATGACCTTCCCCGACAGCATGAAGTCACCCCAGCTCTCGTCCGCCCGCGCCTTCCTGCCCCTTACGCCCTGGACGGCGAAGAACAGGCCGTCGTCCACTATGCGGGGCATGCCGTCCGCCCGCGTCACGCCTCCCCAGGAGTACATGCCCCGGTACTTCTCGTTGTGGAGCATCCTGTAGACCATGGTGTAGCCGCACGGCCTCCCGGTGTACGTCTTCACGCCCCGCAAGGCCAGGTCCCGCGCTATGCGGTCGCACGCCTCCTTTATCATCCATGTAGAAGCATACAATAATCTTGTACATGTTGCAATGATTTACCCTTTACAGGTACAAGAAACTTGTGTATACTTCGATATAGACGCAAGAAACTTGTGTGTAAGGAGGGGCGATGATAAACAATCTTGTGTCAGAGCGTAAGCGATCTGGACTTAGCCGTAAGGAGGTTGGCGAAAAGATTCACCGGTCAGAAGACGTTATCGGGAAGTGGGAGCGCGGCCAAAGCTCACCGCTTCTGCCTGATGCCATCGCGCTCGCAAAGCTGTATGGCTGCTCTATTGACTATCTGGCTGGGCTTACCGAAGAGCGCGTCGTAAAATGAAAAAGCGCGTATGAAACGCGTACAGCCGACCATCAGGGGAAACACGGAAGGAGACGAAGTGATCGACATGAAGACGCGACCGGGCGCTCCCAACCACCACGTCGCAAGCGCCCGGAAAGGCCGAACGGCCAGACGTATCGTAGCACGCCGCGAAGATCGGCGCACGTCGGCGGCCGCGTGGTTCGCGGCGGGGGCGCTCGCGTCGTGCGCCGCATTCGCGGCGATTCTGTGGCTATGGGTCGTCCCGGCCATGGACGCGGCGCTCGCGGCGGTGCAGGGGGCGGTCGCATGAAGAAGCATGGAGACCCGCCGAGCAACCAGATCGCGATACCGGGTCTAGACCCGAAGGGCGAGCAGAGGATGCGCGAGGCGCGGCGCTGGGTCGAGACGCACCGGGACGAGTTCGCATGGTACATGCGGACGGCTCGCGAGGAGTGCGCCAGGACGCACGACGGCAAGGCCAGCCCTAACAGATGCCTCTACGGCATGCGCATCGTCTTCGGCCTGGAGCTTCCCAACCATTTCGCCCCGTACCTCGCCAGGATCGCGATGGAGCGAGACGCCTCTATCCGGATGAGGGTCGCAAGGAGCGACGCCGACGGATACACGACGGCGAGGCTGTCATGAGGCTCTCCTTCGAGGTGCCGGGCAGGCTCCCGGGCGCGAACGAGTACACGGAGGCTTGCCGCAAGAACGCCCGGGCGGGCGGCAGGATGAAGCGCGAGGCCACCGAGGCCGTCTCATGGGCGGCGAGGGCGGCGGGCGCGCATCCCATGAGATGCCCGGTCACGGTGCGCATCACCTGGGTCGAGCAGAACATGCGGCGCGACAAGGACAATGTGCGGTTCGCCGCGAAGTTCGTGCTCGACGGCCTGGTGACGGCGGGCGTGATGCCGGGGGACGGCTGGAAGCACGTGGAGATGATAGAGGATAGGTACCTCGTCAACGCGCGCAACCCGCGCGTTGTGGTGGAGGTCATAGACGGGAGGGAAGACGATGACGCTTGACGAGCAGGTCGCGGTGCTGACCGCGATCCAGAAGCGGGCGAAGGAGCTGCTGGACGAGCTGCGCCCGGAGATGAACGTGAAGGCGATAGAGGATTACATTGATAGAGGAATAAGCAAGCGCGAGGTGCGCGTGGCGGGGCGCAAGGTCGCAGACCTGATTGTGCCGCTGTCGGCTGAGAGGTACGACCTCGACCCCGACCGGAAGGCCGAGTTCCGCGAGTTCGCCGACCTCCACGGCCTCACGGTCCGCAAGCCCAAGGTCAAGGAGGGCTGCGAGCACGAGGCCATGCGGTTCCTGCAGGCCGAGCGCCCCGACCTCGTGTCCGAATCCGTCGAGATGATGCCGGGATGGCAGAAGATCCTCGCCCCCGACGGGACGGGAGCGAAGGTGGGCGGAACCGACTACGTGGTGCCGGGGATAATCCACGTCCCGCCGGAGCCCAAGTCCCCGACGCTTCGCGGCCTCGACTGGCGCGAGGTAGCCGATGCGGCCAAAGAGCTACCGGGCGGTCTGGCCGGGCTTCTGGAGGGCTAGCGATGGCTGAGACTATCAGGGCGCGGCTCATGGCCGCCATGGCCGAGATGGACAATCCAAAGAAGAGCGAGACGGTGACCGTCCCCGCCAAGGGCGGCGGCAAGTACAGCTACCGCTACGAGACGTTGGAGCAGCTCCTTGAGATCGTGCGACCGGCCCTCATGGCACACGGGCTGGGGCTGACGCAGGGCGTGCGCCGCATAGACGGCACGTGGTCGCTCGTGACGTCGGTGTTCGACGGGGAGGATTCGCTGGCGCTCGACGAGCGGCCGATGAGGGACTTCCCGGGAGCGCAGGACGCGGGGAGCTGGGAGACATACATGCGCCGGTACGCCCTGCGAAGCGCCTTCGGACTGTGCGGAGAGGACGACGACGGGGCTGCGGCCCAGAGGGCTTCCAAGCCCAAGCCGAAGGCTGCGCAGATCGCGCCGAAACCCAGGCAGAAGCCCGAGACAGAACCGGAGCACGACCAAGCCCCGGCGCAAGACGCCCTAAAGGCCGCCAAGGCCGAGCTGTGGGAGGCGTGCAAGGGCTACGCCGAGGCGCACGGGCGCGACCCCGGGGCAGTCGCCGCAGGATGCAGGGCGCGCATCGACTACGAAGACGCGCCCGATTGGTACCTGGCCGTGGCGGAAGAGCTGAGGTCGGAGACATGAGCGACACGTTCGAGGTGCGCGAGGCGTGGGAGCGCTCGCGCAGGCTCGCCCAGACGGCGGTGTCCGAGGCATCGAGGCGCGTCAGGGACTACGCGAAGGCCGAGGCCGACTACTACGCGGCAAAGGCAAAGGCGGCGCTGCGAATGAAGGCAGAGGGCGTCCCCGCGACGGTCATATCGGCGACCGTGAAGGGCGATCCGGAGGTCAACAGGCTGCTTTACGAAAGGATAGCCGCCGAGGGGCTGTACCGGGCGGCGATGAAGGCGATAGACGTGTACAGAGACGACGTGCGTAACACGTACGACGAATACAGAAGGACGATGACGGGAGACAACTTATGAGCATCAATCGGGTTTTCATAAGCGGGAACCTCACGCGCGACCCGGAGCTTCGTTCCACGGCGAGCGGCATGGCCGTGCTCGGCTTCGGCGTGGCGGTGAACGACCGCCGCAAGAACCAGCGGACGGGGGAGTGGGAGGACTACCCCAACTACATCGACTGCGCGGTGTTCGGCGCGCGGGCGGAGTCGCTGTCGCGGATGCTCGCGAAGGGCTCGAAGGTGGCCGTCGAAGGCCACCTGCGCTACAGCTCGTGGGAGAGGGACGGGCAGAGGCGCGGAAAGCTCGAGGTCGTGGCGGAGGAGATCGAGCTGATGCAGCGCAGGGACGGCGAGCGGGGAGGCGCGCGGCGCGAGCCGGCCTACGTCGAGGCGACGCCCTACGACGAAGACATCCCTTTTGATTAAGGCCGCGCTCATGGAAACGAAAAAATGCTCGGAGTGCGGCCGAGAGCTACCGATCAGCGAATTCAACAAGAAAAGGAGAAGCAGGGACGGACTCCAGGATAGGTGCAAATCGAGGAGTGAGGCATCATGAGGTACTTCGATCACGACGTCACGGCATCCGACGACGACCGCATCATGGCGCTGCGCCTCGAATGCGGGGGAGCGGCGGTTGACGCGTACTGGGCCGTCCTGGAGCTGATATACCGGACGGAAACCCCTTTGGTTTTTTCGGAGAACCGACCGGAAACCAAGTCGCTTTGCCATCGGTTATGCACAGACGCGGAGACGCTCGGATCGTGGCTTTCGTCGATGGCGGAGATCGGGCTTCTCAATCGCTCGGAGGGCGATGTGGAAAACGCTGTGGAGTACGTATCGCAGCGCGCGATGTGCAATATAGCTGGTTACGTATCGAGACAGGAAACCGCACGTGAGAACGGGAAAAAAGGCGGTCGGAAACCGACAGCTAACCGAGCCGGAACCAAGTCGGTTCCGAAGCAGAAACCGACAGCTAACCGACAACAAACCGAACCCTTAGCTAAGGAAAAGGAAAAGGAAAAGTCATTGGTAACCCATAAAGGGTTACCAAATGACGACGCGTCCGGCGGCGCGGCTGCGGCCAAGGCCGCGCCTCCGCCCGCGTGCCCCCTGTGCGGGACGAGGCTCTGGCGCGACCACCTCGGCTCGTGGCACTGCGACACGTGCTGCGAGACCTACGATGCCGGGAAGGTGGCGGCATGGACGGCATGAGCCTGGAGAGGGCCGCGCTCTACGGCATGCCGCACATCGGGGCGCGCTACGTCGGCGAGGGCGACCGCACGAAGATCGACGAGGGGGCGCTCTGCCCCTTCTGCGGGAAGCCCGCCGAGAACGCCCACCACGCAGCCCCCAAGGGTCTGGGCGGCGGAGGGAGAGTCCGCGTCATGCGGACGGAATGGGGGTGGTTCCCGCTCCAATCCGCGCTCGTGGCGGTGTGCGGGCGGGGGAACGCCTCCGGATGCCACGGCGGGCTCCACTCCGGGCTGCTGCGCGTCAGGTGGGAGTGGGACGCGCCCGAGGACGGGGAGCTGTGGGAGTCGGGATGGCTCCTGTCGCACGGCGTGGAGCCGCATTCCCCCGCCCTCTACGGGCGCGGAAGATGGGTTCTCTCCGACGGAAGGTCGGAGACCGAGATACGGGAGGATCGCTGATGGACATATCGAATTGCGAGCAGTACGTCATTGCCAGGCTGGACGAGGCGGAGGCAGAGATCGCGCGGCTCGATGCCGAGAAGGCGGAGGCCGAGGAGAGGATTGCCGACCTCGAGCGCGAGGCGGGGAAGGTCCGCGGAACGACGGAGGCCTCTATCGTCGCGGGGATGCGGCGCGCGTTCTTCGACAAGGTGGCGCTGACCTACATGGCGGAGGCGACGGACGGGCAAGGCGCGCCCGTCCCATTCGGCGAGTGGGCGTCGGAGGTCGTGAAGACCTACATGCTGCCGAAGGGCGTCACGGCCGATGACTTCATGGCGTTCTTCCACCGCGAGCTGCGCGAGGCGTACGAGGACGCATTGGGGGAGGTGTCGCGGTGACGTGCGGAGGATACCCTGACGGCGTGTGGGAGCAAGACCCCCGCGCCCCGTGGAACGCCCCCGACCCCTGGGAGGGGCATACATGCGGCGCGTGCGCCCTGTGCGGCGAGGTCGTGCGCGGCGCGGAGACGGAGGCCGCGTGCTTCCTGCTCGCGGGCGAGATGCAGGTCGAGGCAGTGGACGGCGACGGGGAGGCATGCGAGGAATGGAGGGCGGCATGATAGGCGACGTGGTGCGCAGGGTCGCCGACATGGTGGACGAGGAGGCCGCGAAAGCATGCGAGGCGTGCCGGAAGGACATGGCCGGACGCCTCATGCCCGATGGGCTGTCGTGGCCGATAGTTGACGGTCAACCGGTAGACTTCGTGACCGGCTATGAGCCGTCGCTCGGCGTGCTGGAAGCCGTGAGCATCTACAGCAACGGCGCGTGCGAGGTCATGAGCCACGACGGCATCATCAAGGGCGTTAAAGAGATTCACGTCGAGAAGCCAAAGGTTCTCGATGCTGAGCTGGAGGAAGAGAACGAGAAGCTGCGCAAGAAGGTAGCCAAGCTCAAGAAGCGCTGCCGCGCGCTGGCCGAGCGAGAGAGGGGCGAGCGATGAAGTACGTCTCTCTTTTCAGCGGCATAGAGGCCGCGTCCGTGGCGTGGGGGCCGCTCGGCTGGGAGCCCGTGGCGTTCTCGGAGATCGAGCCGTTCTGCTGCCGCGTCTTGGAAGAAAGGTTCCCGGAGGTGCCCAACCTCGGGGACGTTGCGAAGACAGATTGGAGCGAATATGCAGGGTCAGTTGACGTTGTGGTCGGGGGAAGCCCCTGCCAGTCATTCAGCATCACCGGGAACCGGGAGGGGCTGTCAGGAGAGAGCGGGCTCATGTGGGAGTACGTTCGAGCTGTACAGGAGATCCGTCCTGAGTGGCTTGTCTGGGAGAACGTCCCGGGAACGCTCTCGTCATCGCACGGGGAAGATTTCAGATGCCTGCTCGAAAGCCTGGATGCGCTCGGGTACGGTCTGGCATGGAGAGTACTGGACGCGCAGTTCTTCGGCGTGGCCCAGCGGCGCGAGCGTGTGTTCCTTGTCGGACGCCTTGGAGACCCGGACGGTCCCTGCGAAGTACTTTTTGAGCGCGGAGGCATGCCGTGGGATTCTCCGTCGAGCAGAGAGAAGAGGCAAGAGCTTGCCCTGGCCGCTCGGGCAGGTGCTGGCGGCGGCGGCGGCGGGCGCGACTCCGCCGGCGTCCTCGCGTTCGACACGACGCAGGTGACGAGCCCTCGAAACGGCAGCAACCCGCAGTTCGGCGACCCCTGCCACACGCTGAGCGCGGCGGCGCACGTGCCGGTGATAGCGTTCAACGCCGGGAACGCCAACGACGTGGCGTGCGCGGGGGCCGGCCCCGAGGGGCTGTGCCCGACGCTCCGCTCGTCGCCGAGCGGGACCAACCAGGTTCCCGTCATCGCGTTCTCCCGCGACGTGTCCGGCTCCAGGGGAGGCCCCAGCCCCGACAGCGGCCCCTCCGCAGTGACCGACGGCTACGTGGTTCGCCGCCTCATGCCGGTGGAGTGCGAGAGGCTGCAGGGCTTCCCGGACGACTGGACGCTGATTACGTACCGGGGCAAGCCCGCCGAGGAGTGTCCGGACACGCCGAGGTACAAGGCCATCGGCAATTCGATGGCAGTAAATGTGATGCGGTGGTTAGGGGTGAGAATCGATGCGGTCGATGAAGGGGAAAACCCAGATGAAGCCTGTTCAAGGCTACGAGGGCAGATATTCGGTGTCTGATGATGGTAGGGTCTATTTCGTGCGGTGCCGGGACTGCAAGTACGCGATGGAGCACAGAATCAAGAGCATCCTCGGGACCGAGCTTGTCACGCTCACCTGTTCGGGCCGATTCAGGGGGCATACAGCGAGGGGGCCGATGTCGAGCCCGAAGATTTCTGTGCGTGGGCATCAAGGCGGGATGATGGGCAATGCCGAAAGCTTCGATGATTCTCAGCGACCCCGCCATCCCCAAGCTCGACAAGCTTCCCGAAGGATGGAAGCGCACCGTCGGCGCGCAGACCGCACCGACAGGCTGGTACTGGGCGAACAACGGCAAGTCGCTCTTCGGCGGCGAGCGGAGGAGCGCGCTAATCAAGGAGGAAGCATGCAAGAGCTAAAGTCATGCCCATGCTGCGGGTCAAGCAATGGACTGTACGTGCTCCAAGAGGATGAGTACGGGGAGTGGAGCGTCTTCTGCGACATGTGCAAGACGTCGTTTCACAATGAGAACCATTGCGACACGCGAGAGGACGCCATATCAGCCTGGAACCGACGCGCAGAGCGGACGTGCCGCAATCTCAATCCTCCAAGCTGCCGTGACTTCGAATGCAGCGAATGCGGGGAGTCGAGCGAGTTCACTCCGGGTTTCATGCCGAACTACTGCCCGCACTGCGGGGCGCGCGTCATCGAGGAGGGGGTATGAGCGAGGAGACCATGGAACCCAGGACGTTCGAGGACCTGTGGCTGATGCGTGAGACGTCGAACGAGTGGTTCAACGGACAGCTGAAGTGTGTGGACGTGCGAAAGGGGGCCGACCCCGAGGTCGGGATGGTGGACAGCGTGAGCTGGCACGTCGCCCCGACCTCAGACCGCGTGAGGGTGGTCATGAACACGCACGTGATCTGCGAGGTTCGATCAGGGGGGCGCTCGTTGTCCTACCGGATCGAGAGCAAGACCGTGGACGAGTACCGCTCCATGGAGGCGTTCCGCGACAGCAAGTGGTGGGACCTGACCATGGAGAAGTTCGCCGGAGGAGACGCCGACGCGTCGTGGCTGCGCACGGTCGAGCTGGACGGCGAGGAGGCGGAGGCCGGCCCCACGTGGATCGGCTACGGCCCCAGCGCCCGGGTGGAGATGGAGGTGGGCAGCCAGTACCGCGACTGGCTGGGCAACACCAGGCAGGACAGGGGCCACAGCACCCTGTCGATCTGCGTGGAGCGCATGTCCGGCGAGCTGTGGCTGCGGTGCGGGGAGCACGAGGTCGAGGGCACGGTGGAGGAGATCGAGAGGGCCGTGGCGCTCGTGGAGCGCCTGAGGCGGCTCGGGATCGAGGTCGGGCACACCGAGATCCAGGTGCCGATAGCCGGGGAGGGAGACGAGGATGGCGACTGACGACGAGCGCCGCGAGGTGGCGGCGAGGCTGCGCGGCGGATACGACGTCGTGAGCGACGCCCACGGGAGGTTTTGGCTGAACGGCACGCTCTTCGGCATGGACATAACAGCGCGCAGTGAGGAGCGCATCAGGGACGGCCTAGCCCGCCTCGCCGACCTCATAGAGCCATCCGGCCACGAATGCGTGCCCGGAGAGTGCCCGCTGAACGTCCGCCACGATAACGACCGCATCGACCAAGAACGGCTGCTGGCGATCGCGACGATGATGGCCGCGGACTCCGTGAGGTCAGCAAAACAAGGGAGCAGCGTCTCGCCGGCCTATATTCTCCATGCTGCGAGGAACATTGCCGAGGCGTGCGGGGAGACTTTTGGCTCGATTCGCAACCGGGAGTTGGCCAAATGGGGAACGAGCATCGTTCCGAAGGAGACGATCGTCGACCGCGACGCGCTGCTGGCGCTGGCGGACGAGATGGAGCGCAGAGCCGACCTGCCGAGCTTGACGGTGGCAGGTCAAGACCTCGTTTTCAGCGAGTTTTTGGTCGGATACGCCCGCCGCGTCCGAAAAGCGTGCGGGGAGGGCGCATGACGGAGCCTTACGGCGACTACATCGACTACCTTCTTCGACGCCTGGAGGAGGCAGAGCGAAACGCCGAGCGTTGGAGGCGCAGCGCCGAGCGTTGGCGCGACGCGTGCGCGAGGGCGCAGCAGGAGTTGGCCGAGCTTCGGCGTGAGATGCGGGTTTAGGTTATCGACATGCGATTATGGTATAATTGATAAAAAAAGCCGCAATTCGACAGGGGGCTTATGCACGACATCGAGGTCATGCGCTACTGCACGTACGAATGGCTGCGATACATAGCGTTCATAGGGGACAGCCTGCGGGCGATAGAGGCAGACATCGCGATGCAGCAGGCGAGGCTCACGCTCATGGGCTACGACCCGTCGAGCACGCGTTCGGGCGGATGCTCCAAGGACAGGATGCCAGACGGCGTGGCGAAGCTCATGGAGCTGCGCGCCAGGTGGAGCGACGAGTACGCCGCCATGGCCGACGATCTGGAAGAGGCGAAGCGCATATGCTCGCCAGCCCACATGGCCAGGTGGTGCGTGTGGCTTCACCGCGTGGAGCGCATGACGTGGGCTGCGGTTGGCAGGAAGGTCGGCTACAGCGAACAGTCGGCAAGGCGGATAGCCGAGCAGGGCTTGCGCGAGATATATTACGCGATGCCAGAGGAGTGGAGGCGCGACCCGATACCGAACGCCGCCCCAAGATGAGCGTTTTTGAGCGCCTTTTACCGCTAATATGGTAAGAGGTCGAAACCACGGAGAGCCGCCTGAGGGCGGCTTTTCTTTTGCCCGAAAGGCGGTGCGCTATGGTCAGCAGGTCGTACATCCTTACGTCCGCCGTCAGAGCCTACCGCCGATGGGGCAACGCCGTCAGCATGGCGTTCCTCAGGGCGCTCGGCTGTCCCGTCGGCGTACCTGTCGGCACGTGGGAGGCCGAGCCGGTGCGCGACCCGGACATGGAGTGGTGCTTCGCCAACCACGGCTCGCCCATGGACGGCAGGCGATGACCAACAGGGGAGCCGCCAACCCGCGCTACGCGAACGGCGCGAGGAGGCGGGCGCTCTCCGCGAGGGTAAAGGCCATGGGCATGCCTTGCTGGATATGCGGGCTTCCCATCGACCCCATGCGCAAGGCAGGCGACCCGTTGAGCTTCGAGCTCGACGAGCTGGTGCCGGTGAGCAAGGGCGGAAGCCCGACCGACCCGCGAAACGTGGCGGGAGCGCACCGATGCTGCAACCAGTGGCGCGGGAACCGAAGCGTGGCGCAGGTCGAGGCGGTAAGGCGCGAGGCGCGCGAGAGGTTCGGCGGATGGCGAAGCCCAGCCGAGTTCTGCGAGGCTGCGAGGTCGGTGAGGCATGCGAGGCGCGCGACGCCGATCAAGAGGCCGAAGAGGTCGAGCGGGGCGCTGTGAGAGGCGCACGCAAGATAGGTGACAACGGGTAGCTCCCGTTTCATAAGACACGAGAACCCCGTCGCTCTTCGCACCGGTGGCGGGGTTCGTCTTCTTTCGGTGCGAAGAACCCAGGTGCGAATTTC
>ERZ826242.1212-NODE-1212-length-29555-cov-12.644881_pt1 | contig 29555 bp, 33 predicted proteins | sample MGYA00519871_ERZ826242 | MGnify/ENA primary metagenome ERZ826242 (study PRJEB31778, sample SAMEA3449226) | human gut metagenome | biome: human gut; feature: human-associated habitat; material: faeces | place: United Kingdom | collected 2010/2012 ...
GTTCCTTGGATATTTAATACTGTTTGAAATGCGGCATAGCCTACTGCCATTAATAAAACTACTGCACACAGACTTCCGATGATTATATTTCTTTTTTTATTATTGCTCATATTATCTCTCCTACTTATACTAGCTAGGTTTATTCTTCCCTATTTTTTACCTTGTATTCATTATATCCAATATCTCCGTTTTAGACAAGCCTTCTGAAAACCAATTTACATCAAATGGACAAAAAATAAATTTTTATATTACACATCAAAAAAACATGTTTATTAGACATGTTTTGACTTAATCTTCATTTTTATTTTTTATCTTTGAACATTTCGCTTAGTGTAGTTCCAAGCGTTGCCATATTTTGTAATTCTGATGGCACAATAATTTTAGTTGCATTACCGTTAGCAACTTTAGCTAAAGCTTCAAAACTTCTTAAAGTAAGAACAGTTTGGTCAGCTTTTGCTTCTTTAATCATTTTAATACTTTCAGCTTCCGCTTGATTGATTTTTAATATTGCTTCGGCTTCACCTTCAGCGATTCTGATTTGTGATTCCTTATCAGCTTCAGCTCTCAAAATTGCACTTTGCTTTTCACCCTCAGCAATTAAAATACTAGATTTTTTCTCACCTTCAGCTTTTAAAATTGACTCACGACGTTCACGTTCAGCACGCATCTGTTTTTCCATTGCTTCCTGAATATCACGAGGTGGTAAAATATTTTTAACTTCTACACGATTTACTTTAATACCCCAAGGATCAGTAGCTTCATCTAAAATAGCACGCATTTTAGAATTAATTACATCTCTTGAAGTTAATGTTTGGTCTAATTCTAAGTCTCCAATAATATTACGAAGTGTAGTTGCTGTTAAATTTTCAATTGCATTGATTGGATTTTCAACTCCATAAGTATATAATTTTGGATCAGTAATTTGGAAATAAACTACTGTATCAATTTGCATAGTAACGTTATCTTTGGTAATAACTGGTTGTGGTGGAAAATCTTTAACAATTTCCTTTAAACTTACTACCGCTGATACTCTATCAACGAATGGTATCTTAAAATGTAAACCATTACTCCAAGTTGTATAATATGATCCAAGTCTTTCAATAATATAACATTTTGATTGTGGTACTACCTTTACATTCGGTATAATAATTACTATTACTAAAACTAAAATTACTAAAAAAACACTCATTTTTCTTCCCCCTCTAACTGTTCAACTTTTAGTTTAACTCCATTTATCTCTAGAATTTTGACAACGCTGCCCTCTTTTATTGCCTTATCAGCATAAGCAGTCCAACGTTTCCCGTCAACTTTTACTTCACCGTTTTGATTTTTAGTTATCTTTTCAGTAACTACGCCTTCCATTCCAATAACTCTTTCAACATTCGTTGCTTCCTTTTTGGCTTTTAAAGTTTTCTCTAAAATTGGTTTGGTTGTCACTAATAAAATAACACCTAAAATAACGAAAACCCCAAATTGGATAATATAGTTATCTGTAAAGAATGAAAGCGCTAAAGCAACTAAGCCACTAGCTACAAACCAGATGGTTGTTAAGTTGATTGTTGTTGCTTCTAAAAAGGCTAAAATTATGATAACAGCAAGCCATACATACCATTGCTCCATTATATCCCTCCTGATTATATTATACTATAGAGCATAACAAAAAACAACAAAAAACGACATTGCTCATAAAAAAGAACAAGTATATAACTTGTTCTAAAATTAATTACTAACTTCTTTAACAATTCCAAATACAGTATTAAGTTTTTCTTCAAAATCTCTAATTCTTGCTGCTTGTTCTTCATTTTGTTTTTCAAGATCAGCAATTTGTGAATTTTGACTTTCAATTGTACTTTGTAAATCATTATTTTGATTAGTTAAATCTTCAATAGTTTGTGATTGTTCTTTGATTGTATCAGTTAAAGAATCATTTAATTTTTGAGTTTGAATTTTTTCAACTCTATCAGCTTCTGCTTGTTCCTTAGCTGCTTCAGCCATTTCTGTTAACTCTTCTACTGCTGATGAATATTCAGCTGAGATACTATCAACATTCTTTGTAAACTCTTTACCAAGTGTTACAACTTTCTTCTTTAACTTTTTATTCTCATCATCAATCTTTTTATATTGTGTAGTTCTCTTAGTTTCGAAACTTTTTTCTGATAAGAAATCTTTAACATTGTCTAAAGCTTCAATTTCTGAAGGTGTTAAAGCATCCTTTTCATAATGCTTTTGGCCAAATGTAAATACATAATCGGCATAATCCTTAAATAATGTTAAATTCTTTAAGTCTCTTTCCTTTGGCTCTTCCTCAGGTTCTACCCCTACTTCATTATAAACTTGATTCATAACATTTTCAGTGTTCACTGGTGTTGGAACTTCAACAATTGGAATGCTTTGTTCAATATCATTATGAACTTCTTCCTTAACTTCTTCCTCAGTTTTTTCTGGAATTACAGGTGCAACTTCCTCTGGAATCTCTGTTTCCTCTACCGCTGTAGTTTCAGTTGAAGGCTCTGTAATTGGTTCATAATTTTGAGGCTCATCATAAGTAGCTGGAGTCTCTTCATTATAAAGTTCTACATTTTGAAGTCCTTCCCAAATCTGGTTAGCTTCGTCTTCTGTAATACCTAGTGGATTGTCAGCATTATCATCAGCTTCATCATCTAAACCACTATAATCTGGCGTAATCGGTGTAGGCTCAATAGTCTTTTCCTCACCAGTTTCTTCATTATTCTCTGTTGATTCATCGATTTCGAAATCATCGTCTAATTCAGATGCAAAATCATCATCTAACTCAGATGCAAAACCTGATTGTTCATCATTTTCTAAAGAAGCTGTTGATTCTTCAGCTGTTTCAACAACTGGAACCGCTTCCTCTATAGAAGGCATCTCAGTATTTATTTCGTTTTCTGCTGGCATGTCAATTTCTGATGTAGCTACTTCTTCAGGTGTTTGCACTTCTGGAGCAACTTCAGAAACCTCTTCCTGCACTGGCATTTCTTGGCTTTCTAAATTTGTATCTTCTATTTCAGGGAAAGAATTTAAAACTACTCCAACTAACTGTACTTTATCTTGTTTATCAGTTAATTTTTTCATTTTATCTTGTGTACGTTTAATATTATCATCAATTTTATTTATTTCTTTTTCTTCTGCTTTTATTTTTTTAGAAGCATCTTTAGCTTCCTTTTTATCCTCACTACTGGCTTGAATATTTAATTCATCAACCATAGCTTTCTTTTCATTAAGCGATTGCTCTAATTTAGCAATTTCTTCTTCAAAACTAGCCACTTCCTGTTTTCTTTGGTTATAAGAATTCAAATCACGGCGCATAACTTCCGTAATTTTAACAGCTTTACTACCCCCATATGGTATTGCTTTTATTTCCATTTTTATTCCTCTTCATTCCTTATAATTTCACGCATTACTTCTTTTACTGTCTCCCAATCTCCATCAGGCATAGTTTCTAGCTTATAACCATCTTCAGTTTTATTTAAAATTGATGCGTGAATAGTTTCCATCTTTTGATCATCTTTTTCTCCAAAAGTATATAAAATATAATTGTTTCCTGTACTATCTAAATTAAAATATAGTAGTACTTCTGCTTCTATTTCTTCCCCATTTTCATTAATAACTTTAATCTTTTTATTCATATTCAGCCCTCCTATTCTAAAGTACATTATAACATATTCGAAAAATCATGACAACAATTTTCGGTAATTTTAAACAAAAAATGCTGATAATTTTTATTTATTAGCATTTTTTAATTTTAATAAGTACCTTTAAAGTGCAGTTCCCTTAGAAGGAACATATAAGTTTTGCATATCTACGCCTTCAAGCTCTAAAAGTTTTATCTTTTTATCAATTCCGCCAGCATACCCAGTTAAACTTCCATCTGCCCCAACTACGCGGTGACATGGAATAATTATAGAAATAGGATTATGGCCTACCGCTCCACCCACTGCTTGAGCAGAAGCATTTCGTCCTGTTTCTTTTTCTATTTTCTTTGCAATATCACCATAAGTAATAGTTTTTCCATATTGTATTTGTTCAAGCATATCCCAAACCCTTTTCTGAAATTCACTTCCGTGTGGTTTTAAAGAAAGTTTTGTTTTAGGAATATTGCCTTTAAAATAATCAGCTAACCATTTTTTTGTTTGTTCAAAAATAGGCAAATCTTTAAAATCGGTTTCACCTTTTATTGTTCTGGCATAATACTTTTGACCTTCAAGCCAAAGACCTATCAAATTATCGCCATCACTTGCTAACATAATATTACCAACTGGAGACTTAACATTACATAAATAAACCATACTTATCCTCCTAGATTAATTATATCATAATCAGAAAAAAAGGTATATATAATATACCCTTAATCAATGTTTATTATCTCATATTCCTTTGTTCCTACACCAATCTCAGCAGCATAATCAACGGTATGCCTTCCATTTCTTGTTTCAATTCTTTCAACTAAATGATCACGTCCTGGATCATCAGAATTATAAACTAAGTCTAAACAAGCCTCGTCTAAAGCCACAGGATCAAGTGAAGCCAAAATACCAATATCTTTCATACAAGGATCTTCAGCAACAGCACAGCAATCACAATCTACTGACATATTGCACATGACATTAATATAAACCGCATTTCCCTTAAAATATTTAACTACTGAAGAAGCAGCTTCAGCCATAGCTTCTAAAAATTTCGTTTGATCGACTTGAAACATCTCTTCAAAAGTCCCATTTTCATTACCAATACAATGAATATAGCTTTTTCCATGACTTGATGCAACCCCTATTGAAAGTTGTTTTAAAGCTCCACCATAGCCACCCATTGGATGCCCCTTAAAATGTGACAACACTAACATCGAATCATAATTAGCCAAGTTTTTACCAACATAATTTCTATTTATAATTTTTCCTTCTGGAATATCAAGAACTAGGTCGTCTCCTTCGGCATCCATTAAATCAACATTAAAGTATTTTGTCCAACCATGATCTTCAATCAATTTTTTATGTTTTTCTGTCGTATTACGTGCCCCATCATAAGCGGTATTACACTCCACAACAGTACCATTAACACGCTCAATCATTGGGCGCATAAACTCTGGATGTAAATAATTTTGATTCCCAGCTTCACCTGAATGCACCTTAACAGCAACTTTTCCTTCTAATTCTTTGTTTAATGCTTCATAAACTTCTACTACTTTCTCTGGTGTAATTTCTTTTGTAAAATAAACTTTTGCCTTTTCCATTATTTCATCTCCTCTATTTCTTTTAACCAATCATCAATTTCAATATTATCTTTTATTTGATAATTACCCTCAAATGGGATTTCCAATACTTTACCAACTTCGCACGTACATAAAGTTTTAATATCTTCTAAACTATGTCCAATCCCATACCCACCATTAGTTATAAAGGGAAATAGTTTCTTTCCAGATAAATCGTTCTCTGATAAAAACGTCCTAACAGCTGGTGCAATTGTATACCACCAAATTGGACTACCTAATAAAATAATATCATAATTTTGTAAATTTAAATCGTTTATCTTTAACCTTGGTTTAAATTCCTGCTCGACTTCATCTTTTCCCTGATAAGTAACTTTATTATAATCATCAGAATATTTAACCACCGTTTCTAACTCTAACATATCAGAATTAATTTTACTATTTATATAATTACTAATTATTCTCGTATTACCACTATACGAAAAATAAACTATTAATGTTTTCATAACGCCTCCTATTTAAGATTACAGTAATCATCATTACTAACTGGTTCACACCATTCATTAGTTGCTTCTTCTCCTGGAACCTCAATCGCCAAATGAACAAACACACTATCCTTAGCGGCACCATGCCAATGCTTGACATTAGCTGGAACTTTTACTACATCGCCAGAATGTAATTCAATTGGCTCTTTTCCCCATTCTTGATAATAACCACGGCCAGATGTTACTAATAAAATCTGTCCACCACCTTTATTTGCATGATGAATATGCCAATTATTAATACAACCTGGTTCAAAAGTTACATTTCCAATAACTACCCCTTCTGTTGAAAGCATATTTAAATAACTTTGACCACTAAAATATTGACCAAAAGGATTTTTATCTCCTCTTGGAAAGATTTCAATTCCTTCGTTCATAATTACCCCTTTTCAATTCTTTTTAACTAACTTTGTTTCCAAGCTCTTATTATTATACATTTCTATTTTCATGTTTAATTTTTCATAAGCCTTATTCATATCTGTAATCTTATCTTTCAATATATCTCGCTGCTTAATCAAAAGCTCTTTCCGTTCCTCAAAAGTTGAATCACCTTGATCATAAAGTTCCATATAATTTCTTAAAACCTCAATCGGTAAAGTCGCCCCACGCATACATTTAACAAATTCAATTCTCGCTAAATCTTCTTCAGTATAATCACGCATTCCGTTCGGCATTTTTTTAATAGGTCCAATTAGTCCAGATTTTTCATAATATCTAAGCGTATCCTCAGTCATCCCAAACATTTTTGCTACTTCTTTAATTCTCATTTGTATACCTCCATTATTATCATATACCTTGAAGTTAACTCCAAGTCAAGCGTTTTTAATTATTATTTTTTTGAAAAGTTACTTCAATATCACCTTTACCTAAATATTCTTTTAGTTCCTTGATGTTTTGAACTTTCCCTATCTTCGTGTAATTGTAAGAGGTATTAAAATTTTCATAAAACAAAACTATTGTCTTATCTCCATATAGCATTAAATCGCCTACCTCTATATTAGAATAGTGTTCTTCTGATGTCGGAAGTTTATTTGGCAAATCATAATACTTTTCATTAGAATTGAGTTCTTTCATTTTCATCGATATCGGTAAAATATTTAAAAAAGCCCGAGCCGTTTCATTATCTTCCAAATCAACCATAAAATTTCTATCATTTATTTTAATTTCTATATTCAAATTTTCCCTACTTATCTTTTTTTCATCAATGTTTGACACTTGAGACTTATCTTGCTTGCCAGTTCCAAAAAAATAAATTATTGTACCAATTAAAATAATTATCATCACTAAAGCTATAATTCTTTTAACCATAAATCCCATCTCCTTTTATTATAATTTTAACATCCAAAGTAAACTCTAAGTCAAGTATTTAAACTACAAAAAAGAACAAATTTTATTTGTCCTTTTATTATTTGCATGCTGCATATATTATAATTACTAATCCCATAAACAATATAAATACTCCATATATAATTATCAAAGTTCCAATTACTTTAAGTATTTTAATAACCATTCCGGCTAATCTTTCCGTATTACTAACCTTTTTAACCATAATATTATTTATATCGTTATTGACCAATTCATCAATACTAATATTTAAAGTTTTAGACAAAGCAATGAGCTGATTAGTATCTGGCACAGTTTCATTAAGCTCCCAGTTTGAAATTGTCTGTCTTGTAACCCATACCTTTTCTGCTAATTGTTCTTGTGAAAGTTTTTGATCTTTTCTTAATTTGAAAATTTTTTCTCCAATATTCATATTTTACTCCTTTCACTAACAATTATAAAATCAAACATATTAATAATCTACCAAAATCATTTGGAAAAAGCGCAAAGGTTTTTAACAATTAAAATATTTATTAAGTATATCCCAGTTTTCATCTAATAACTGTCTGCTGTAAACCTTGTCCATCGGTGAATCACGAACTATACTCCATAACTTTGAAGCCGCTTTTAATTTATTATTAAAAACAGCAGTTTTTCCATCCGCACAAAAATCTCTTAGAAACTTATTCCACTGACATGAAGAATTATCGTATTTCGCATACTCCTTCTTTCCATAATAAATATCAAGCATATCTCCTAAAGTAAATGTATCATCATTATCTAGTTTTACTTTTTTAGCCGTTGCTACCATATCAGCATTAAATTTAAAATTTTCAATTCCTGTTTGTTTAATAAAAAAATCTCTAAACTTTTGATTAAAAACAAAGCCACATTCCACTAATTTAGTGTCTAATGTTAATACATCTACCACACTTCTACTTTCTTTAATTACTTGTTTCTTTTTAACTAAATTTCCTTTGAAATATTCTTCAATATTATGATTAAGCTCTATTTTCCCACCAGAATAATCAATCTTTAAATCCTTACAAATTTGTTTTAATTCTTCCAAATACCAATAATGTTTTTTAAATTCATCATACGATTTAATATCTTTAAATTGTGGTCTCATTTTCTCACCTTACTTTTTTAACTTATGGGCAGTTATAATTGTATAACTATAAGCATTAACCGTAATCACGCAATTTTCTATTTCAATATACCAGTTTTTCCCTTTTCTAAATATATTACTTTTCGAATCACTAATCTTTTTTCTACACCAAAGTACAACATCATCAGTATCCAAATCAAGATTTTTTCTAATTCGATCCTTTCCCATTTCCGTTGTATGTAATTTATCTAAATTTTGAATTAGAACTTTACTATCATTATTCATTATTACACTCCTCTTTACCTTGATTATATCAGAAATAAAGTTTATTTACTACCAAAAAGAACTTACATAGTAAGTTCCTTTTGTTATCGGCCTTTATGCTTTTGACGCTTTTTTTCCTGTTTCATTTGAAATTTATATTTCAAAAAGTCATCCCTTATTTGCTTAGAAGTTGATTTACGAAATATTTTCGTTTGTTCCTGCTGAAGTTTCAAAGCCTGCTGCGACTTTGTTCCCAAAGTGCTATCTACTTGTTTTTTCACGAGTCTCTTCATCCGCTTAGGATTTACACCACTCATACTTTTAGCATCGTTTGAAATTGGCAAACTAAAATTTAAAGCATGAAATTTATAAATAATAAATCCCAAAATTTCTGCATCCTTTGGCTCACTTCCAAAAGTTACTTTGGCCACTTCAAGCTTATCATCAACAATTCTTTCAAAAATCCCATTCCAAAAAGTGCCGTCAAATAAGACTGTCAATTTAATTTGTACAGTTTCCATACAAATCGCCCTCCTATTAAAATATAAACAAAGTATGGACGACCTAGGAGGAAGGTTACTGATAATAAAATTATTACGTTCGGACTACCAACCGAAACTGTGTTTTTAACTTTGTAACTGTATTATATCATATTTTTTTATTATGATATCGTTTACATGCCCTAACAAATGATTCTGCAATAGCTTCACTTGAATTAGACTCTATAATAAACTCTGGGTGCCACTGAAAGAGCATAAAAAATGAATTTTCTGGTCGATATGCAGCTTCGATAACCTTATCATCCATCGCCATTATCACTAATGAATTAGCTAAAACATCGATACAATTATTATGCATACTATTCACCTGAATTTTGCTTTTGCCTAACATCTCAAAAAGTGGAGTATTAGGAATAACATCAACACTATGACTTACTACATTATAGAGAAGCTCTTGCCAATCTTTTGAAATTTATTTTTTACTATAGGCCTTTCTTATATTATAATTTATCAAAATTGTTGATAAAATTGATAATATAAATATCACTTTAAAAACACCCACATCAATGAATACTGCAATTAATGCCAAAAATAAGAATACTAGCAATTCTGTAAAGCAAAGCGACATTTGACCAGCAGCGGCTAAAAATGCTTTATCTTCTTCATAGCCTTTCATTATATTTTGAATTGAAGTGATTTCATTTGTATCATATAATTTTTCTAAATTATCTTGAAATGTTTTATTTATAAAAATCATCGTTTTACTTTCAGAAAATAAAAATATGCTCGTAACAATTACCTTTAAAAATGATAACAGGTTATTTGTTTTAACTATATTTCTATCAGTCATTCTACCAACAACCAATATTAAAAATATCTGAATTAATAAAGATACAATAATTGCCATACTGAACAATTTAAAATCAGCTAAAGCAATATAAATATATAATGGTATAAATAACCGTTCTAATACATGAATAGTTTTTAGAGCATATATTCTTGTAAAATAATTTCTACTTGTTAAAACATATTTTATTGTCTCTTTAAACGAAATATTATGCTTAGTAACTGGTTTATAGTTAATTAATAGTAAAAATAACGAATATAACATAAAGAAAATTATAACAATTATAAATACAGCCATATTATTATCCGTTACTACCCCCCAAGCCACTATCATACTAGCAATTACTTGGCCAAGTATTTTCGAGGTATTTCGTAGACTATTATATTTACCACGATGTTCGGTTTTAATATATCTATTTGATACAGCATCCTCTATTGGATTCTCCAAAGCCCCAGGTATAGCCATAAGAAAAACAAACAAAACGATACTACCATAATTGCCCGATAAAATTATATAAGAATTTATTATATTTAAAATACTAGCGATAACTGCACAAGCACCTACACCAAATCTTTTAGAAATTTTTATAAATAAAGGCGAAATTAAACCCATAATTCCAAACCTAATTCCATAAATCAAAATAATCATCCAAATAGGCATACCGCTTTGATAAAGCATCACCGTACCGAATATTTCTATTAAAGAATACGCTAAAGCATTACAAAATTTAGTTAAATATAAATATATATATTCCTTACTATAAAAATACTGTTTCATTTTATACTCCTTTAAAATAACTCTACATAATGACAATTATAACAACCCAAAATGCTATTGGTCAACTAAATTTCAAAAATAACCATTTACCCGCCCTGTGACCAAACAAAAATAGCTTTTAAAAAGCTATTCTAATTAACCAATTTTTCTTTTTTTATGTGAAACAATATTCGTAACAATAATAAATCCAATTATAAATAATCCTAAAATTATCATATTTGTAAATATCGGCCTTAATGTTTCAAAATCAAAGCTTTCAAGCGATTTAATTGCTTCATTTGTACTTATATAATAATAAGAAGGTAAAACATGAGCAATTGTTAACACTGAATCAGGTAGCCACATCATAGGAACAAAAGCTCCACATAAGAAACTAGAACCAAGAGCGACAACATTGACTATTCCATTTATGGCCTCTTTATTAATAATCAAATTACCGATTAAAAGGGCTATAACAACTGAACAAATAGTAAATATAAATGAGTTTATTATATATAAAAGTCCATTCATTGTAAACATTACATCGCCTACTAAAATAAAACTAATAAGAACATAAATTGCCCACAAAGCAATCCCAAACAAACTATTTGCTAAAAGTAAAATTCGATTATGCTTTCTATCATCCATACTGCTTATTATCGTACGTTTTCTAATCTTTTCTTCTTTAAAGCTAGATAAAATTAAACAAATTACATATACGCACCCAGCTAACAAACTATAATTTGCAAAATTAAAATAAAAAGTGGCTTTTTCTAAATTATTGGTATCAAGTTTTGTTGTCACTTCCACATCGACTTTTTTATCTAATGTATTATTTATTTGTTTAATTAATTCATTTTCATCATTGCTCGTCTTTTCATATGTATTAGCTACATTAATATATCTTGATAATAACATTTCCGCGTAAGCCGCACCATAATCACCCGTACTTTTAACCTCTATCTCTGGATTTTTACCATTTAAGAAATCTTCTCTATAATTTTCAGGGATGTAAATAATATAAGCAACTTCTCTATAAAATAATGCATCATCAATCGCTTCTTTATTATTTTCAACTTCCGGTGTATTAGCATTATCCTTAAGATACTTAATTAAATTTTTAGTAATTCCCTTCTCTTCATCATTATTAATAATTAAAATATCAGGTTTGCTTGCGACAAAACTAGTAGAATTGTCACTTGTCTGCATATTAAAAGCTCCAAAACCTATCAAGAAAACAGTATAAAGTAGCACTACAAATTTACACTTGTTTAAAATCTTTAAAAACGCCTTAAATACTGTCATATTTTTGCCTCCTTAAACTAATAAATGATAAGCCAATCATTACAGTTGCAAAAATAAGTAACCCAGCTACATCAATAAAATATCGATTAAATGTATCATAATAATATAATGAATAAAAGCCATCAGTAATCATACTAGCTGGATTAATCTGATTTAATATTGGAATATTTTTATCGATAATATATTTCATCGTAACTCCCATCATTCCTGACAAGAAACAACAAATCATTGTTACCGCTATAATTACTCCTATTTTAGTATTTTCACCAGATTTTATAAGTGTACCAATTGCTATACCAATACTTAATCCTGCTAAACACCCGGCCATTGAAAGTAAAACAATGAGTGGTAAATTATTACCATAATCAACATGTAATACAAAAATCGTATAAATAAATAATAAAGCAACACCTACCAATTGAACAATATAGCTAGCTAAAACACTGCCCAAAATCATTTTCCCTTTACTAGTTGGCGCTACTGATGTTCTTTTACCATTACTACTCATATTAGCCAAATTTCTATTAATACTAGTCGTTCCTAAAATTCCTCCATATAGACAGGTAAGGGCAATTAAAGTATAAAATTCAATCATCATATAACTTAAATTACTACTGGAAACATCTTTTATTTTAGCCTCACTATTTTTAGAAAGTTCTGAAACCTTTTGATATATCATCTCGTAATTGACTTGTTTCCCCTCAGCTATTTCTTTTTGAATTTCACTAGTAGCTACATTGTTTATAATGTCTTCGGTTTGAATTATTTCTTCAGTTACATAATTCAAAATAGTTTCATTTGCCCCGCTAGTACCAACAACTACTTTGGGTTTATCCTTATCAAATATTAAATAGCCACTTATTTCGTCATCTTTCAATAATTCTTCTGCTTCATTAACTGAGACATATTTAATATTAAATAGTTGATCATCATTTTTCTTATCTCCTAATACCTTAAATGATTCCTTAAAAGTTTCATTACTTTGAAAATTATCGTCATTGACAATGGCAATATCAATTACATCTAGCTTTTCACTGTTTTCAATGTTGGAAAAAGCCATACTAAAGAATGTTCCTAAAATAATTGGAAAAGCAAATGTCCAAAATATCAGCATCTTGTCCCTAAAGAGCATTTTTAATGCGTATTTAAAATTATGCATAAACATTAGTCGCGAAGCTCCTTACCAGTTAATTCCAAAAATACATCATTTAAAGTTGGTCTTTCTGAATATATTTTATTGTAATTAATATTTTCCTTTTTTAAATACTCGATAAGTGATACTAAATTATTTTTCCCGCTTTTATAAGTCACAATTAATAAATCACCGTCATAAGAAACTTCATCAGTATTCTTAAATGATTTTATTTCCTCAATATATTTTTCTTCTAGGTCGTAAACTTGAGCTGTCACCTTTTCTTCCATTTTTGCCAGCTCTTTAAGTTCGTCACTCGTTCCACTAGCTAAAATTCTACCTTTATCTAAGATAATAATTCGATCACAAATAATTTCTACTTCTTCCATATAATGAGTTGTATAAATAATAGTTGCACCCTCATCACGCAATTTTTGAATTCCACTTAAAATATTATTTCTACTTTGTGGATCAACAGCAACTGTTGGTTCATCTAAAAATATTAATTTAGGTTTATGAGCAATGCCACATGCAATATTAAGTCTTCTTAAAAGACCGCCAGACAATTGTTTAGGATAAAATTTTCTAAATTCATCAATTCCTACTAATTTTATAGCGTCTTCAATATACTTTTTTCTGGTAGCCTTATCTGTAATATAAAGTCCACAAAAATAATCAATATTTTCATATACTGTGAGTTCTTCAAACACTGCAACATCCTGAAAAACTACCCCAATCTCTCTTTTAATATCATAAGCATTAGGTTCCATTTCCTTACCAAAAATTTTTATACTTCCATTACTAAAATTTAATAAAGATAGCAAACAATTTATTGTTGTTGATTTACCACTACCATTTGGACCAAGTAAGCCTAAAATTTCTCCTTCATGCACCTCGAAAGATAAATCATCAATTGCTTTTAAATTTTTATACTCCTTTGTTAAGTTCTTAACTTCGATAATATTTTTCACTATTTTCTCTCCTTTTCGTTAGTTTTATGTCCTTCGAGTAACGCTGAAGCCGCCTCACCTAAAAGTCTACTTATCTCTTCATCTGTAAATGTAGCCGTTTTAGTTGCTACTAAAGTCGCAAGCCCATGTGTAAATATCCAAATTTTAACATGAAATTTTGTCTGTTCTTCGTAAGAAAGCCCACTAAACTTTTGACCACTTTTAATTGTACTATCACCAACACAATCGGAAACAATAAATTTTTCTGGCGGAACATCAACACTGGTCATAAAAATAAGTTTAAAAAATTCTGGATAATCCTTCGCAAATTTTATGTAGGCCAGCCCCATCCCCTTATATGAATTTTTTTCACTGTGACCTTTCATAAGATATGACTTATATGTCTCGTAAATTTTGTCCTTAACTGCCTGCTTAAGTTCATCCATATTTACAAAATTATGAAATATTGGTTGAACTGAACAATTGAGCTCTCTAGCAATTCTCCTAGCATTAATATTTTCGAAACCTTCTTTTCTAGTTATTTCGTATGCCGTTTCAAGAATACTATCTCTGCTAATCTTCTTCATTGGTGGCACATTATCACCTCCTCTTTCACATAACACACGTTACATAACTAATGTTATTATACCGTTGTATATCCAAAAAGTAAAGAGATTTTATTTGAAAACATTTTTTTACTTTTATAGCCAAAAATGGAAACAACATTATAGTTTAATTATCTAAACAAGATAAACAATCATAAACTATTTTATAGAAAGGAGAATAATATGCAATACAATAAAAAAATATGTGAGATTCTCGAACAAGGTAAACGCTGTAAAGCCAATATGGTTTGTATGGGACCAACTGGACCAACCGGACCCACTGGGCCCGCTAATGGAACAATCACAGTACGAAATACTACCACTGCTGAAGCCGGAACTCCAGCTTCAGTTACCAACGCTGGTGATGAACGAAATGTTATATTAGATTTTGTTATCCCAAAAGGTTATGATGGAATCGATGGCGCTACAGGACCAACTGGTGCTGCAGGAATAACAGGCCCAACTGGACCGACTGGGCCGAATTTCAATGCATCATTCCAAGGTAATGTAACTGCAAGTCAAACCGCAAGTCCGCAAACACCAATAATTATTGATAATACACCTGTTAGTAATAATATTACATATAATAGTGGAACTATTACTATTCAGGAATCTGGACTATATTATATTGATTTCAATGCTACAGTAACTACAACATCTGGTCAATTGATTGAATTTGAAATAAACAAAACAACACCAACAGAGGAAAATATTCTTTCAGCATCTTCAGGGACATATGTCAATTCTGGATCAACCGTTACCCTTAATAAAAGTAGATTGTTTTATGCAAACGCAGGAGACACTTTAAATATTATTAACTCAGGCAATGAAATAGTTACTATCAATTCTACAGGACAAAATGCTTTGGACATTACAATATTTAAAGTAGCCCAAATATAAAAAGAAATAATTATTATTATTTCTTTTTTGATAAATCCATAACACTATAGCGCCAGCGACACACCTTTTTTCAAATAACTTCCTACTATTAAATATAAATTATTTCAATACTAGTTATGATAAAAACATTGCGTCTATTTTGCAAGTTGATGTAAAACTTACATTACCATCTTCAGTATCGGTAATGGACTACCTTCGAATATACTTGACTTACCAGTTGATCCCATTGCTCCTAAGCAATACACAAACTAGGCCTAGCTTTTGATTCTTTTTCCAGTCTTTCTTTTATTTCTTCATATCTATTACAATCCACACTTCCATCTCTTTCTTTATATTATATAAATCTTTAATCTTTTGAATAATAATATATCACTACAAAAGAGTAATTATATACTTCTATTGAAAAAATTTTCAAACAAAAAGCGGCGCCCAATATATGGCGCCTTCAGGGGGTTTTGGTCGGAATACTCACATTATATTCGTAAGTCTTCCTAACATAGACAACCGTCTATGCTATTACAAGTATAAATTATTTAATTTTAAAAGTCAACAAATTTCACTATTAATTAACTTTACTTAACACTAGTCCAAACCACTTGCTTTTTCAATAACTTTTCTTATATGAACATTATCTTTGTTTACATAATCTTGACTATGTAAAAATCTTTCACTATCTTCTTTAACCGTTAATAACAATTGATAATCCTTCTTAACATCCGCTAATTTAAAACTCATGTCCCCACTTTGACGAGATCCAAACAAATCACCACTGCCTCTTAAAATAAAATCTTCTTCACTAACTTTAAAGCCATCATTAGTTTCAGTTAAAACTTTTAGCCTTTTAGTTTCACGATCACTAATTAAAATACAATAAGAATCTAAATCATTACGACCAACACGCCCCCTAAGCTGATGTAACGCTGAAAGCCCAAAACGATAACTATCAAATACTACCATCATTGTCGCATTAGCTACATCAACACCAACCTCAATAACTGTCGTACTAATTAAAATCTGAATCTTATTTTTCTTAAAAGCATCCATAACTTCATCTTTTTCATTAGACTTCATTTTTCCGTGCAAAACGCCAACATTACAAACCTTGCCAAATGCCTTATTCATCTTTTCTTCAAGTTCGTAAACATTTTCCATATCAATTTTATCAGATTCTTCTACTAAAGGTGCAATAACATAAATTTGATGCCCTTTTTTTATTTCTTCAAGCATCATATATAAAACATCTTTAATTTCCTTATTGCTTTTTAAAATTGTTTTAACTGGCTTACGTCCGTTAGGCATTGTTTTAATACTAGAAATATCCATATCACCATAAAGCGTTAAAGCATAAGTTCTTGGAATCGGTGTCGCACTCATATATAAAATATCTGGAGAAATTCCCTTATTTTTTAAATTACCACGTTGGTTTACTCCAAAACGGTGTTGCTCATCAGTAATAACTAATCCTAGGTTCTTATAAACTACATCTCCACTAATTAAAGCATGGGTCCCAATAATAATGTCCGCTTCTCCGCTTTGGACTGAAGCCAATAACTCACGGCGTTCCTTTACCTTAAGTTTTCCCGTAAGTAATACAATCTTTAAACCAGGGAATAATTTTTGAATATTATTATAGTGCTGAAGCGCTAAAATTTCTGTTGGTGCCATTAATGCCCCTTGATAACCACTTAAATAATTTATATATAAGCTAATAAAGGCTACTACTGTTTTACCACTACCAACATCACCTTGTAATAACCTGTTCATTTTTCTTGAACTAACTAAATCATTATAAATATCTTTAATACTCTTAAGTTGGTCGTCAGTAAGTTCAAACGGCAAACTATTTATAGCCACCAAAACAAGATTATAATCAACTGATCGTTGAAGACCATATCCTTCCTTAGTGCTATTTTTCAAATAATTCATTTTAAGCATAAATAAGAATAATTCTTCATACTTTAGTCTATCAATAGCCTTATTTACCATCGTCATATTACTAGGATTATGAACTAAATATATGGCCTTACCTTTATCCATAAAATCGTATTGTTCCTTTAAGCTATTCGGAATATAATCAGGTACTATAACATCTTTAATTACTCCATTAATAGTTTTGTTAATTTTATTACTATTAATTTTAAAAGATGAATGATAAACTGGTTCAATTACCGTTTCCAAAAGCTTTCCAAATTTTAAATCATTCGCTGTTACACTGTGATGCTTAATATCATATTTACCAATTACTATAATTTCAGTCCCTGGATTGATATTACGTTTCAAAAAAGCACGATTAAAAATAGTTACGTTTAATAATCGGTCTCCTGTATTTAACCTAAAAGACATTTTATTTAGTTTCCTAGAAAAATGGTATACATTAGGTGCATTCTCAGCCACCCCATCAATAATAATCTTATCACCATCTTGTAAACTATTAATGTCACTCTTTTCAATAATTTCATATCTAAATGGATAATATGTAATTAAATCAATCGCATCATTTATTCCAAGTGCCTTCCAATCTTTTACGGTATTAACACCAATTCCTTTTATTTCCTGTAATTCCATTCACATCACCTTTTTTTACTTTTTTATTAAAAACTGTTGACATATTCTATTTTTGTGATATTATATTAATCACCAATTCAATTTATATTGGATTGGCGCTAGTGTAAACTAGCCAGCCCCTTTTTATTCTTTTATTTGGACAGCCCTTCAGGGGGGACTGTCCTTTTTGTTTATTTAATTATAACATATGTTAGCAACAAAAACATATGTTTTTGTTTAGCTAAACATCTACTTGTCATTATTATTAATATACCGCATCAAAATCAAATTTCCTTATAAAAAAGAAAAAACTTTGAAAATTATTTCAAAATTCTAATTTCATCAGGCGTAAAATTAGTTTTCAAAGTCCTTAGCGGTAATGATTTTCTTTTTACTTTTGGAATTTCATCCGAACTTTCAAAAGAATTAAAAGTTAAATCATAATCGAGAGTTTGACGGTCATTAAAATAAATTCTTAGATCAGTACAATCCTCATCATAAAAATCTATATCGTCTATAATCTTTCCACTCGCTAAAACATTAATCAATTCTAACCCAAATCCACCTTTAACGATTCGATAATGAGCTACTTTAAAATCAGGAACTTCATCGCCTACACTTTCTAAAAAAGAAACAAGAAAATTCCCATTGTAATTAAAACTATTTAATTCAATCCATGGAAATTTATCACCATACAATAAATCATAAACTGGCTCTATCAGATTTCCATATTTATCAATTATTAATTCATAATCAAATATAGTACCATAAGCAAAATATTTACCATAGTTATGTAAATATTCAGCATTAATTTTAAATGGTTCAAAATGTCTCAATACTTCATAAACGCTCACTGATTTTCCATTACCGGCAACTAAACGCCTATCTTTTGTCATCATTTGACTTCCCTCCTTTAGTACAGTATAATATAATTTAAAATATAATTAAAATACATATGTTTTATATCAAATATAACTGGAGGTTATTATGAACGTCGATTTCGAATTGTACAAAATATTTTACACTGTTGCTAACACCAAAAACATAACCAAAGCAGCCAAGGAATTATGTATCAGTCAACCAGCTATTAGTAAATCAATTAAAAACCTAGAAAATCAAATTGGTGGTAAATTATTCATTAGAACCAAACGTGGAGTATCCTTGACTGATGAAGGAAGAGAAATATATAAATATGTTAAAATTGGGGTTGAAGCGCTTTATAACGCTGAAAACAAATTTTCAGAATTTAAAAATTTGGAAATTGGAACCATCAGAATTGGCATTTCAGCCAGTTTAGCCAAACATTTTCTTATGCCCTATTTAACTAAATTTCACAAAAACTTTCCAAACATAAAATTGCAGATTATTTCAGACATATCAGAGAATTTAATTTCTAAAATTAAAAATGGCCTAGTAGATATAATAATATTAAACACCATAGATTTTAATAGTAACGATATAAATATCATTTCAATTAAAGATAGCCAAGACTGCTTTTTTGTAAACGAAAATTTAAAAAATCTAACAAAAAAAACTATTCAATTAGAAGACTTGAACAACTATACTATAATTGTTCAAAATCAATACTCCGAATCAAGAACATTTATTAACAATTTTTGCTATCAAAAAAACATAAAATTAAAACCTGAGCTTGAGGTAAGTAGCTACTCTTTGTTAATAGAATTAGTAAAAAATAATTTTGGAATTGGCTTTACTAATGAATTGTTTATAAAAGAGGAACTAGAAAAGAAAAAACTTTTTAAGCTAAAAGTTTCTCCGGCAATACCAACAAGACAAATTATATTAGGATATTCAAAAAATACTCTTCCTAATTATTCTGTAAAAAAATTTATTGATATTATAAACGACTTTAACTAAAAGCGCAAACTACGATTGCGTTTTTATATTTAAAAAACTTCGAAAATTATTTTTCCGAAGTTAAATTTTTATAATATTCAAATCGCTTGATAGCGTTTTCTTTGTTTTCAAGTAACAATTCATCAGCTTTAGAATTATTGACAGCCTTTAACATCGCATAACGAGTTTGATTATTCAAAAATTCTTCATACAAATCAAAATCAGGATTTTTACTATCTAAAGTAAAATTCTCGCCATCATATCTAAATGTTGGAAAATAACCACATTTAGTTGCTAAAGCCTCCATATTAACGCTTTCTTTCATTCCACCTTTAATTCCATGAGAAATACAAGGAGTATACGCAATAATAATTGAAGGACCCTCATGCTTTTCAGCTTCTTCAAAAGCTCTAATTACCTGCATCATATTAGCACCTAAACTAACTTGCGCCACATAGACATTAGGATAACCCATAGCAATTCTTGCTAAATCCTTCTTATTGTTTTTCTTACCATCACTAGCAAACTGTGCTACCGCACCTTTAGGCGTTGCCTTTGATGCTTGACCACCAGTGTTAGAATAAACTTGACTATCTAAAACCAAAATATTTATATTGTCACCACTTGAAAGAACATGATCGATACCACCAAAGCCAATATCATAAGCCCAGCCATCGCCACCAATTGCCCAAATAGTGCGTGACACAATATAATTTTTAAGTTCTTTTAGCATTGGATGTTTTTCATAATCTAAATTATCATAAACTTCTTTAGTAATTTGATAATTATTACTGTTTTCAAGCCATTTAGTAAATAGTTCATCGTCATGTTTTGCCATATACTCTTTAACACGACTTCTAGCCGTCTCATAGCCAATTAACATCCCATAACCATATTCAGCATTATCTTCGAATAAACTATTTGCCCAAGGCACTGAATAAGGTATATCTGGTATACTGCCACCATAAATAGATGAACACCCTGTTGCATTAGCGATCATCAAATTATCGCCAAATAATTGTGTTAATAATTTAATATACGCCGTTTCTCCGCAACCAGCGCAAGCACCATGAAAAGCAAACTTTGGTGTTTTAAATTGACTTCCTTTAATTGTATCTTTTCTAACTAAGGTCTTTTCAGTAACATTTTTAACTAAATAATCAAAATCATCTCGTGCAGCTAGCTTCTCATAAGTCAAAGCCTTCTCGCCTTTCTTACCTGGACAAGTATTAATGCATACTCCGCATCCCGTACAATTTTCCAAAGCGATTCCAATTATATAATAGTATTCAGCTACTCCCATCGCTGGTAAACACTTTTCCTTAATGCTCAAAGGGGCTTTGTTATATTCCTCTTCTGAAAGTAAGAAAGGTCTAATTACTCCGTGTGGACAAACCATAGAACACATTCCACACTGAATACAATTACTATTTAACCACCTAGGTACTATGTCACTAATACCACGACTATTTGGTCTAGTATGCGTTACCGTTCCGTCTTCCATCCCTTTAAAATCTGATACTTTAAGTAAATTACCTTGACGATGGGCAATCACTTCATATATATCATTAAGTTCAAAATCCAAATTACTTTCTTCATCATCCAGCGTAAGCTCTTTTAAATAATTAACGGTTTCCTTAACTCCAAGCATATTAGCTTTAACAACATCCATACTTTTCTTGGCAAATTTATCATTAATAAACTTTTCCATTTCTTTAATAGCCCTATCATAATCTATTAAATCAGTTACTTTAAATATTGCACTTTCCATAATCATACTAATCTTATTACCAAGCCCACATTTACGCGCAAGCGCATAAGCATTAATAATATACACTTTAACATTTTTATCTCTAAGTAATTTTTTATATGGACTTAAAGCTTTAAGTGCTTCTTCTTCAGTTTTTAATGTATTAATAATTAAAATTCCATTTTCCTTTATTTTACTTATTGGATCAAAATCCTCCAAATATGTATCTTTAGTAATTACTACCACTTTAGGATTGGATACAAAATAAGTTGACCTTATTTTATTATCAGAAAAACGCAAATGACTAGCCGTTACTCCACCTGATTTTTTAGAATCGTATTCAAAATAACCTTGAACATACTTATCAGTATTATCCCCAATTAATTCGATAATTGATTTAGCTGCACTAACTGTTCCATCACTACCATAGCCATAAAGTAAAAACTCATCGCTATTTTTCAAATCAAGTTTACTATAATCTAAACTTAAATTAGTTACATCGTCATCAATACCAATTGTAAAATTATTTTTAGGATTTTCTAAGCTGTCATAAACCGCTTTAATCATTCCCGGAGTTGTATCTTTACTAGATAGCCCATAACGTCCACCAACTATCGTAATACCCTTTTCACTTAACGCATTAACGATATCTAAATATAATGGTTCCCCATTACTACCAGCTTCCTTAGTACGATCTAAAACTGCTATTTTTGTAACAGTTTTAGGTAAAACATCTAATAAATGCTTAACACTAAAAGGACGATATAAATGAACCTCAATTAGTCCAATCTTACCACCAAGATAATCAATCGTTTCCTTAATTGTTTCACAAACTGATCCCATTGCCACAATTATCTTATCAGCATTATCATCTCCGTAATAATTAAATGGCATATAATTCATTCCTGACAATTTATTAATTTCATTCATATAACTACAAACGTTATCTACGGCTTCATTGTAAAAATTATTACGTGACTCCATTAACTGAAAATAAATATCACCATTTTGGTTAGTCCCTCTAGTTACTGGATTATGAATACTTAAAGCTTTTTTACGGAATTTTTCTAAAGCTTTTTCATCTAATAAAGGTTTAATGTCTTTTTCATCTAAAATATCAATCTTATTAAACTCATGGCTCGTTCTAAATCCATCAAAGAAATGCATAAATGGCAATGACGATTTAATCGCGGATAAATGACTAATCAGACCTAAATAGTATGCATCTTGCACGCTAGATGAAGCTAACATACAAAAGCCTGTACTTCTTGTTGCATAAATATCTTGATGATCACCAAAAATACTTAATGCATGCGTAGCTAAAGAACGCGCTGCTACATGCATTGTACATGGTAACATTTCACCAGCAATTTTATACATATTAGGAATCATTAGAAGTAGCCCTTGACTAGCAGTATAAGTGCTTGTTAATAATCCAGCCTGCAAACTACCATGAACCATTCCGATAGCACCTGCTTCACTTTGCATCTCAACAACTTTAACTGGGCTTCCAAAAATATTTTTGCGCCCCATACTACTCCATCTATCAATATTTTCTGGCATTGGGCTAGATGGTGTAATTGGATATATTCCAGCCACTTCCGTAAACATATATGAAGCTAAAGAACAAGCTTCATTGCCATCAACCGTTATTTTTTTCATAAGTATTCTCCTTTATTTTGTACATTTTTCTCCAGTTCCATAAATAACTTCATACTGATAATCTTTACCTGTTGGTGCCACATTTTCGCAAACAGTCTCCTCATTGGCTTGGCCTTTATTATGAGTATAACAAGTCTCCACTGGCTTAGTTGAAACAAAAATTTTAACTGAAGTGTCAGAATATGCTTTTTGCGTCATCGGACTAATGAGTCCCTCTTCAACATATCCACCTTTTTCTAAATCAAGTAAAGAAATTGTCACTGTAGGTTTACCTAAATTAGGCAATTCTTTCCAATTGTCAACTGACCAAGCTTTCGCTCCTTCAATAATATTTTTTTCTTGAACCAAGCAAGTTTCATAACGACTATTTTTAATACTACTATCTATAGCTAATGTTACAATCGTCGCAATAATTCCTAAAATAACAATAACTCCCATTAATTCTGCTAAAGTAAATCCTTTTTTCATAGTGCATCCCTTAACCTTTCGAATTGACTCTCATAATCATCACTATCCGTAATATAAGAACCAACTACTGCCATATCGGCCTTTTTCACCTTTTCAATCGTCATATCATTGATGCCACCATCTACTTCGATCATATAATTTAAATCATTAATTTCACGATAACGGTTTAAATAGTCTAACTTATCTGAAATATTGATAAATTCCTGACCACCCTTACCTGGAAAAACTGACATAACTAAAACCAAATCTATCTTATCTAAATATGGATTCAATACTGTCACCTCAGTATCTGGGTTAATTGAAATACCAGGTTTTATTCCAAGTGATTTTACATAATCTATAACTGATTGAACATCATCGGTCGCCTCATAATGAAAAGTTATAAATTCCGGTGATAATTCTTTATATGTATCCACATAACTATAAATATCCTCAACCATTAAATGAATATCTTTAGGTTTTAAAATTTCACTAGTATTTTCCTTCATTACCTCGTAACTAACAGTCGAAGCTGAAACAAAATTTCCATCCATTATATCAAAATGCATATAATCGCTAAGTAAATCTAGTTTTCTTATTTTTTCCTTGTCATTTTGAATTTTCAAAAATGATGCGGATATTTTCATAGTATCACCTCTTTGTTATAAAATTTAAATAATTATTATATCGACTTTCTAAAATATCTCCTGATTGAACTTTTTCTTTAACCTTACAATCGTCTTCTTTATAATGCATACAATCACGATATTTACAGTCTACCCTGTAAATATTAAACTCCAGTAAATTATCGCGAATATCCGCATTACTCATTTTTCCAAAACCCAAAGCTGAAAATCCTGGAGTATCAGCTACTAAACCACCACCCACTGGTAATAATGCCGTATGTCTAGTTGTATGTTTACCACGGTTAAGCGCTAAAGAAATTTCATCCGTTTTGATGTTCAAACTTTTATCCAAATGATTTAGTAAAGTACTTTTCCCAGCACCACTTTGGCCCGTAAAAACACTTACCTTATCTTTAAAAATTGTTTTAATCTTATCTAATTCCGTATTCATATAACAATCATAGCCAATTTTTTGATAATATTCAAAATACTTTTGAAAATCTTGAAGCTCCGAAGCTGACAATAAATCGCGTTTAGTAAAAATGATTATTGGTTTGATATTATTATAAGTGATTATTACGAGTAACTTATCTAGTAAATTAGTATCAAAATCAGGCATTTTTAAACTAGTTATTATAATTGCCTGATCAATGTTAGCAATAACCGGTCTTTCAAGTTCATTTTTCCTTGGCAAAATTTCAAGAATATAATTATCCTTCTCATCAAATATTACCTCATCACCGACTAAAGGAGAAACCTCCATTTTTCGGAACTTTCCCCTAGCCTTACAAACGTATTCCTCTTCACCATTTTTGACTGTATAGTCATTGCTTATTTGTTTAATTATTTTTCCTTGCATAAAACTCCCTATTGATTATTAGTCGTATTTTCATCTGTTTTATTATCATTATTAGTAGTAGTCTCATTTTTAACAACAGTTATTGTTAAAGTTGAACCAGAAGTTACCTTCGTACCAGCTACCATATTCTGATAAATAATTGCCCCATCTTTTTTAGAATTATCAGTTTGATATTTAACTTCTAAAGAAATTTCGTTTTTAGTACAGAAATTACGAACATCAACTAAACTATATCCTTCAGCAGCAAAATCTGGATAAGTTGTATAAAAATTTGGAATAGTTAAAGTAATTGAATCACCTTTACCAAGCTTTTCACCAGCTTTAACATCTTGTCCTAAAATAACATCTTCTTCAGTTTTGCCATCATTAGCCACATCTTTTTTCTCTGTTGCCACTTCAATTCCTGCGGTTTCTAATTTAGCTTTAATCTCATAATAATTTTTACCAGTATAATCTTCAATAGTTAATTTCTTACTACCTTTAGAAACAATCAAAGTTATCTTAGTGCCTTTTTTAATTGTACGCCCTGCTTCAGGATCAGTTGATATAACCTTTCCTTCTTTGAATTCATCACTTGTTTCCTTTTTAGTCTTCGTTGCTACCTCAAAACCTTTATCTTCAAGTTTCTCCTCAGCTTTAGAAATACTCATACCCGAAACGTCAGGAACTTCTACAGACGGCTTAGAAATAAACTTTGGATATATAAAGAAAATAAATATTGAAAGTAATAATAAACCGCCGGCAATACATCCCGTAATTAACAGTTTTTTATTTAATTTTTTATCTTTCTTATCTTCTTCCTTTTTCAAAGTACGTTCAGTACGCTTACCTAAAGCTGGCTCATCTTCATCAAAATCACTTTCGGGATATTCATAGACATTTCTAGCTTCGTTAAAACGATCCTTATCTAATGCTGTTTCTAAATCCTCGTGCATTGCTAAAGCAGACTCATATCTGTTCTTAGGATTCTTCGCACAAGCTCTTAAAATAATATTTTCAATACTTTGTGGAATATCTGGATTAGCAGATGTCAAATCAGGAATTGTTTCCTTCATCTGTTTGATTGCTACTTCAACTGGGCTATCACCTTTAAAGGGCACTTTACCGACAACTAATTCATACATCAAAATACCTAAAGAATAAATATCACTTTTAATAGTTGCCGCAGTTCCATTAGCTTGTTCTGGTGGTAAATAATATACCGTCCCCATAACACTATTAGTTTGCGTTAATTCATTACTATTAAGCTGTGCCGCAATTCCAAAGTCCATTATTTTTACGCGACCATCTTCTAAAATAATAACATTCTGTGGTTTAATATCACGATGGATTATATAGCTTTCGTGTGCGTGTGTAATTGCTGAAGTTAATTGCAACATAATATCAACTACTTCTGGGAGTGTTAAAGCCCCACGCTTTTTAATCAATTGTTTTAATGTTTTTCCTTCAACATATTCCATAACAATGAAATACTTTCCATCATCTTCACCAACATCGTAAACTTCGACAATATTAGGGTGATTTAAGGAACTTGCTGAAATAGCTTCTCTTTGAAAACGACGAACAAATTTATCATCTTCAGCCAAATCACCTCTTAAAATTTTAACCGCTACTTTACGATCTAAAATTGTATCATAGGCTAAATAAACATTAGCCATTCCCCCTTCACCGATTGAACGGATTATTTCATAACGATCATTTATCTTCTGTCCTTTTGATATCATATTACTTTACCTCCTTAGTTAAATACGCTACTGAAATATTGTCTGTCCCCCCGCGATTATTTGCTTTCAAAATCAGTTTTTGCAATTTTTCATCAATATTTAAATCATTATCTAATACCTTCTCTATTTGTTCATTATCAAGCATATTAGTTAAACCATCACTGCATAGAAATATTCCATCAACATCTGTCTCGACATCAAACACATCCATTTCTACTGTCATATTAGCCCCCAGTGCACGCATAAGAACATTTTTACGAGGATGATCCTTTGCTTCCTCTGGCGTTAATTCGCCTGATTTAACAAGTAAATTTACTAAAGTATGATCAGTTGTAATCTTATATAACTTTTCATCCTTAATTACATATCCTGATGAGTCACCGATGTTACCAAATAGTAAAAAGTCATTAGTAATTAAAGCTAAAACTATTGTTGTACCCATACCTGTACTTTCAGGATTTTCCTGTGTATATTTATATAAAAGAATATTAGCTTCGCTAACAATTTCTTTAATAAAAGCAATTGCATCTTCCTTATTACCAACTGTACTAGTATTGATAAAACGTTTTCCAATATTAGTAATTGCAATTGAAGAAGCTATTTCACCGCCTTTATGACCACCCATACCATCAGCTACGGCCATTAAAATTTCGCCACTACCATTTTTAACAATTGTCACACTGTCTTCATTGTGGTCTCTGACCTTCCCAGGGTCTGTTAAATAAGAATATTCCATTAAATTTCCTCCTCGTAATTAGACCTTAATTGGCCACATGCTGCACTTACTTCTGAACCAAATTCTCTTCTTACGGTCACATTTATTTTATTTTTCTTTAAAACGTCATAAAATTCCATAACTTTATTTTCACTAGTTTTTCTAAAGTCAATATGGCTTGTTTCATTATAAGGAATTAAATTAACATATGCATTCATTCCTTTTAACAAATTAGCTAGTTCTAAAGCACATTTTCTACTATCATTTATATCTCTAAGCATTATATATTCAAATGTAACTCGCCTATTGGTTTTCAAAATATAGTCTTTTACTGCCGTAATTACTTCTTCAAGCTTGTATACTTTATTTATTTTCATTAATTTACTTCGAAGCTCATCATTTGGTGCATGAAGCGAAATAGCTAAATTAACCTGTAAATCTTCTAAAGCAAATTCTCTAATTTTAGGAACAATTCCGCATGTTGAAACCGTAATATGCCTTGCTCCAATATCAATGCCTTTACCACTGTTAATAATTCTAATAAACTTCATAACATTTTCATAATTATCAAATGGCTCGCCAATTCCCATTAATACTACATGCGATATTCTAATGCCCAAATCCTCTTCTACTAATAAAATTTGGCTAACCATCTCTGAAGCTTCTAAATTTCTTTTTTTCTTGCGCCTTCCACTTTCACAAAAAGCGCAGCCCATATTACAACCAACTTGAGTTGAAACACACAAGCTATTACCATAATCATGAACCATTAAAACTGCTTCAACCCTAGATTCATCATCTAGTTCAAATAAATACTTATATACATCTTTTCCTGTTTGTTTTTCTACTACTTTTGGATGAGAAATTGTAAAATCACGTTCTAGAATTGTAATAACATCTTTTTTAATATTACTCATATCACTAAATGACTTTACTCTTTTTTTATAAAGCCAATCATATACCTGAATAGCCTTAAATTTCTTTTCACCAATACTCTCAAAATAGTTTTCTAATTCTTCAAGTGTTTCTCCATATATGTCCATATTCCCACCCTAATATAAATTATACCAAAAAATGAAAAAAAATAATAGAAAATTCTATTACTTTACAAATTAATTGGCACTATCTAGTAACCACGCTTTAAACTCATAGTTGGTCCATCTTGAGCTAAATCGCCATCCATAGTTTCCGCAGAATCAGATTGACTATAGCTAAAACAAGGAATTGAATATCTTTCAATCAAATTCATTACAACTTCTGCGAAAATCTGCGGTGAGTATTTACCCCTAGATACGCTATCATAAGCATTACCAACGCCATTTACAAAAGCATCATAATCTGGTTCGTTAGGTTCAGTTACATCATCTACATCTGGTATATATGATGAAGTATGGACTAATCCCCCATAATTACGTTCACTGTTTTCCATAATTTATTTATCCTACTTTCTATTAATATTCTATTAATTATATTCATTTTAATAAGTGATTTTCATAAAAAATAATAGCTGCAGCTATTATCCGATAAATTCCATTGCAATACAAATAACAAAGAATGCTACACCTAAGACTGCGGTAAGTCTAGTAATAAATAATTCACTACCTCTTTCTTTACGGTTAGCAAATAGTTCATCATTCCCGCCCATAATACTGCTACTGGCAGTTGCTGATTTACCACTTTGCAAAATAACAATAGCAATAAGTAAAATTGATACGATAATTAATAATATCTGCATAGTATTCCTCCTAGCTCTATTAATTTACCACATTTTTTAAGAAAAAGCAAATTTCTTATAATCATTTTAATAAATTATATTACTTTAATTAAAAAATAGGATAACTCATTAAAGTTATCCTATTTTATATGGATTAGCCTCTGTTCCCTCTCCTGATAATTGGATATCAGATTTTAGATA
>ERZ826242.1213-NODE-1213-length-29544-cov-16.206450_pt1 | contig 29544 bp, 26 predicted proteins | sample MGYA00519871_ERZ826242 | MGnify/ENA primary metagenome ERZ826242 (study PRJEB31778, sample SAMEA3449226) | human gut metagenome | biome: human gut; feature: human-associated habitat; material: faeces | place: United Kingdom | collected 2010/2012 ...
GGTCTTTTTCGGTGTTGCACTTGCTTGACAATCTACCATTGCCCCTTGACCCCTTCGCGCGATTGAGTTGGTCGCTTTTCCTTGCTTTGCCCGCGTGTTTATCCTTTTTTCTTTTCCCCTATTCTCCCTCCCCCTGTTCGCCTTTACAAGCGAACAGAAATCTGCTATCATGAGGGGGAAATGCAATCCTTGTCGGGAGGTGCTTCCTATGAATGTTGACCAGCTGGCGGAATCCCTCCGCAGTGACCCTATGTTTATGCAAAACGTTGTCCGTTGGGATGTCCTTCCGGCGCGTCCGGCGGTGTATGAGCCGTTCCCGGATTCTCTTGATCCGCGGCTGCTTCCTGTGCTGGAAAAACGCGGGGTGCATCAGCTGTATCGCCATCAGGCGCACGCAATCCGCGAGGTGCTGGCAGGGCGGGATGTTGTGGTTGTCACGCCGACGGCCTCCGGCAAAACGATGTGCTATAACCTGCCGGTGCTGTCTGCCATTTTGCAGAACGATGATGCACGGGCATTGTACCTCTTTCCGACGAAAGCGCTGTCTGCTGATCAGGTCAGCGAGCTGTATGAGCTGATTGAGGCGATGGGCGTTGATATCAAGACGTATACCTATGACGGCGATACGCCCGGCGCGGCGCGAAAGGCGGTTCGGCAGGCGGGGCATATCGTCGTGACGAACCCGGATATGCTGCACAGCGGGATTCTGCCGCACCATACGAAATGGGTCAAGCTGTTTGAAAACCTGCGGTATATCGTGATTGATGAAATTCATACCTATCGCGGCGTGTTTGGGTCGAATCTGGCGAACGTGCTGCGGCGGCTGCTGCGCCTGTGCGATTTCTACGGCAGTCATCCGCAGTTCATCCTGTGCAGCGCGACGATTGCGAACCCGAAGGAACTGGCGGAAACGCTGACGGGGCGCGAGGTCAGCCTGGTGGATGATAACGGCGCGCCGATGGGCGTGCGGCACTTCGTGTTCTACAATCCGCCGGTGGTCAATCGGCAGCTGGGCATCCGCAAGGGCGTTTTGCAGGAGACGCGGCGGATTGCGGGGCTGCTGCTGCAGAATGGGATTCAGGCGATTACGTTCGCGCGGTCGCGGCTGGCGGTTGAGGTGCTGACGAAGTACCTGAAGGACATGGTGCGCGACCCGCTGGGGAACGCCGGACGGGTGCGCGGCTATCGCGGCGGGTATCTGCCGACAGAGCGGCGAGAGATTGAACGCGGACTTCGCGCGGGACGGGTGGACGCGGTGGTGTCCACGAACGCGCTGGAGCTGGGCATCGACATCGGCGCGCTGGATGCGTGCGTGCTGTGCGGCTATCCGGGAACAATCGCGAGTGCATGGCAGCAGGCGGGGCGCGCCGGGCGGCGCAAGGGGACGTCCATCGTGTTCTATGTCGCGTCCTCGGCGGCGCTTGACCAGTACATCGTGTCCCACCCGGATTATCTGATGAAGCGCTCGCCGGAGAACGCGCTGCTGAATCCGGATAATTTGTATATTCTGCTCAACCACTTTAAGTGCGCGGCGTTTGAGCTGCCGTTTGAGGACGGCGAGGGCTTGGGGAATGCGCCCGGAGCGCCGGAGCTGCTGGAATACCTTGATGAGGCGGGGATTCTGCGGCACGTCGGCGGGCGGTATCACTGGTCGGCGGAGGATTTCCCGGCAAGCGAGATTTCCCTGCGGTCGGCGCGGGCGGAGGAGAATTTCGTCATCATCGACACGACCGATCCGGCGAACCACCGCGTCATCGGCGAAATGGACCGCTACACCGTGCCGATGCTGCTGCACGAAAACGCGATTTACATGCACGAGGCGCAGCAGTATCAGGTGGAAAAGCTGGATTTCGATGCCTGCAAAGCGTTCATCCGCCGCGTGGACGTGGGGTACTACACCGACGCGAACTTGAACGTGACGCTCTCCCTGCTGGACAAGGAAAAAGAGGAAGAGCAGGACGGCGGGCTGACGGCGCTGGGCGAAATCCGCGTATCGACCTTGGTGACGATGTTCAAGAAGATTAGGCTCGATACGCACGAAACCCTGGGGTTCGGGCATGTGCGGCTGCCGGAGACGGAAATGCACACAACCGCCATGTGGTGGACGCTGCCGGATACGCTGGCGGCACGGTTCGAGAGCGACACGCTGAAAAACGGCATGATGGGTGTGGCGAATCTGCTGCGGATTGTTGCGCCGCTGTCGCTGATGTGCGCGCCGCAGGACATTGCAATCGTCTATCAGGTGAAAAGCCCGCTGACGGACAAGCCGACGCTGCTGCTGTACGACAACATCCCCGGCGGCATCGGGCTGGCGCAGAAGGCGTATGCCATGCGAAAGCTCCTGCTGGAGCAGGCGCTGCAAGTTGTGCGGGACTGCGCGTGCCGTCAGGGCTGTCCGGGGTGCGTCGGGCCGGTGGGTGAAATCGGCGAGGACGGCAAAGCGACCGCCATCGCCCTCTTGGAGGCGCTGACGGAATGAATCTGCGAGACAAACTCAAGGCGATTGAAAAGCCGAAATCGCCCCCGAAAGCGTCGGAAAAGCAGTTCACGGACTGCTACCACGGGCGGGAAATGCGCGAGTTATCCGAATTTCCCGGCGCGTTTGACCTTGACCTGTCCGCCCTTCGCCTGATGACGCAGGAAACGCTGCCGGACGATCTCGACTCGCGGAACATCCTCTATCTGGACACCGAAACCACCGGGTTTATGGGCGCGGGGACTGTCGCGTTCGAGGTCGGCATGGGCTGCCTGACGGATTCGGGATTCCAGATTCATCAGCTGGTGATGCGCGATTATCCGGAGGAAAAGTTTCTGCTGCAATCCATTGCGGATACGCTGATGGGCTACGACGCAATCTGCACCTTCAACGGACGGACATTCGACGTGCCGCTGCTGCGCGATCGCTTCCTAATGAACCGTATGGATGATTCGTGCCTTGACAAACCGCACATTGATCTATTGCACATTGCGCGGCGGGTGTTCAAACTGCGCCTACAGCGGTGCAATCTGGGCAAGCTGGAAGAAGCGGTGCTGGGCATTCCACGCTTCGATGATTTGCCGGGCGCGCAGGTGCCGCAGCGCTTCTTCGACTACCTCAAGACGGAAAATTTTGACCTGTTGACGGACGTGCTGGAACACAACGCCCAGGACGTGGCGAGCCTATGCGTGCTGCTGACGGCGATGGTGGAAATGTACCGCGCACCGGAAAACGTGCGGCACGACGAGGATGTGTTCTCAATGGGCGTGGCGCTGGAACGCTTTCAGCATGTGCCGGAAGCGCGGAAGTGCTATCAGCTGACGAGCGGCAATCTTCATGCGCAGGGGCAGGAGCGTCTTGCGCAGAGCTACCGCCGGGGCGGCGAGCGAGACGAGGCGGTAAAGGTCTGGCTGGGAATGATTGCGCGGCACGAGGGCGGAACGAAGCCCTACATCGAGCTGGCGAAGCACTACGAGCATTACGAGCGGGACTACGAGTCAGCGCTGGACATGACGCGGCGGGCGATGGCGCTGTCCGCCGAGCCGTCATTATTCGATCCGCCCTCTGTACAAGAGGAGCAAAATGCGCTACAATATCGGTATGACCGCCTGAAAAAGAAGGCAGCCAAAAACCGCTGAAGGAGAAACGACAATGGGATTCATGGCGACCATCAAGGCGCAGCAGGCCATGCGCGCGCACGGAAAAGGCGATCTGGAACAGGCGAAGAAGCTCTATGAGGAAGCTATCGACAGGGGGCTGATGTCCGCGCGCCCGATGCTGGGCTATGCGATTCTGCTGATTCGCGAGGGAAGCTACGACAAGGCGATGCCCCTGCTCATCAAGGCGCAGAAGTGCCCTGACCTCACGCCCGACCAGAAGAGTCAGCTTTTTGTGGATTATGCGGCGTGCCTGATGAAGAAGGGCGAGCTGGACAAGGCGATTCACCTGCTGGAAAAGCAGCACAACCGCGCGCCGATTGGTCTGACCTATCAGACGCTGGGATATATGTACGTCGAGAAGTATTCGGGCGCAAAGCCGGTTGCGGAAGCTGCGCCGGAGAAAGCCGCCGAAGCGCCGGAAATGCTCGACACGGAAGCATCCACCGAAGCAGCGGAAGAGCAGCCGAAGGTCAAAACGCAGGAGGACATTGACCGCGAATGGCAGGAGGGCATCGACAAAATGTTCGCCTTCATTCAGGAGTCGGTGGACTATGACGACGAAGACCCGGTGTGCCTGGACAACTTGGGTCAGGCATATTACCGCGTGACGGGCGAGAAGGACAAGGCGAAGGAATGGTTCGAGAAGGCGCACGCGGAGAAGGATTCGCAGATTGACACGCTGTGGTTCCTATCGCGCTATGATTTGGAAGCGGGCGACAAGGCAGCGGCGATTGCAAAGCTGGAAAAGGCGCTGGACGGTCGCTTCTCCCCGCTGAATTTCTGCACGAAGGATATGGTGCGGGAAGAAGTGGAGAGACTGAAAAAGTAAAGCGAAATCCCTGCATAAACACGCGAAAACATTATGCAGATGTCGCCAACTGAATCGCGCGAAAGGGTCAAGGGAGGAACTCCCTTGCAGAGGCAGAGCCTCTGGGGGTATATGATGTCAGCGGAGGGGGTGTATATCCTCTCCGCCAAGACCTGTTTTGGAGGAATCACCATGGAAAAGGAAACACTGATTGTCGTTGGGCTGGGGAATCCGGGCACACAGTACGCCCATACCCGCCATAACGCGGGGTTCGATACGCTGGAAATGCTCTGCCGCAAGTGGGGCGTGACACTGAACAAGAGCAAGTGCAAGGGACTGCTGACTGAAACGAATGTGGACGGCAAGCGTGTCGTTCTCTGCGCCCCGCAGACGTTCATGAACCTCTCCGGCGAGTGCGTCAGCGAACTGCTGAATTGGTATAAAGTGCCGCTGGAAAATCTGCTTATCATTTATGATGATATTGATTTGCCCGCCAGCCGCCTGCGCGTCCGCAAATCCGGCAGTGCCGGGACGCATAACGGAATGCGCTCCATCATCGCCCATACGCCGGGGCAGAATTTCCCGCGCGTGCGGGTCGGCGTGGGTGCAAAGCCCGATGGCTGGGACTTGGCAGACTGGGTATTGAGCAAGTACACCATCCGCGAAGAGCAAATCGCCATGCAGCAGGCGTTCGAGCGCGCGGCGGACTGCGTGGAGGACTGGGTCAAAAACGGTATTGACCATGCCATGCAGGAATACAATAAGACCGTGTAAGCACAGGCGTATTTTTCGTACCACGACTCATCCCAAGGAGCGCATATGAATCAGGCATTATTATCCGGCATTGCGTCGAAAGCGTATGACAAGCTGCTGAAAGCAACGGAAAGCAAACAGCCCATCGCCGTGACGGGGCTGCCGGACACAATGGCGGCGTATATCGCGTCAAAACTCTGCGCCGATACGGGCAGGAAAGTGCTGCTGATTTCCGGCAATGACCTCAAAGCGGCGCACGACGCCGAGGACGGCCAGCAGCTGCTGGAAACGGGTGTGGCGTGTCTGCCGGGGGGCGAAATCGACCTCACGCGCGGCGCGTCGAGCCACGAAAGCGCGTGGCGGCGGCTGGAAGCGCTGGCAAGGGCGCAGGAGGGGAATATCCGCCTGCTCTGCACGAGTATGGACGCCGCCTTGCAGCGCATGGGCAGCGCCGACCGCTTCCGCGAAGAGACGATTCGCCTTGCTCCCGGCGACCGAATCGACCTGAACGACCTCATCCGCCGCCTGACCGCCATGGGCTACGAGCGCGTCAGCATGGTGGAGGGCAAGGGGCAGTGCGCCCTGCGCGGCGGCATCATCGACGTGTACCCGCCGGCGTGCAGCCAGAGTTTGCGCATTGAGTTCTTCGACGACGAGGTGGACTCCATCCGCGAATTTGACTGCATCAGCCAGCGCAGTCTCGATTCGGTGGAGAAATGCACGCTCACGCCCGCGACGGAGGTATTGCTTCCACCGGCGGATGCGGAAAAGGCAGCGCGGCGGATGCGGGACGCCATCGAGCAGCAGGGGGGCGATTTGACCCCTGCAAGCTCGACGCTCTTTTCGGATTTGCCGCCCCTGCCGGAGGATGACGCGGACGCGCCGGACTTCTTCGACAAGAACATCACCCCGAAGATTCGCGAAAAGCAGCAGACTGCCGCGCGCAAGGCGGAACTCGAACGCCGCCGCGCCCAACTGATGGCGGACGCGGACATGCTGGCGGAGGGGCTGCCGTTCAAGCGCATTCGGGCGTGGCTGACCGTGCTGACGGACGATACTTACACGGTGCTGGACTGGTTCGAACCGGAAATCGTCGTGCTGAGCGACCCGAATCTGCTCAGGAAGCGCGCGGAAGAACGCCGGGCGGGCTTTGCGGAGGATCTCGAAGGTGCGATGAGCCGCGACGAAGCCGTCAAGGAGCAGGAAACGCTGCTGATGGACTGGGACGAGCTGCTGCGGCATGTGCAGGGGTATGCGACGGTCGCGGTGACAGAGTTTCTGGAAGGCATGGCGGGCGTGGCGGTGAAGGACGCCGCCGACCTTGGCGTGCAGCGCGTGGCAGGGTATTCATCGCAGATTCGCCCGCTGGCGGAGGACTGCGACGGCTGGCTGCGCGAGGGCTACCGCGTGGCGGTGCTGTGCGGCGGCGTGGCGCGCGGTCAGCGTCTGGCGGCGGCGCTGGAAGAACACGATGTCGCCGCGTCGTTCGCGGAGAAAATCGACAAACTGCCGGAAGAATGTGTGCAGGTGCTGCCCGGCACGCTGACGCACGGCTTCATCTGGGAAGAAGCGCGCCTGATTGTCGTCAGCGACACGGACGTGTACGGTACGGGCTACCGCAAGGCGAAGAAGCGGCAGGCGGCGGGTGAAAAGATTGCCGCGTTCACTGACCTGAAGCCCGGCGACTTTGTGGTGCATGAGGAACATGGCGTCGGCATTTATCTCGGCACGGCGCAGATGAAAAACGGCGGCACGCGCCGGGATTATCTGCAAATCCAGTATCAGGGGAACGACAAGCTCTATGTGCCGATTGAGGCGCTCAGCCGTGTGCAGCGCTACATCGGCAATCCGGCGAATCCCCCGAAGCTGAACAAGCTCGGCGGCGGCGACTGGCAGAAGCAGAAGGCGAAGGTCAAAGAGGGCCTGAAAAAGATGGCGTTTGACCTTGTGAAGCTCTATGCGCGGCGGTCGCAGGAGACGGGCTTTGCGTTCAGCGCGGATACGCCGTGGCAGCGCGAGTTTGAGGACATGTTCCCCTACGAGCTGACCCCGGATCAAGAGCAGAGCGTGAAGGAAATTACGGCGGACATGGAGTCGCCGCGCAACATGGACAGGCTGCTGTGCGGCGACGTGGGCTACGGCAAGACGGAGGTCAGCCTGCGCGCGGCGTTCAAGGCGCTGATGGACTCCAAGCAGGTTGCGATTCTGGCGCCGACGACGATTCTGGCGCAGCAGCACTACAACACGGTCTTGAAGCGCTTCAAGGGCTTCCCGGTCAAGGTGGACGTGCTGAGCCGCTTCCGCACGGCGAAGGAAACCAAGGACGTCCTGCGCCGCGTGAAGGAGGGCGAAATCGACATCCTTGTCGGTACGCACCGCATTCTGGGCAAAGACGTGCAGTTCAAGAACCTCGGTCTGCTGATTGTGGACGAGGAGCAGCGATTTGGCGTGCAGCATAAGGAAATCATCAAGAACATGAAGCATCAGGTGGATGTGCTGACGCTCTCCGCCACGCCGATTCCGCGCACGCTGCACATGTCGATGGTCGGCATCCGCGATATGTCTGTGCTGGAAACGCCGCCGGAGGAACGACTGCCGGTGCAGACACGCGTGATTGACTACAACGACGGTGTGATTCGCGACGCGATTCTGCGCGAGGTGTCGCGCGGGGGACAGGTGTACTTCCTCTATAACTCTGTGCAGACCATCGGCGCGTTCTATGAACGCTTGAAGCAGCTTGTGCCGGAAGCGCGCATCGGCGTGGCGCACGGGCAGATGCGCGAACACGGCTTGGAGGACGTGATGATGGACTTCTACGGCGGCAGCTACGACGTGCTGCTCTGCACGACCATCATCGAAAGCGGCTTGGACGTGCCGACGGCGAACACACTGATTGTCTTTGACGCGGACCGTTTCGGGCTGAGCCAGCTTTATCAGCTGCGCGGGCGCGTCGGGCGGAGCAACCGGCAGGCGTATGCGTACTTCACCATCCGCCCGGAGCGGAGTCTGTCCGAGACGGCGGAGAAGCGGCTGGAAGCCATCCGCGAGTTCACCGAGTTCGGCGCGGGCTTCCGTATCGCCATGCGCGACCTTGAAATCCGCGGTGCGGGCAATATTCTGGGGCCGGAACAGCACGGGCATCTGGCGACCGTCGGCTACGACATGTACTGCAAGCTGATGGAGGAAACGCTTCAGGAGGCGCGCGCGGAGCAGGAGGGTCTGCCGCCCGCAAAGCCGCACCTCGAAACGCGCGTGGACATCAAGGTGGATGCGTATCTGCCGGACGACTATGTACACGACGACCGGCAGCGGATGGAGATGTACAAGCGGATTGCGAGCCTAACGACGCAGGCAGACCGCGAGGACATCACCGACGAGCTGCTTGACCGCTTCGGCGAAGTGCCGCCGGTGGTGGAGACGCTGCTGGACGTGGCGCAGGTGCGCGTGCTGGCGAATCAGCTTGGCGTGTCGCTGGTGACCTACAAGCGCGGCGGCTTCCTCGTGATGAAGCTGAACGCGGAGTACATGCCCGATCAGGCGGCGTTTATCCCCGCGATGGCGATGACGGACAAGCGCCTGATGCCCTCGACCACCGCCCCGGACGTGCTGCTGCTGGTTGACCCGACGCTTGGCGAATACGCGATGCTGTCCGAAGCGGTGAAGGTGCTGGGGAAGCTCAATGAGAATGTGGAAATGATGCTGAAAAAGCAGAAAAAAGAAGCCAAGCCGACCGCACAGAACAGCAACAACCCAAAAGGAAAGTGATGAGCAATGCCGCAGGAAACCTTCCTGACCGCCGCGAATCCCCCCGCGCCGCTGGCGGAGCGCCTTCGTCCGCAGAACCTCGATGAGTTTGCCGGACAGGAGCATTTGCTCGGCAAGGGCAAAGTCCTGCGCCGCATGATTGAGGGCGATTTGGTGTCCTCCATGATTTTCTGGGGGCCGCCGGGCGTGGGGAAAACCACGCTCGCGCAGATTATCGCCCATCAAACCAAGAGCCACTTCATCAACTTCTCCGCCGTCACCAGCGGCATCAAGGAAATCCGGCAGGTGATGGAGCAGGCGGAAAGCGACCGGCATTTTGGCATCCGCACGATTGTGTTCGTGGACGAAATCCACCGCTTCAATAAGGCACAGCAGGATGCTTTCCTGCCCTACGTCGAGAAGGGGAGCATCATCCTCATCGGCGCGACGACCGAAAACCCGTCCTTTGAGGTCAACAGTGCCTTGCTGTCGCGCTGCCGCGTGTTCGTGCTGCACGCGCTGACGGAGGAGAACGTGCTGGGGCTGCTCCACCGCGCTTTGCAGGACGAACGCGGCTTCGGCGGGCAGAAAATCGACATGGCGGAGGATTTGCTGCGCGCAATCGCGGTTTTCGCCAACGGCGACGCGCGAACCGCCCTTTCGACGCTCGAAATGGTCATCCTCAATGCCGATTTGGATGAGAACGGTCTTGCGCATGTGACCCCGGAGACGGTCGCGCAGTGTACGTCGCGGCGGTCGCTGCTCTATGACAAGAAGGGCGACGGGCATTATGACCTCATCAGCGCGCTGCACAAGTCCATGCGCAATTCCGACCCGGACGCGGCGGTCTATTGGCTGGCACGGATGCTGGAAAGCGGCGAAGACCCGCTGTATATCGCGCGGCGCGTCGTGCGGTTCGCGAGCGAGGACATCGGGCTGGCGGATTCGCGCGCGCTGGAAACGGCAGTCGCGGCGTATCAGGCGTGTCACTTTCTGGGGATGCCGGAATGCACGGTGCATCTGACGCAGGCGGTGGTGTACATGGCGATGGCGCCGAAATCGAACGCGCTGTATGTGGCGTATGAGACGGCGAAAAAGGATGCGCAGGAGCAAATCGCAGAGCCTGTGCCGCTGCAAATCCGCAATGCGGAAACCAGCTTGATGAAGAACCTCGGCTATGGCAAGGGCTATGTGTATGCGCATGACACGCAGGAGAAGCTGTCCGCGATGACGTGCCTGCCGGATTCGCTGCAGGGGAAGCGCTACTATCAGCCGACGGAGCAGGGGAACGAGGGACGGTATAAGCAGCGGCTGGAAGAAATTTTGCGATGGAAAGAGGAGCATAGGGGGAAATAAGCGGAAAATCCCCCAAAAAACAAAAGAGCCTTGCAGGAGCATCACACGCTGCAAGGCTCTTTTGTATGGAGCGACTGGAAGGACACACCCAATCACAGTCCCTTTTTGAGGAGAATTATCTCTTCTGTTCGGGATTCTTCCACAAATCCGTGTTTCAGAAAAAGGCTGACAGCCGGATTGTCGATGGCAATATCATCATACAGAACGGAAACGCCGTTGCTTTTCGCCGCGGAACACAGCAAATCCAATGCTTCGCCGCCATAGCCTCTTTTTCTGTATTTCGCATAAATCATGACGTTGGCTATTTCCTGCTGCATTTCGGCATCATAGTGATAGGCAATTTCGCCAACAAACTGACCATCTTCGTTTTTGAGATACCTGTAATACCGCTTGCCATCAGGGTCAGCAATCCAGCAATCGTACCAGCCACGCCATTTATCTTCCCCAAAGGGAATTGTCCCGCCCCATGCGTGATTGTAAGACATGGTATCTTCATCCGCCAGCATCATTTGCCGAAACCACAAGTCCTCATATTTTGGCTCATACAGCGTCAGCATATTGACCTCCTGATGATGACTGTATTTCCAGATGGAAAGGCAAGAAAAAATCCGAACCCGCTTCCAATTGGAAAGTCAGATTCGGATTCTTCATGTCGTGCCGGAAGTGGGACTTGAACCCACACGACATCGCTGCCAACGGATTTTGAGTCCGTCGCGTCTGCCATTCCGCCATTCCGGCAAGCACAAAATAGTATAGCATAAAATCGGCGGTTTTGCAAGCGGTTTTGCGCGGTGACGGAAAATTTTCGGGTGCATGGGCAAAAAAAGGACTGCCCCGTTTTGCAGGACAGTCCGTAAGAATTACTTCCGCAGGGTGATGACGATGTGGCGCTTCGGCTCTTCGCCCTCGGAGTGGGTGTCCACCAGCTCGTTGGGCTGGAGCGCGGAGTGAATCACGCGGCGCTCGTAGGGGTTCATGGGCTCCAGAGAAACCTTGCGGCCCGTCTTGACGGCGCGGTTCGCCATGCGGTTCGCCAGACGAATCAGCGTGTCTTCGCGCTTGGCGCGGTAGTTCTCCGTGTCCAGCGTGACGCGGGTGTAGTGATCCTGCCCCTTGTTGATGCGCAGGCTTGTCAGGTATTGCAGGGCGTCCAGCGTCTCGCCGCGGCGGCCAATCAGGATGCCCAGCGTGTCGCCCGTCATCTGCGCGAAGATGTTGTTCTCCGCATCCGTACCCATCGCGACGGTCACGTCAACGCCCATCAGGTGGGTCAGCTCCTTGAGGAAGCTCTGCGCCTGACCGACGGGGGAGGCGGGGTCAATCTGCTCGTCGGGAATCATGGTGACGACGGGCTTTTCCAGCGGGGCAGCGGGTGCCTTCGGGGGAAGGGGCTTGCGCTCCGGCTTCGGGGCGGATTCGCCCTCTGCCTTGGGCTGACGCGGCTTGTCCTTCTTCGGGCGGTCATTGCGCTTGCGCTGCACGGGCGCGGGACGCTCGGCGGCATCAGCAGCAGGGGCGGCATCCGTCACAGCGGGAGCAGCTTCCACAGCGGGCGCTTCCACCGGGGCTTCGACCTTCGCTTCCACCTTCACCTCGGCGGGCTTTTCCTGCACGGGCTTGGGCTGGGGCTTGGGCTGGGGCTTGGGCTGGGGCTTGGGCTGGGGCTTCGGCTGCACGGGTTTGGGCTGCGGCTTCGGTTGAGCAGCGGGCTTGGGCGCTTCCACCTTCACGGAGGACAGCAAATCCGCCAGCGGATCGTCTTCTTCGACTTCCTCTTCCACCTCATGGAGCGTCAGGCGGAGCTTGCAGGGCTTTGAGCCGAAGAGCCCGAACAGCCCTTTGCTGCCTTCTTCCAGCGTTTCCACGGTGACATCGGAAATGGTGGCATGCAGGGCGTTCAAGCCGTTCTGCAGGGCCTCTTCGTAGTTTTTGCCAGTAGCTTCGTAGGTTTTCATGATTGCTCTCCTATCACTTCAACGAACAGGTATTACTTCAGCGAACCGGTATTCTTGTTGGGGTTGGCGGCTTCGAGGGCTTCCTTGCGGTCAAGGTACATGTTGATGCCCTTGGTCTGCACGATGGCAATCACGTTCGCGGCGACCCAGTAGAGGGCAAAAATCGCGTTGTAGTTGAAGCACAGAATCAGCGTGAAGATGGGGAAGAAGTAGTTCATGAACTTCATGCTGTTCTGCGCCTGCTGGGCCTGCGCGTCATCCGCGGCGGGGGTCTGCGCCGTGCCGGTGAGCTTTGTCATCAGGAACTGACCGCCGGCGGCGAGAATCGGCAGGATGAAATAGCCGTTGTAGTTCACGAAAATGTGGAGGTTGAACAGCGGAATGGCCAAGTCGCTGTAGTACTTGACGTGCTCCATATAAGCGGGCAGCTGCTCCATGGTAGTGTAGATGGTTTGAATCGTTGTGTTCAGCGCATCGCCGGTAAAGGATTCCGCCGTCAGCGCAAGACCCTTGTCCGCCAGCAGAGCGAGCGTCTCCTGCGGCAGCTTGTTGAACACGGCCAGCCATTCGTTTGTGGCGATTTGACGCAGAGAATCAAGATTCGGCCAGGCCGCCGCGAAGGGGGAGTCCGGCATCCACACGTTCTTGACCCACAGCCACGAATCCAGCGCCGGATTGCCCGAAGCGATGATGTCGAACGCCTGCTGCGCCAGATGCTCGTTGGCGACCATTCTCATGGCGGTGAACATCGCGAAGAGGATCGGGAGGCTGATCAGCATCGGCAGGCAGGAGGAAAGGGGATTGACGCGCTGCTCGCGGTAGAGCTCCTGCAGCTTTTTGTTCATCTTGTCCGGGTCTTTTTCGTACTTCTTCTGGAGTTTTGCCTGCATGGGGGCAATCTTCTGCATCTTGCGCATCCCGACACGGCTCTTGTAGTCGAACGGCATGACGATCAGACGCACCAGCAGCGTGAACAGCACGACCGCCCAGCCGTAGTTGCCCACGAAGCCGTAAATCCATTCCAGTATGGTCTTCAGAAATTCGTTGATGCCCATGAGTTCATTCCTTTCTTAATGTGGTACAGGGGTCTTCGGGCACGGGATCATAGCCGCCTTTGGAGAACGGATTGCAGCGCAGGACGCGCCATGCCGCCAGCCGCGCACCCTTGACAGCCCCGTAGCGCTCGATGGCGGTTTGCGCGTACTGGCTGCAGGTTGGCGTATAGCGGCAGCGCGGGCCGCCCTTATAGGGGCTGATGGCGCTGCGGTAGAACTGAATCCCCCAGAGCAAGGCGCGTTTCATGGCGCATCTGGGCTTTTCGGCTGTGTTGGAAGAGCACCGTGCTTTTTCAGCAGGTAGCGCACATCCTTTTGCAGCGAGGAAAAGCTGGCAGCAGCGGCTGAGGGTCTGGCGACGACGACGTACAGGCCGCTTTTCACATCCCCCAGATAGGGCCGGAAGCATTCGCGCAGGCGGCGCTTGACCTTATTGCGGGTCACAGCGTTGCCAACCTTCTTGCTGACGGAAAAGCCGACCTTCATGCCCCGACCTTTGGCGACGAGCATGACCAAATCCCGACAAGCGGCGCTCCGTCCACGATGGTAGACATATTGGAACGCCTTGTTTTTTTGCAGCCGATAGCGTCTTTCCATTGGGTTACAGTCCTCTGTTCTCGATTGAATGATGGGCGTATGATGCTATTTCTGGACGCGAATGCGCAAGCAGATGGCGCAGGTGAATCCGGAAATAGTATGAACCCGAAGTAAAGGAAAAGCGCGCCCGGAAGCGTACCTCGCGGGTACATCGGGCGCGCTTCATCCACGAATGGAGCGCGGATTGTCATTGGACAATCCTGCTGTCCTGTGGCGTCTGGCACATTCAGCGTCTCTGAATAAGCCTGAAAGAAAATTCTCTCAATCAGACGGTCAGGGACTTGCGGCCGCGACGACGACGGGCGGAGAGCACGCGGCGACCGTTCTTGGTGGCCATACGCGCGCGGAAGCCGTGCACTTTGCTGCGCTGACGCTTCTTGGGCTGGTAGGTACGGAACATGTTCAACACTCCTTACAAATCAAATTTCGTAACCGGAGGACAGACATCCGCCGGGGTGCTACAATACAGCCTTTACAGTATATCGGATTTTCTTCGCTTTGTCAAGGCTTTGCCGGGGACTTTTTCAGCTTTCGCGCCTTTTGGGAGCGGGATTTTTTGCCCGCCTTTTGGGCGGAATGGGATTACTTCTTCAGAATCTCCACCATTTCGGCGGGGGTGACGATGAAATGCCGGACGGGGTAGTGCTTCTGATTGCCTGTGACGAGATAAGCACCGTCGTCCCGCTTCTCCATGGCGACTTCATAGAACACAAGGTCGTCCATGTCAATCAGGATTTCGCCCGTCGGTTTTGGCTGCACCTCGATGCCGAACTGACGGATAGCATCCACCACTGTCCGCACGGTTTCCACCTGCAAATGGAACTTCTTCCGACACAGCACTTCCTCATACTCTGCCAGAATATCGGGATGATACAGCGGGACGATGGCGCCCGTCAGCATGGCGCGAAACACCTGTCGAGGCGGGGAATCTGGGTGCTTCGTAATCAAGGCGGACACGATGACGTTCGTATCTACAACGGCATAACATTTCACTGCTTAACCGCCTTCCGAGCGGCGCGAACCGCTGCGATTTCTGCGTTGATTTCGTCCGGGGTCATGTCCGGCGCACCAGACGCCTGCTGGAACAGTGCGTCCAAAGCATCCAGTGCTTCCGGGCGGGTGACGGTTTCTTTGGGCAGCCTCGTAGTGAACGGCAGTCCGCGCTCCAGCTTGCTGCGGACGAGGAACATCCGAATCGCCGTGGGCAAATCCAGACCCAGCATTTCGTAGATCTCCGAAACTTCCTCCTTCAGCTTTTTATCGACACGCACCTGAACCAATACTTGCTCTGCCATAAGAGTACCTCCTAAATCGCATTGATAGTCAATACAAGAATATGCTTTCTGCATCTATATTATACAGCATTTCAATACAAATTACAAGAGGGCAAATTACGCTCCTGCGCAGCTTGACACGGCAAATCATGGCGCGTGAACGAAAGCAGACATCATCAGCGGGTAGAAAAGCGAATTTTTTTGCGGAGAAGTGGGGGAAAGTGCGAAATTTCCGCTTTACAAGCACGGCAAAGTGTGCTATACTGTCCGGCGGTACTCAAAGCAATCCTTTAATCCCAGCACGAGAGGCTGGAAAGGCACGCAGCGAACCGACAGAAACAGAGCTGCCTGCGCCCGACCGCGCGGTCAGACTGAATATGCGAAACATTGCGCCTTTTCCTGCGGCATCCGACGGGAAAGGCGCTTTCTTTTTGGCAAAATGCCGCTGATTTGCCCCAAAGCACGCGGGGAAAATCAGCAGAGGGAAAAAGAGGAGGATTCCGACGATGATGAACATGCAGGCAGGCATTCCGAAAGCCCAGCTGATGGCGGGCGACGCCATGAACCGCGCCCTGACGCGTATGGCGCACGAGATGATGGAGCAGCTGATGCCGCTGGAAAACGTGGTGCTGGTGGGCATTCGCCGCCGCGGGGTGCCGCTGGCGCAGCGCTTGTCGGACATCATCGAGAAGTACGAGCATGTGCGCATTCCGGTGGGCGAAGTGGATATTGCCATGTACCGCGACGACCGCGATCCGGCGCAGCTGAACGTTGAGGTGCAGGAAAAGCACCTGCCGGTGGATGTGACGGGCAAGGTGGTTGTGCTGGTGGACGACGTGCTGCACACGGGGCGCACGGTTCGCGCCGCCATGGATGCGATTCTTGACCAAGGTCGTGCCGCGCGCATCTGCCTGGCAGTGCTGATTGACCGCGGTCATCGCGAGCTGCCCATCCGCGCGGACTTCGTCGGCAAGAACGTCCCGACCTCGAACAACGAGCAGATCGGCGTTCAAATGGAAGAAATCGACGGCGGCGACGGCGTTGCCCTCTACGACGGGCGGATGAATAGGTGACCCAAGGGGCGCTGCCCCTTGACCCCGCAAGGGAGTTCCTCCCTTGACCCTTTCGCGCGATTGAATTGGGCGCATTTGCATACAACTTCCGCGTGTTTATGGGAGAACCCAAGGGCGCTGCCTCTTGACCCGCCAAGGGGTCTTCGACCCTCTGGATTCCCTTTCGCGCGATTGGGTTGGTGACGACTGCATACAATGCCCGCGTGTTTATGCAGGAGTTCCGCCGCCACAGCGACAAATTTTCTGGATAACCGCACATCTCTATGCAAAAATAGCATCAATAAAAAGCGCCCACCACAGGCGCTTTTTATATTGGAAAACAACTATTCTTCCGCGTGCTGTCTCAACACGCGCTATTCCGCATTCCGAATTCCGCATTCGTCTCACCCATTCCCATCCTGCGGACCCCACATCCCCGTCACTTTGCCGTCCTTGTCATCCACTTCCACCTCGTAGGCATCATCCGCCATGTCGCGCTGGGGAATCGCAAAATCCACCTGCCAGCAGCCTTTATCAGCGCGGTAACCGTATTCCACCACAGTGCGGCACAGCAAATCCGACGCGTCCACGCCGTACTCCGCAATCACGCCCTGCGCGGCGCTCGTCAGCACATCCACAACCGCCATCTGCGTGCCGGCAATGTCCGCAAAAGCATCATAGCCCTTTTCCACCTTGTTGATGGCAAACGCGGTGTACGCCGTGCCGTTCAGGGTGATTTGGTAGCTTTCCAGCGTCGGAATCGGCTCGCGCTTCGGGGCGGCAGGCGTCGCATCGTTCTCCGTCAGCGTATCCGACGAAACCCAGCTTTCCGCGAATGTACCGTCCGCGCGGGCGTAGCGGATGCGGGTCAGCATGGTGATGCTCTCCAGCGGAATTACGTTTCTACCACGCACCCCCATGCTGTCCAGCGCAAGATACGCCGTGCCCGCCGCCAGTTCGCCGTCCGGCACCAGATATTTGCCGTCCACCAGCGCATACAGCGCCAGAGGGAATTGCGCAGTTGCCGTTGTTTCCTGCCAGTCGGACAGCTCCACGCGCTCGATGCCCGCTTCCGATGCGCGCCCGCTGTAATGCAGCGTGTAGCGTTCCAGTTCGCCGTACTGCTCGCGGATCGCGTCGCTCGCCGCGTCCGCCGGGAAGGAGGCAATGCCCGTCAGTTTCGTTTCGCCGTCCGCATCATCCGCCTGAACGGCGAAGAACGTCTGGGTAACATCCACGCCCTTTTCCGCCAAGTTATCGCGCATGAGCAGGAGAATGTCCCGCTGGGTCTGCGCAGCGGCCGGGTGCAGATTAGCGTTCTCCACCGATGTGAACGCCATCATGTCCAACCGCATCGTGAAGCGATACGGTGTGCCGTCCAGCGTCACTTGCACCGTGACCGCGACGGCGTAATCCCCGAACGTCGTCACTTCCTCGCGGGCGTAATCCGCCACTTTCACAAAGCCGTTCAGGTCGGCAAAGCGCCAAATGTAGCTGGAAATCGCCTCATCGAGGTTGTCTGGCAGTACGCCGTCATAGGTCAGGCTGGCATTGCCCAGCAGGTCGAAATCATACGCCTGCACGCGCCCCTGCTCATCCATCAGCAGCCAGACAAACGTGTTCCGCATGTACGCCGTCACATACCAGCCCTCTTCCGCGCGCATGGCAGACCAATCGACAGCTTCGGACTTCGCGGAAAAGTTCGTGACGAACAGCGGCAGATACAGCCACGCTTTCGCCTGTTCAATAGCGTCCTCGCTTGAGGAAATCGCGCCGCGCGCAAAGTCGCGGTACGGGCGATTGTTCGCCACGAGGGGCAGTACCGTCTCCGGCGCGTAGGGGGCAGACGTTTCCGCAACCGCCGCGGTCAGCAGCAGCATCACACTCAGCAGCATTGCAAGGATTTTCCGCATTCTTGTTCCCTCCATCCAGCGGGTTTTCGCTTATAGAACGCTTCTGCGGCGGAAAATCTTCCCGGTGCCGGCAATCGAAATGCAAAAAATCCACCTTCCGGGGGGACTGCGCCCTTAGAAGGTGGATTTCTTATTACTTATCGAACAGTTCCTTCACCTTGTCGATGAAGGTCTTTCTCTGGTCGTACTGCTTGCCGTTGTCGTCGCCGTCGAACTGGCGGAGCAGTTCACGCTGCTTTTCGGTCAGGCGGCGCGGAGTTTCCACGCGCACCTTGAAAATCAGATCGCCCTTGTTGTTCGACCCAAGCTGCTGGATGCCCTTGCCGCGGATGCGGAACTCGGTGTCCGTCTGCGTGCCTTCGGGGATGGTGTACTTTACGCTGCCATCGAGCGTCGGGACGTCGATTTCCGCGCCGAGCGCCGCCTGCGTGAAGGAAATCGGCACTTCGAGGCGCAGGTTCGTGCCCTCGCGGCGGAAGAGCTTATGCGGCTTGACAGTAATCTGGATGAGCAAATCGCCATTCGGGCCGCCGTTCGCGCCGGGTTCGCCCTGCCCGCGCTTGCTCAGGACGATATTGTCATCCACACCAGCGGGGACATCGAGTTCCAGCGTCCGGCGCATCCGAACGCGCCCCGAACCGCCGCAGGACGAGCACTTGTCCTTGATGACCTTGCCGCTGCCGCCGCAAGCCGGGCAGGTACGCACGGTCGTCATCCAGCCGCCGCTCTGGCGGATTTGCCCCGTGCCTTTGCACATGGAGCAGGTCTGCGGCTGCGTGCCAGGCTTTGCGCCGCTGCCGCCGCAGGTTGCGCAGTTTTCATAGCGGTAAAATTCGACGGATTTATGGCAGCCCTTCGCCGCTTCCTCGAAGGTCAGGCGCAATTCATAGCGCACGTCGTTGCCCTGCCGAGGGGCATTCCGGCGCGCCTGTGCACTGCCGCCCATGCCGCCGTTGAACAGCTGGTCGAAGATATCGCCCATACCGCCCATACCGCCCATGCCGCTGAAGTCCATGCCGCCGAACGGATTGCCACCCGCGCCGCCGCCCATATCCGGGCCATCAAAGCCAAACTGGTCGTAACGGGCGCGCTTATCCGGGTCGGACAGCACCTCATTGGCTTCGTTCAGTTCCTTGAAGCGGGCTTCCGCTTCCTTGTCGTTGGGGTGCAGGTCGGGGTGGCATTCCTTCGCCTTCTTGCGGTAGGCGCGTTTAATGTCCTCATCCGTCGCGTTTTTATCGATACCCAGCACTTCGTAATAATCGCGCTTGTTCGCCACGTTTGTTCACCTCTGATTGAAAATCCGGCTTTTTGCATTGCTCATGCAGAGAATTTCGCCTCTGCGGAGGCGACCAAAGGGCTTTCCGCTCGCCCTTTGGAAACCTTCGGGTCGCCACTTCCGGAATTGATTTTTTCCGGAGCAAGGGAATCGCGCCTGCGGGCGCGACAAGGGGGCAATGGAAACGGACGAAGTCCGCGGTCGCCCCCTTGACCCCTTCGGGTCGCCGCTACCGGAGTTGGTTTTTATCGAAACAAGGAAAACCGCATCCGCGTCGCCCCAAAACCCTGCATGGGCGATTGACCCAAATATACCGGGAGGCACGTTGGACGGCACTCCCGGCTCGGATATGACTTGCATCCGCAGAAACAGCCGGTGCTGCTTCTGCGGATGTTTCATTGCTTAGTGAACGTCGCCGTCCGCCTCATAGGTGCCGTCCGCATTCTGCGTACCGGCCTGCGGCTGTTCGGGGTTCGCGCCCTGCTCGCCGCCCTGCTGCTGATACAGCTTGCCGAAGATGGCGTACACCTTCTGGGTGAAGGCATCCATCGCGTTCTTGATTTCTTCCGCGTTGTTGCCCTCGCGCACCTTCTTGAAGTTCGCGATTTCGCTCTCGACGGTCGCCTTGTCTTCCGCGGACAGCTTGTCGCCGTTCTCGCGCAGCTGCTTCTCCATCTCGTAAATCATGGAGTCAGCATGGTTGAGGGTTTCGACTTCTTCCTTGCGCTTCTTGTCCTGCTCAGCGTACTGCTCAGCTTCCTTGACGCGCTGGTTGATTTCTTCCTCGGTCAGGTTGGAGGAAGCAGTGATGGTAATCTTCTGCTCGTTGCCAGTCGCCTTATCCTTTGCGGAGACATTCACGATGCCGTTCGCGTCGATGGAGAAGGTGACTTCAATCTGCGGCACGCCACGGGGAGCGGGCGCAATGCCGGTCAGCTGGAAGCGGCCCAAGGACTTGTTGTCGTAAGCCATCTGACGTTCGCCCTGCAGGACGTTGATTTCAACCGTCGTCTGACCATCCGCCGCGGTGGAGAACACCTGCGACTTGCTGGTCGGGATGGTGGTGTTGCGGTCAATCAGGCGCGTGAAGATGTGACCTTCGGTTTCCAGACCCAGAGACAGCGGCGTGACGTCCAGCAGCAGCACGTCCTTCACTTCGCCGCCCAGCACGCCGCCCTGAATGGCAGCGCCGATAGCCACGCACTCGTCCGGGTTGATGCCCTTGAAGGGTTCCTTGCCGGTCACGCGCTTCACAGCCGCCTGAACAGCCGGGATACGAGTAGAACCGCCAACCAGAATAATCTTGCTGATGTCATTGTAGGTCAGACCCGCGTCCTTCAAAGCCTTTTCCATAGGCGTGATGGTCGCCTGCACGAGGTCAGCGGTCAGTTCCTCGAACTTCGCACGGGTGATGGTGACGTCGAGGTGCTTCGGGCCATTGGCATCCGCCGTGATGAACGGCAGGTTGATGTTCGCGCTGGTGGTGCCGGACAGGTCAATCTTCGCCTTTTCCGCTTCCTGCTTCAAGCGCTGGCTCGCAGCACGGTCCTTGCGCAGGTCAATGCCGTTTTCCTTCTGGAACTGATCCGCCACATAGTCGATAATGCGCTGGTCGAAGTCGTCGCCGCCCAGGCGGGTGTTGCCGTTGGTGGCAAGCACTTCAAACACGCCATCGCCAATGTCGAGGATGGACACGTCGAACGTGCCGCCGCCGAGGTCGTACACCAGAATCTTCTGGTTGCCGTCCTTCTCAAGGCCGTACGCCAGAGAAGCAGCCGTCGGCTCGTTGATGATACGCAGCACTTCCAGACCCGCGATACGGCCAGCGTCCTTGGTCGCCTGACGCTGAGCGTCATTGAAGTACGCCGGGACGGTGATAACCGCCTGCGTGACCTTTTCGCCCAGATAGGCTTCCGCGGTTTCCTTCATCTTCGTCAGGATCATAGCGGAAATGTCCTGAGGGGTGTAGGCCTTGCCGTCGATGTTCACCTTGTAGTTCGTGCCCATCTCACGCTTGATGGAGATGACGGTACGGTCGGGGTTGGTCACGGCCTGACGCTTTGCGATCTGACCGACCATGCGCTCGCCGTCCTTGGAGAAAGCCACAACAGACGGCGTAGTGCGCGCGCCTTCCGCGTTCGGGATAACAACCGGCTGGCCGCCTTCCATGACCGCCACGCAGCTGTTCGTCGTACCAAGGTCAATACCAATAATCTTGCTCATAATCTTGTCCTCCAATATCTATGTCGAATGTTTAGGAAATTGTCTGATTTATGCAGTGGGCATTGCTGCCCGAACTGTCTGATTGAATGGGGCTTAGTCGGGCACGACCTTCACCATCGCGTGACGGAGAACGGTCTTGTCCATCATGTACCCCTTCTGGAGCACCATGCACACCGTGCCGGGTTCGCCGTCATCCGCCGTTCCCTGCATGATGGCTTCCTCCAGATTCGGGTCAAACTTTTCGCCGAGGCGGTCAATGGGTGTCACGCCTAACTTTTCGTAGGCGGCAACCATCTGCTTGCGCGTCATCTCCACGCCGGTTTTGAGGGCGTCGGCATCCGCATTCTCTGCGGCAGCCAGCGCGCGTTCAAGGTTATCCAGCACGGGGAGCATCGCGGTCGCGACCTTGCGCTGACCCTCCGCGAAAGCATCCGCGCGGACGCCTTCGTTGCGGCGGCGGAAGTTGTCAAAATCCGCCTGCACGCGCTGGGCGAGCGCCAGATACTCATCCGCCTTGGCAGCGGCCTTCTTGAGTGCGTCCACGTCCGGAGCATCCGCCTGCGGGGCGGGTTCCTGCGGCGCTTCGGCAGCCGGCTGCTCCTGATCTGTCACGTCGGGGGTCATATCTTCCTCCGGCTGCTTCGGGGTTTTCTGCTGCTCATTCATCGGTCGCTTTCTGCCTTTCTTCCATTTCATTGCTATTTATCCAGCTTCTTATTTTTCTGTGGCGCCTGACTTCCGAACATCTCGGACAGCTGCTGACCCATCGTGTTCATGACGGACAGCACCCGGCTGTACCGCATTCGCGTCGGGCCAATCACGCCGATTGTCCCCTGCCGGCCGGAGCCGGTAGAGTACGTCGCGGTGACGATGGAGCAATCCGCCATTTCCGGCACGCCCGTTTCCGGGCCAATGCGGACGGTGAACGCCATTTCACCCTTCTGACTGATGATGTCCGCCAGACGGTCGCGCGTTTCCATCAGGCTGAGGAACGACCGCGCCTTTTCCATGTCGCTGTATTCGGGGTACGCGAGCATGTTGCTCGTGCCGCCGACTGCTACATGCGGGTGCGTCATTTCGTCCTGCTGGCCCAGCGCCTTGCCCAAGCCCTGCAGGAGACGCTCGTTCTCGTGCATTCCCTGCATCAGCTGCGGCATCTGCGCCACTGCCTCATGGAGCGTCAGCCCCTGAAGGCGTTCGGTCAGCGTCTTGCTGATGGCGTAGAGCGCGTCGCTGTCGAGATCGCTTGCCACCTGCACCACCTGATCGCGGACAATGCCCATATCCGTCACGATGACGACCAGCGCGGATGTATCCGACACCGGCACGAGCTGAATCGTGCGAATCTTCGGCATTTTCCCCGTCGGCGGCAGTACCACGGCGGTGTAGCTTGTCAGGGAGGAAAGCACCTGTGCGGCGTGGTCTATCACATCCTCCATTTGATGCATCCGCCCCAGAAAATGCCCCTTGGCCGCCGCATCGCTATCCGACGGAATGCGCCCCGTCTTCAGCAGCTGATCGACATAGAGCCGATACGCTTTTGCGGACGGGATGCGTCCTGCGGAGACATGCGGCTGATCGAGGTAGCCCAGTTCCTCCAGATCGCTCATCTCATTGCGGATGGTCGCGGAGGACAAGCCCATGTCGTATTTCTTCGAGATGGTTCTTGACCCCACCGGCACAGCGGTGAGGATGTAGTCGTCAATGATGGCTTGCAGAATTCTGAACTTCCGTTCATCCATCATCATGACCAATCCCTCCTCTCCGTGAACCATGCTGGTCTGTGTTGTTAGCACTCACCGTGGTCGAGTGCTAATCACATGACATAATATACCCCTGTCAAGTCACTTTGTCAAGGGGTTCGCGGGAATTTTTTTCATCTTTTCTGTAAACTCGGTTTGACAAATCTGTGAACGCGTGATTTTTTCGCCGGAATCAGCGGTTTTGCGCACCAAAAAGCGGCTGCCCGGAATCGCTCCCAAGGCAGCCGCCCATGTTATCAATGTTCTTGCAAATCACGGAACTTCCGCGTTTCATCCTCCGAAAGCGTCTCATACGGCATGAAGAACCGCACATAGATGTACTGCGGGAGAAACAGCAGCAGCATAAACAGCAACCAGACAGCAAACCACCCGATGGCATTATTCATGCTGTTACGGAAAAAAATGCACACCACGAAGATGACAAGCTCAATCGGCATGAGCACAGTAGCCGCCTTGAATCTGCTCGGTTTGCACAGCTTCCCGCAGTGCGGACAACGCGTCCAGTTGTACCGCGCCATCGCATCCCAATAAGTGTGCTGAAAGTAGTGATATTCTGTGCATTTTCTCGCCATGGTTGTCCCTCATTTCCGCCCATTTTTCACGGCTCCATCGCCGCCGAATCCGGTTCGGGCGTCGGGGTCACAAAGACCTCCAAATGGCTATCCTGAAAGCCGTCGAAGGGGAAATAGCCGCTGATTTCGTCGCCGTCGGGGTCAGGGGTTGCAGTCGGGCCGGCATCGTTGTTCAGCAGCAGACCGCCGTCCACGCTTCCCGGCTGGGGGAAGATAATCGTCAGCTGCATCCAGTTCGCATTGTCGTGGTACTGGTTCGGGTAGTATGCGCCATACAGGCGTGTCTGCGTCCCCTGCGAGAGAATCGGCTGTTCCTCGAAGGACTCCACCACGCCATTGCCGTTGCTCTCCTGCACCTTGCGCACATACGTCTGCACCGCCGACACCGCCTCGTCCAGCGTGATGCTGTTCGGGCTGGTCTGCTGCACCAGCGCGCCGCCGATGAGGGCGAAGTTCGTCAGGTTATCCATGCGCAGGACAAGGCTGGTGATGCCTGTCGCGTTCATGTTCACGGTGATTTCGGCGTGCTGAGCAAGCTCCGCGCCGTCCAAGCCAAGGCTGGCGAACGTCGGGTACAGCTCATAGCACGGATCAATTTTCCCCGCACCGGAAGAAACAAGCGTCTCATTGACGCGCCGGATATAGTCTTTCAGCATCTCAACCGCCGCATTTCCGGACAAATTCTGCCCGGCGGCAGGCGTATCCCAGTCAATATCGCCAGATGCCCACGCGACTGCGCACACGAGCATCGTCATCAGCACCAGCAGCGCCGCGCGGCGCAGGGTTTTGCTCATGCTCACTTCTTCGCTTCCAGCATTGCCTGCCGCAGTTCGACGAAGCGGGCGATGAGCTCCGCTGTACCCTCCACGCCGAGCTTGCCCGTGTCCACGCACAGGTCGTAGTTGTTCACGTCGCCCCACGTTGCGGTAGCATAATAATTATAGTAGGAAGCGCGCTGCTTATCCGCCTTGCGGATGCGATCCTCCGCCTTCTGCGGGTCAACGCCATAGTATTTCACAGCGCGTTCCACCTTGCTCTGCATTTCCGCCTTCAGGAACACGCTGATGGTGTTCGGGCGGTCTTTGAGCACATAGTCAGCGCAGCGGCCGACGATGACGCACGGACCCTTATCGGCAATCGAGCGGATGGCATCGAACTGCGCGAGGAAAATCTTATGGTTCAGCGGCATGTCCATATAGTACGAACCGGCGTCGCCATGCACCTGCATCCCGGTGACGAGATTGAAGAGCAGGGAGCGGGTCGGCTTTTCGTCGTGATCCTCGAAGATTTCTTCGCAGATGCCGCTCTGCTTGGCAGCTTCGGACAAAAGTTCCTTATCGTAGAACGGGATACCGAGCTTTTCCGCGAGCATCCGTCCGACATAGCGTCCGCCCGAGCCAAACTGTCTGCCGATGGTGATGACACAATTCGTCTTCATATGAAATACCTCACTTTCCTGAGGGTAAAGCGGCATAGCCTACCCACTTTATCCCCTTTCAGTATAGCACAAAATGCCCGTTTGGGCAATGGTGTTTTTGTTTTTCATGTGGTTTATGGTTGATTCCGCGTCAAAATGGTATTTGCGTCTGCAAACGCGGTTTTTCTGCCGCAAAAAAATCCAACAAACTTAGATGCGAGCCGAAGGGGTCAAGGGGGTGGTCGCCTCCCATGTTCCTTGAACTGTATTGGAAGGCTTTTTAGTTTGCTGGACAGAATAAATAATTATTCCTCAAACGGCATCGACGTCCTATCCGCCTTTTCCAGCTCCGCCTCCAAATCCACCGGCTTGCCATACTTCTCCTCATACGCCGCGTCCCGCTGCGTCATCTGCAGCCGCTTCGTATGCACATACGCCAAATTCGACGGAGACGCCTTCGCTGCCGTCATCGTCAGCCGCTTCTGCCCGTCCGATTCCAAGCGCAGGCGGACGCGAATCAGCATATTCCCATGCTGCGGGCACTTTGCTATGCTGATATACTTATCCGCCGCCTGCCGGACGTATGCGCCGTCCTCTAACTTCATCTTCTTCCCGCACACGGGGCAGCGCGGCACGCGGGCGAAATCGCTCGCGAACGCCTCGTTCACCGTGCCGAACGTCTCGCCGCCAGCGCGCTCACGCTTGTCAGTGTGGATGAGCGGACGCGGCTTCTGCGGGTACTTCAGCACATCCTCCGGCTGCGGCAGACGCGCGAACACCAGCGCCGTGTAGTACGCGTCGTGCAGGGCATTGTGGAAGTAACGGGCGGTGTCCGGCTCAATGCCGAGCATCTCCATGGCGACCTTCAAGCCCTTGCGGTCACGACAGCCGTTGACATCTGAGAACAGGCGCTGAATGTCGCAAATCGGCGGCATCGGCTCGGTGCAGCCGAAAAAGTCCATGTTCTGCTTCCAGACGCTGATGTCGTCGCAGCCCCACGTCAACAGCGTGTATTCCTCGCCGCACCACGCCGTGAACTGCGCCATCGCGTCCAAGAACGTCGGCGCATCCGCCAGTTCCTCCGCGCCCAGCTGCGTCATCTTGCGAATGCGTGGATGAATCTTCACATAATACTGCGGACGAATCGGGATGGAAATGCTGTCCACCACCTGATATTTGTCGTCCACCTTCACCGCGCCGATTTGAATCATCTCGAACACGAGCCGATCCCCGACCTGCCGGAATACCGAACTGTCAAACGACATCGGCTGATTCCACTCAAGGTCTACCACGATATAATGCAATGGTCTCAATCTCCCCAGTATTTTTATATTGCTTCTATTTCTTCTTCGCCTGCGCTCTGACCCGCCAGCGCGCCTGTTGCCCATGCGATTTGCAAGTTGTAGCCGCCCGTGTGTGCGTCCACGTCAATGACTTCCCCGGCGAAATACAGCCCGCTGACTTTCCTGCTTTCCATCGTCGCCGGGTCGATTTCACGCACATTCACGCCGCCGCGGGTGACGATGGCTTCCTCGATGGGCGCTAATTTTTTCAGCGGAATCGGCAGCGCTTTGAGGGCGGACACCAGCTTCTCGCGCTCTTCTTTCGTCACCTGCGCGCAGACCTTGCTCCCGTCCACGCCGCAAAGCTCCGGGAAAATCTCCGCAAAACTTGCCGGCAGCAGGCGGGGCAGCACGTTACGCAGCTGACGGCGGCTGTCCTCCGCCAATTCGCGCTGAAGCCGCGTGTCCAGCTGCTGCGCCGTCAAGCCCGGCTTCAAATCCAGCGTCACGTTCGCCTCCGCCAAATTTTCCGGCAGGTGGCAGGACATCGTGAGCGTCAGCGGCCCGGAAATGCCGAAATGCGTGAACAGCATCTCACCCAAATCCGAATACAGCACCTTCTTGCCTTTTTTCAGCGTCAGCGCGACGTTTTTCAGCGCCAGCCCCTGCAAGCGCCCGCACCAGTCGCAATCCGTTTCGATCGCGGACAGCACGCCCATGCGCGGGGTCGTCGTGTGCCCGACGCTCTCCGCCAGATGATAGCCGTCGCCCGTCGAACCCGTCAGCGGACACGATAGCCCACCCGTCGCCAGAATCACCCGCTCCGCCGGAAGCGCCGTGCCGTCCATCAGGCGAACGCCGGTTACATGCAGCGCGCCGTCCTCCGCCGTCTCCGTCATCAGCGCCTGCACCCGGCTGCCATAGCGCACTTCAACGCCGCTTTGCTGCATCAGCCGCGCCAGCGTCCGCGTCACGTCGCTCGCCTTCTCCGTCGCCGGAAAAACGCGCCGACCGCGCTGCACCACCACCGGGCATCCCGCGCCTTCCAGCAGCTGCATCATGTCCTGCGGCGAAAAGAACGACAGCGCGCTGTACAGGAACCGCGGATTCCGCGCCACTTCGTGCAGGAACTCATCCAGCGTGCAGTCATTGGTGACGTTGCAGCGCCCTTTCCCGGTGATGTACACCTTTTTGCCCAGCTTTTCGCCGCGTTCCAGCAGCGTCACGCGCGCGCCCGCTTTGCCCGCGAAGATGGATGCCATCATCCCCGCCGCGCCGCCGCCAACCACAACCACCCGGCGTTCAGGAACGGACATCCCCATGGCCTTCTTCCTCCAAATACACTTCGTACGTCTCCCAAATGGATTCCAGCTGCTTGAAATGCTGGCTCAGCGCCTGCTTGCGGTGCAGCCCCAGCGTCACCAGCAGGGCGTTAATCAGGCTCAGCGGCGCGGCGAGCGAATCCACAAACGACGCCATATCCGTCCGCGCCGTCAGCGATAGATCCGCAATTTCTGCCAGCGGCGACATCGGGCCATCCGTAATCGCCACCACCTGCGCCCCGCAGCGTTTCGCGAACCGCATCGCCTCCAGCGTCCGCGTGGAGTAGCGCGGGAAGGAAATGCCAATCAGCACATCATTCTCCCGCAGCTTGATGATTTCCTCAAACACATCCGTCGCGCCGGAAGATACCAGATGCACATTATCAAAAATATAATTCAGATAATACCCCATGAACTGCGCCAGCGGGGCCGCTGACCGCAAGCCCATAACATACACGGCATTGGCGTTCAGCAGCCGCTGCACTACCTCGTCGAACACCTGCTGCTCAACCTGTTCCAAGGTGTTGCGCAGGTTCTGCATGTCGCTCTTCAGCACCGTCGTCAGCGCCGCCGACGGGTCAAGCTCCGTCGCCATCTCGAAGCGCTGATTCGCTGTCAAGCGATGGCTGACAAGCTCCTGCAGCGAGCGCTGGAGCTGCGGATAGCCCTCATACCCCATTGCCGCTGCAAAGCGCACGACAGTGGATTCGCTCACGCCCACGCTCTCCCCTAGGCGGCTGGCGGTCATGAACACCGCCTTATCATAATGCTCGACGATATACTGTGCGATCTTCCGATGACCCTTGCTCAGGCGTTTGCCCGACTGATTCAGGCGGTCGATCATATCCTGCATGTCCTGCATGACGATTCCCTTCTTCTCTGTTCATGCGGCGCGCCCGACCACGCCGATATAGTCCTGCTTCATTATACGGGAAAGGAGGGTGATTTGCAAGTGGAATCCGATAAAAATGCAAAAAAAACCGAATTTTGCCGACTTTATTTCTGGAAATGGGGCAAATATTGCAGGGGTGGAGGAAATGCGCAATGAGCAATGAGAAGCCGCACACGGATGAAGCAAGGAAAAGCGTTCATCGCAATTGTGTGTCCGCAGTCGCATCCGTCAAACGCTGTCTTTCGACCTGCTCAGCATTGTCGCTCCAGATGGGCGCGACCAGACACACCGGCTGCTCACTTCCACCTCGCGCACCGGCATGTAACCTCTTTCCGCACTTAGTGGCTCGTCATGTAACCATTGTATTTCAATTGTATCCGATTGTACTTTTTGTGTTTTTCTGCAAAAAATCCGTGTTTTTTTACATTCAGCACTTTTCTTTTTCTCTCATCCGTGATAGAATAGAAGCGTGAATGCTTCTTATTGTGCAGTCGGACGTCAGGCAGTAGCAATTTGAAAGTTCCGTTTCTCTTTGCGCTTGTTTTGTCGAGTTTTTACTTCCATTTTTTTCTGTCGACTTTGAAGGAGGTTCTTCCCCGTGGATGATGCGAAACGCCCTGCGCCAGAAACCGTCAATTTCTCATCCTGCC
>ERZ826242.1218-NODE-1218-length-29497-cov-3.854426_pt1 | contig 29497 bp, 24 predicted proteins | sample MGYA00519871_ERZ826242 | MGnify/ENA primary metagenome ERZ826242 (study PRJEB31778, sample SAMEA3449226) | human gut metagenome | biome: human gut; feature: human-associated habitat; material: faeces | place: United Kingdom | collected 2010/2012 ...
AGAAGGTGCGCGGAGAGAATTTTGAGGTTCTCTGTGAGACCATTAAAAAGACTGCTTTCAAAGTAACCCGTGTGGGACAGCTGGTAGCACAGGAAGCATCTAAACGCCTGGGTGTACCGTTTGGAATTGTTGATCTCTCTCTTGCACCGACACCGGCAATTGGCGACAGCGTAGCAGAGATCCTTGAAGAAATCGGGCTTGAAAGAGTAGGAGCACCAGGAACAACTGCAGCACTTGCGCTTTTGAACGATCAGGTTAAAAAAGGCGGTGTTATGGCGGCACAGGCAGTTGGAGGTTTAAGCGGTGCATTTATTCCGGTCAGTGAAGACCAGGGAATGATTGATTCGGTAAATCTTGGTGCGCTGACACTGGAAAAACTGGAAGCTATGACTTGTGTCTGCTCTGTAGGACTTGACATGATTGCTATACCGGGTGACACAAAAGCATCTACTATTGCAGGAATTATTGCAGATGAATCTGCAATCGGTATGATCAATCAGAAGACAACAGCTGTCAGACTGATTCCTGTAATTGGTAAGGGAGTAGGCGAGACAGTAGAGTTTGGCGGACTGCTGGGATATGCACCGATCATGCCAGTGAATCAGTTCTCCTGTAATGCATTTGTAGAACGTGGCGGACGTATTCCGGCACCAATCCATAGCTTTAAGAACTGATTTTAAAACGTATTTCCCTGGGGAGAAGCAGAGCCCCGGGGATTTTTTTGTCTTATTATCCTTTGATGTAATTCTAAACGTTTTTTTATTGAAAGTTAGAAGATTACTGAAAATACTTTATTTAACATAATAATTATGTTATAACATAATATATGATAAAAATGAAAAATAATGTTATATATTGATTTTAAAGGATATAAAGGAGACTTCACTAATAAGAAAATGAATGAACAAATAAAAAGCTATATAGAAAAAATACTGGGAATATCGGTGCAGTTTCACCACTGGAAAGGTGAACTGGAACTGCCGTTTTATATTACAGAGCGCTACGATATGCGACTTGCGGAGCTTGATGATATTCGCTGTATTTTTCTCAGCCCGAAGAAAAAGCTGAATCAGATTGGTTCGCTTAAAAAGCAGATCCGGCGAATTCAGATGGAGGAATCACTGCCGGTTGTGTTTGTTTTTGATAAGATGGATTGTTATCACAGAGATGCTTTTATTCATGCACATCTTCCTTTTATTGTAGTAGGAATCCAGCTTTATCTGCCGTTTATGGGAATATATCTTCAGGAAAAATATATAAAGGAAATCAAGACTTCGGATACGTTTCAGCCCTTTACACAGCTACTGCTCTTCTACTGGTATTATCAGCAGGAAAATTGTCTTTACATGAATGATATGGTAAAAATACTTGGCTGTTCAGCGATGACTGTAACGCGTGCGTTTCGCCAGCTGGAGGAGACTGGTTTGTTTGAAACCGGCAAAACCGGTGTGCAGAAATATCTGAAAGGAACAGAAGAACGAAATGTGATCCTGCAGCAGCTGGAAGATGCTTTGAGTACTCCTGTAGCAGAAACTGTATTTATAAGTAAAAAGGAACTGGAAGAGGGAACAGATATTTCAGAGCGTTTCCTTTCGGGCAATTCGGCACTTATCCATATCGGAAAAGACGCGGAAGAAGAAGTTCCGTGCTATGCAGTGAATAAAAAAACATTTCATCTATCGGGAAGTAAAGAACTTCTGAATGCAGAAACACAGGCAGAAGTGCAGCTGTGGAAATATGATCCTTCTATATTAGCGAAGAATGGTTTCATAGATCCTCTTTCCCTGGCATTGAGTTTTCAGAAACCAGCGGATACTTTTCTAAAAAATGATTGACAGCAACGATTTCCTGTGGTAAAGTATAAAATAACAAAACCGATGAGGAAGAAGAGTAAATAATTTCGTATCATTCCAGAGAGCAGGTGTTGGTGTAAGCCTGTATGAAACAGATTATTGAATGGCCTTCCGAGGGCAGCCCGAAATTTTAATCTGAAGAGTAGGCGCTGACGGGAACCGAACCCGTTATCAATCAGGAGTGTATGTTTGTACATGAGAAAGTGGACGATACGTCAATTTGAGTGGCACCGCGATAATAAGAAATTATTACCGTCTCAAGCATAGCTTGGGACGGTTCTTTTTTTCTCATGGAACATGAAATGTAGAAACACATAAAATGCAGAAAAGAGAGGAAAAAGACTATGAAAAAAAGAATGTTAGTAATCGCAGCAGCAGTAACAGCAACTATGATGATGACCTGTCCGGTAATGGCAGATGATTTTAAAGTAGGTATCTGTAATTATGTGGATGATGCTTCTTTAAATCAGATTGTAGATAATATTCAGTCCCGCCTGGAAGAAATCGGTGAAGAAAAAGGGGTTACATTTGACGTATCTTATGATAACTGTAATGCAGATGCCAGCGTTATGGAACAGATCATCTCTGATTTTCAAGCTGACAATGTAGATCTGATGGTAGGCGTGGCTACACCGGTGGCAATGCGTATGCAGTCTGCAACAGAAGGAACCGACACACCGGTTGTTTTCTCCGCAGTATCTGATCCGGTTGGTTCCGGACTTGTGGATTCTCTGGAAGCTCCTGGAGCAAACATCACAGGAACCAGTGATTATCTGGACACTTCTTCTATTATGAAACTGATCCAGGCACAGAACCCGGATGTAAAAAAAATCGGTCTTCTCTATGATGTCGGACAGGATTCTTCTACAACAGCGATCCAGGAAGCAAAAGATTACCTGGATGAACAGGGAATTGAATATGTAGAGCGTACCGGAACGACAACAGACGAAGTACAGCTTGCAGCAGAAGCACTGATTGCTGATGGCGTAGATGCCGTATTTACACCTACTGACAATACTATCATGACAGCAGAACTTTCTATTTATGAGAAATTCATCGAAGCCGGAATTCCGCACTATACAGGAGCTGACTCCTTTGCGCTGAACGGAGCATTTGTGGGATATGGTGTTGACTATGCGAATCTTGGACAGAAAACAGCTGATATGATTGCTGATATTCTGGTAGATGGAGCAATACCATCAGAAACTGCAGTTGAAACATTTGACAATGGTACTGCAACAGTAAACACAGAAACATGTGAAGCTCTCGGTCTTGATTTTGATACTGTAAAGAAAGCATTTGAGCCTCTCTGCACACAGGTAAATGAAATCACAACTGCTGAAAGCTTTGATGATGTAGAAGCAAAATAAACATTAACTGGAGGAATTTACTGTGACGATTGCAACTATGCTCTCCCTTGGAGAGACTGCTCTGAAGCTTGGACTGATCTGTTCTTTGACAGTTCTTGCTCTGTTTCTTAGTTATTCTATGCTGAATGTCTGCGATCTTTCTACAGACGGCTGCTTTACTTTTGGCGCTGCTGTAGGAGCCGTAGTAGCTGTGAGCGGGCATCCTTTTCTGTCTATTATAGCTGCTATGGCGGCAGGTATTATATCAGGATTTGTAACGGCGATCCTGCAGACAAAGCTCGGTGTAGATAGTCTGCTTGCAGGTATTATCGTAAATACTGCACTGTATTCGGTGAATATTGCAGTGATGGGAGGTTCTTCTCTTATTAATATGAACCGGACGACCACCGTGTTTACCATGATGAAAGATACACTTGCAGGCACTCCGCTGAAAGGAAGAGAAGATATCATTATTGCAGCGATCGCAGTGATCCTCGTGATCATATTTCTGGTATTTTTCCTGAAAACAAGACTTGGTCTTGCAATCAGGGCAACTGGAAATAATTCAGATATGGTAAAATCATCTTCGATCAATCCGGTGTTTACAACGGTAATTGGTCTTTGCGTAGCAAATGCATTTACAGCACTTTCCGGATGTCTTTTGTCCCAGTCACAGAAATCTGTAGATATCAATATTGGCCAGGGTATGGTAACGATTGCACTGGCATCTCTGCTGATCGGAGGTACGATTCTGGGACGTGGTGGAATCTTTGTAAGAGCAGTGGGAATGGTTCTTGGTTCATTTATCTTCCGCCTTGTATATACGATTGCACTTCGGTTTAATATGCCGGCATTTATGTTGAAACTGGTATCCTCTGTCATTGTTGTTCTTGCAATATCTGGTCCATATCTTAAGAAACAGTGGCCACAGATTCGAAGAAGAATGACACATACAAAAGGAGGCAGATGATTCATGTTAAAAATCAGCCATATTTCCAAGACATTTAATCCGGGAACAGTAAACGAGAAAAAAGCAATTGAGGATTTATCTCTGGAACTGAAACAGGGAGATTTTGCAACGATCATTGGCTCCAATGGCGCTGGAAAGTCCACGTTATTCAATGCAATCTGCGGAGATTTCCTGACCGATACAGGCTCGATCGAACTGGATAACAAAGATATCACATTTATGCCGCAGCATGCACGGGCAAGAAGCATTGGACGGCTTTATCAGGATCCGATGCGTGGAACTGCACCGGGCATGACGATTGAAGAAAATCTTGCGCTTGCAGCAGGTAAGGGAGGATGGCTTTCACATACGACTCGTCAGGAAAAAGAACGCTTTCGTGAAGAATTGAAGAAACTGGATATTGGTCTTGAAGAACGGATGAGCCATCCGGTAGGGCTTCTTTCCGGTGGACAGAGACAGGCACTGACACTTCTGATGGCGACAATGAATCCGCCGAAACTTCTTCTTTTGGATGAACATACAGCAGCACTTGATCCTGGCACAGCAGAAAAAGTTCTGAATCTTACCAGACGGATCGTAGAAGAACATCAGCTTACCTGTCTGATGATCACACACAATATGCAGTCTGCGATTGAACTTGGTAACCGTATCCTGATGATGGACTCCGGTAATATTGTGCTTGATATCGGAGGCGAAGAAAAGAAAAATATGACAGTAGAGGGACTTCTGGAGAAATTCAGAAGTGGCGCTGGTAAAGCACTCGATAATGACCGTATCCTGCTGTCCGATTAAATGCTTTATGATTAAGCAGAATGTGAGAGAAAGACTTTTCGACTATTCGTTGGAAGGTCTTTTTTTCTTGCAGTTTTTTGCAGATTTATGGCATGACGGCCCGCAGGCAGGTGTAAAATACTATTACTATGTAGTTGCATGCAAGAATGGCACAACATACAACTGGAAACCATCAGATAATAATAAATATGATGACGATGAAGATGATGTAATCACAAGTGGATGCAGCGCAGCAGCAACAGCATCTGTTTCCAACACAACGATTGGCAAGACTAAGATTACATCCGGCAAGAGCTCTAAAGGTAAAGTAAACCTGAAGTGGCAGAAAGTAAATGGTGCAGCAGGATATGTTGTTTATCGTTCTACAAAGAAAGGTTCCAGATATACTAAGATTGCTGAGATTACAAAAGGATCTACTGTAAAATATACAGATAAAACTGCTAAGAAAGGCAAAAAATACTACTACAAAGTTCGTGCCGTAAAAGCAAATGAAGCTGGTGTAGACGTGTTCTCCGCTTATTCTGCAGCTAAAGCAGTCAAAGTGAAATAATGTTTTGGATTTAAGATAAAATCTGATTCTGTCAGAATAAAAGGACAGCTGGCCCTATAAAAGGACCAGCTGTTTTTGATATTCATGAACAAAAGGACGCCCTGTTTTCTGAGCCAGAATACTTTCGTAGATATTGGAAGCTCTCAGATTATCATTCCATATTTTCTGTCCGTCTGCTGAAAGAATTCCCAAGGCATCGGCAGCTTTCGTGATGACAGGGATAGTTGTATGCTGCTTGATTTCTTTAAGCAGAGGGGAAGAAGATTTTCTGAATCCCAGGACACGTGCATATGGTATTCCTTTTGGTTGTTCCCTGATTTTCAGAATTGTGTGGAGGAGTGCCCGTTGAATTCTTGTATAAGTGAGCTCTTTTGTCTTCAGAAGTTCAGTAAACTGAGTGAAATTTTCAAAATGATTGATCTGACTGTAAATTCTGGTGGCCAAATCTTTTGACATATCAGCATAGCCGATAAGTGATTCAGGAGTTTCGTTTAACAGACAATACTGTAACAGAAGAGAAAAATCATTTTCCAGCAGAAACTCTTTTTTATTAACAGCAGTTTCCAGAACCAATGCGGCATTGTCCGGAAGTTCCCCTAGAATTTCACTGATGCCAAAACCTGATTTTAAAGCATTTCGGATCGCGGAAGCAGAAGCAAAATTTAATGATGATGAAGCGGTCTGTTGATCCGGAAACGTTTCATGGTATCCCATTCCCTGCCGTTTCAGAGTGACCGGCCGGATGGAACTATCTAAACGGAGCAATGCTTTACAGTATTCGATGCCAAGGATGTTGTTTGGTAAATTTAAAATCTGTACGATTTGATTGAGAAGTGGCGTCAGAATACCATCAAAATCGTCACCCTCAAAATGATGAGGATCTTTGAAATATTCGATCAGCGCCTGGCTTCTGGCAGCGGGGAAAGACAGCCCTTCGCTCAAAAAAGTTTTCAGAAGTACACGGTATTCTTTGGGTTCTTTTACAAGGACAGCAGCAAGTTCCTGTAGTGCAGAAACTTCACCATATTCACTTCCAAAACAGAGCTGGTCAACGACATGCAGATTGTCCAGTATGGAAACACCGGCCATGGCAAATGTCTCTGCACTGGCAGTACTTACGGACACCGGCATTTCAAGTACAAGATCGGCACCGCATCGAAGTGCCATTTCTGCACGCAGATGTTTGGGCAGCAGAGCAGGAGTACCTCTTTGCACATAATCGCCACTCATGACTACGATCACATAATCTGCCTGCAGTTCTTTTTTGCAGTAATTTATCTGGTATTTATGACCTCTGTGAAATGGATTATACTCCGCAATGATTCCGGTTACATTCATATGAAATACCTGCCTTTGTACAAATTAAAATTATTTTTTATTGTATCATCTGACGGAAAATTTATAAAGAAAAACTGCAAAACATTTCAGAGCATATTTCCGGCATGGGAAAATAATAAAATTGCACGTTAAAAAATACCACTCTTTGGAAGAATCTCTCTGTCAACTACTTGAAATGCACAAATTCTGGGGGTATAATGAATTCAGCTGTGAGGTCATGTTTCAGACGCTCACACGGTCTGATGACCGAAATAACGAAAGGAGCCATTTAATCATGGGATTTGTTGATTTACTCAAAGAAAGAGCAAAAAAAAGCATCAAAACTATCGTACTGCCAGAGACAGAGGATATGAGAACTATCGAGGCAACAGATAAGATTCTGAAAGAGGGAGTTGCTAAGATTATCCTCATCGGTAACGAAGAAGAAATCAATAAGAAAGCTGCAGAAGGCGGATTCGATATCTCCGGAGCAACCATCGTTGATCCTGAGACATCTGACAGAACTCAGGCATACATTGATAAATTTGTAGAACTGAGAGCTAAAAAAGGTATGACACCTGAAAAAGCAAAAGAAATCCTTCATACTCAGTACCCATACTATGGTGTAATGATGGTAAAAATGGGTGATGCAGACGGTATGGTATCCGGTGCGTGCCATTCTACAGCAGACACACTTCGTCCATGTCTGCAGATCCTGAAAACCAAACCGGGAACAAAACTTGTATCCGCATTCTTCCTGATCGTAGTCCCGGATTGCGAATATGGTGCAAACGGTGCATTTGTATTTGCTGACTCTGGTCTGAACCAGAATCCGACTCCGGAAGAACTTTCTGCAATCGCAGCATCTTCAGCAGAATCCTTCCAGCTTCTTGTTCAGGAAGAACCAGTCGTTGCAATGCTTTCACACTCTACAAAGGGAAGTGCAAAACATCCGGACGTAGATAAGATGGTAGAAGCTACAAGAATCGCAAAAGAAGAACATCCGGAACTCAAACTGGATGGAGAGTTCCAGCTTGACGCAGCAATCGTACCTAGCGTTGGTGCTTCTAAAGCTCCGGGAAGTGAAGTTGCAGGTAAAGCAAACGTTCTTGTATTCCCTGACCTTGATGCAGGAAACATCGGATATAAACTTGCTCAGCGTCTTGGAAAAGCAGAAGCTTACGGACCTGTTACACAGGGTATCGCAAAACCAGTCAATGACCTCTCCAGAGGATGCTCTGCAGATGATATCGTTGGTGTTGTTGCTATCACAGCTGTACAGTGCCAGGCTGAAGACAAATAAGAATTACATATTTTGAAACTTATTGAATAGGAGAATATTAAGATGAATGTATTGGTAATTAACTGCGGAAGTTCCTCCCTGAAATATCAGCTCATCAACTCTGATACAGAGGATGTTCTGGCAAAGGGTCTTTGCGAGAGAATCGGAATCGACGGAAGACTGGTTTATCAGAAAGCCGGACTTGATAAAGAAATCACAGAGTGTGCAATGCCTACACACAAAGAAGCTATCCAGTTTGTACTGGATGCTCTTACAAACGAAAAAACAGGCGCTATCAAGAGCCTGAAAGAAGTAGATGCAATCGGACATCGTGTCGTACATGGTGGAGAAAAATTTGCAGCTTCTGCAGTGATCACAGATGAAATGATCGCAGCAGTAAAAGAGTGTAACGATCTTGCACCACTTCATAACCCGGCAAACCTGATCGGTATTGATGTCTGCTCTGAGCTTATGCCAGGTGTACCGCAGGTTGGTGTATTTGATACAGCTTTCCATCAGACAATGCCTGCAAAAGCATATCTGTACGGACTTCCGATCGAATACTACAAAAAATACAAAGTAAGAAGATATGGTTTCCACGGAACCTCACACAGCTTTGTATCCAAACGTGCTGTAGAATTCCTTGGACTTGACAAAGACAACTCCAAAGTTATTGTTTGCCATCTTGGAAACGGATCTTCCATCAGTGCTGTTCAGAACGGCAAATGTGTAGATACAACTATGGGACTTACACCACTTGAGGGCGTTGTTATGGGAACTCGTTCCGGTAATATTGATCCGGCAATTGTTGAATTCATTGCAAAGAAAGAAAACCTTGACATCGCAGGTGTTATGAATGTGCTGAACAAGAAATCCGGTCTTCAGGGTATGTCCGGAGTCGGCAGTGATATGCGTGACATCAGAGCTGCTATCGCAGATGGAAACGAAGATGCTAAGAATGCTTATGATGTACTTTGCTATGGTATCGCTAAATTTGTTGGCGGCTATGTAGCAGCTATGAACGGTGTAGATGCAATTGTATTTACAGCTGGTATTGGTGAGAATGTAGGCCAGCTTCGTAAAGATGTCTGCAATTATTTCGGATATCTTGGCGTTGAAATCGATGACAAAGCAAATGATACATTTAGCGAAGAAATTGTTATCTCTACTCCAAATTCAAAAGTTAAAGTTGCAGTTATTCCTACAAACGAAGAACTTGCAATCTGCAGAGATACAGTAGCGCTGGTTAAATAATTTGTTATAAAACAACTTCGAAGGGGGCTTGCCGTTGGCAGGCCCTTTTCTTTTGCGTATTTTCATATTATGACTTCCTTTTGTTGTAGCTATTACACAAAAATATTGTGCAATATTTGCAGAAAAGTACTGAAAATAGATTTTAGATTATGCAATTTATAACGATTATATTGACATACTTAAATTATGAATGTATAATTGCCATATTGAAACGTTTCAAATGTGGCTTTGTATAGAGGAAATGATGAATGGATAAATCTACGAAGAAAAGAGCCACAATTACACAGGTGGCAAAACATGCAGGTGTATCTGTTGGGACGGTTTCGAATTATTTAAACGGTACGGCAGGTGTGTCGCACGACAGGGCAGCGCGGATACAGCAGGCAATTGATGTGTTGGATTATATCCCGGATACTCTGGCGAGTTCCCTTCGAAGAAAGGACAGCACAGCGATACATGTTTTAACACCGCATCTGGATAGTGCTTTTTATACAAATACGATCAGTGCACTGATGCACGATGCATATGAGGCTGGGTACACCGTTCATATCTCTGGTTATGAATATTCGTCAGAGATAGAAAGGCAGCAGCTGAGAGCACTGGAGAGCAGCAAACCAGGCACATCAATCATTATTTTTAATGGGTTTGATGATCTCACAGAGATTAAACGGCTGGCGAAGAAACAAATACATGTGATTATGGCAGACAGGCGAGAGATACCGGGTTATACATCAAGTGTTATATTTGATAATCGTCGGGTACCATTTGAAATAATATGTCTGTTAAAAAACAGAAATTACAAACGAATAGGACTTTTTACAGAACCTACAAAACTTCAAAATATCCGTGAAAGAGTAGAGGGATTTCTGGAAGCAATGAAATATTTTGGATATCCGGATCCGGAAAAAAATATTTATTCCCGCCCAGATCTTTCGCTGGATAAATTGAAAAACAGTTATCTTTATATGATGGAGATTCTTGAGTCATCAAAGCGCGAAGAACTTCCGGATGCCTGGCTGGCAACTTCGGATTATCTGGCATTTGGTATGATGAGGGCCATCAATGAGAAGGGATATTCCATACCGGAAGATTTTGCTATTGTCGGTTATGATAATATTGAAATATCGGGATATGTCAATCCGAGACTTACAACTGTGGAACAGGATCAGAAATTATTCGGAAGAACTTTATGGTCAGTAATTACAGAATACAATAAGACCGGAAAATATCAGAGTATAGAATTACCGCAGAAAATAAAGATGAGAGGATCTTGCTAAAATTAATAGTTGTATACTGAAATAAGTATACAATTATTTTTAGAAAATATTGAAACGTTTCAAACGGCATAAAAAGTATATTGGGGTACAAATATCTGAACGAGAGAAGGGAGGAGAAAGGTGTTCGGATCATATGGGTAAATAAAATATGAGATGCCGCATAAATGTTTCACAAGCCAATTAAAAGGAGGAATTTAAAATGAAAAAAGCAATCGTTATGACTTTATGTGCAGCTATGGCAGTTGGGATGATCGGATCAGTTTCTACAGTATATGCTGCGGATGCAGATATTGCATCTGATGATGCTATTAAAAAAGCGGCTGACGAAGGTTGGGAAATTGCTGTTGTACCGAAGGATTCCACCAATCCATGGTTCGTTCGCATGGACACCGGCGTTAAGGAAGTAGCTGACGAAACAGGAGTTAACTGCTACCAGATTGATACAGGTACAATTGATGCTACAAAACAGGCTCAGCTGGTTGAGGACCTGATTGCTCAGGGCGTAGATGCAATCTGTGTAGTTCCAGTTGATATGGAATCCATGGACTCTACATTAAAGAAAGCAAAAGATGCAGGTATTGTAGTTATTACCCATGAAGGCGCAGATCTTAAAAATGTAGACTACGATATCGAAGCATTCTCTAATGAAGGCTATGGTGCTTTCATCATGCAGAACCTTGCTGAAGCAATGGGAGAAGAAGGCGTTTATACGACAATGGTAGCTTCCCTTACAAATGGTTCTCATAATGAATGGGCAGATGCAGCCGTTGAATACCAGAAAGAGCATTATCCGAACATGACACTTCTGGAAGATAATCCGCGTGTAGAGTCTGATGATAATGGTGATACCGCATATAATGTTGCGAAAGAACTGATCAAAACATATCCGGATCTGAAAGGTATCATGGGAACTTCTTCTTTCGATGCACCTGGTGTTGCACGTGCGATTCAGGAACTTGGCCTTGTTGACAAATTCTTTACATCCGGTACAGGAATGCCGGCAGACAATGCTGAACTGCTGAAATCCGGTGTTATCAAATCCCTTACTCTGTGGGATCCTGCAAAATCCGGTGAAGCAATGGTTGACCTTGCATGCAAAGTACTTGCAGGTGAGGAGATTGGTGCTCCTGTAAATCTTAACGTTGATGGTTATACAGAAATGAACTTCCGTGAAGGATCTGAAACAGTTCTTGAAGGACAGGGCTGGATTACAATCGATGCAGACAACGTTGATGATTTTGGATTCTAAACAACACAAAAATTTATAAGCTTTAATGATCAATCCGTCGGTTCTCCCGGCGGATTGATTTCCAAAAGACCTGAACAATCACAGGTGTCGTAAGGCGGAGAGGAGGAAGCTATGTCTCAGAGTTTATTGAAAGCAGAGCATATAAAGATTTCCTTTGGAAATGTACATGCCCTTAGAGATGTATCTTTGGAGATTTTACCTGGTGAGATACACTGTCTTGCCGGAGAGAATGGTTGCGGAAAATCAACTATTATCAAAATTATATCCGGTGTCTATCAGAGAGATGGCGGAACAATTGAATTTAACGGACAGAAAATCGATAAGATTTCCCCGATTGATGCGATCAATCTTGGAATTCAGGTTATTTATCAGGATTTTGCACTTTTCCCTAATCTGACAGTTGCAGAAAATCTGGCACTTAATACAGAACTTGCATCACGTAAGAAAACAGTAAGTTGGAAAAATGTAAGAAAGATTGCTGAAGAAGCAGTATCCAAAATTAATTTCCAGGTTGATCTGGATGAAAAAGTAGAAAAACTTACGGTGGCTCAGAAACAGATGGTCGCAATCAGCCGCGCATTGATGTCAAATGCAAAGCTGATTATCATGGATGAGCCGACAACAGCGCTAACCAAAAAAGAAGTAAGCGCATTGTTTAAAATTATTTTGAAATTAAAGGAACAGGGAATTGCAATCCTGTTTATCAGTCATAAATTGGATGAGGTATTTGAAATTTCTGATCGATTCACAATTTTCAGGGATGGTGAATTGGTTGCTACAGGCAGTACAAAAGAACTGGATGATAAGAAATTCACCTATTACATGACAGGAAGAGAGTTTTCCGACAATATATTTGTTCCGAAAAATGTCTCCGACAAGCCGGTTTTTGAACTGAAACATCTTACTCTGAATGGCTCTTTTTCAGATATTAACCTCAGCCTTCGAAGAGGAGAGATTCTTGGAATTACAGGACTTTTGGATTCTGGTCGTACTGAATTGGGCCTGTCTATGTTTGGTCTGAAGCCTGCGGATTCCGGTCAGATCATAAAAGATGGAAAAGAAATTAAGCTTACCAGCCCAAGAGAGGCTATTGCCAACAGTATTGGATATGTTCCTGAGGACAGACTGTCAGAAGGCCTTTTTCTTACCCAGTCGATTGGTGACAACATCATCATTTCTGAGATTGACAAACTGAAAAAGAAAAATGGACAGTTTGATCTGAAGAAGAGAGATGAGGAAATTGAAAAATGGGTTAAAGAACTGGAGATCAAGACAAAAAATCCAAACAATCCGGCAACAACTCTTTCAGGAGGTAACCAGCAGCGAATCGTACTTGCAAAATGGCTTGCATGTAATCTGGATGTGCTCATTTTGAATGGCCCGACAGTAGGTGTGGATATCGGTTCCAAACATGATATTCATATGGTTCTGCAGCGACTTGCCAACCAGGGGCTTGGTGTTATTATCATTTCTGATGATCTTCCGGAAGTTATACAGAACTGTTCCAGAGTTCTTGTTATCAAGAATGGAAAGATCAAATCCGAATATGATACCCAGAATGTCAGTGAACAGATGATCATTGACGATATGATGTAGGAGGCGGTCATATGAATAAAAAAGTAAAGAAAATATTTCAGTCAAATGAACCGTATATTTTTCTTATCATAATTCTTCTCGGAATTGTGGTACAGATCCGTTCCGGACAGTTTTTTACAGCAAATAATATCGTTGACCTTCTGAGTGCGATGATCGTACCGGGACTTTTTGCAATCGCAGAATTCATGGCACTGATCGCAGGTGGAATCGATGTTTCTTTCCCGGCACTGGCATCTCTTTCTGCCTATGCCACAACAAAGTTCCTTCTTGACAAGAATTACGAAGGAAATGTTCTTCTGGCATTTGTGATCGCAATCGCAATTGGTGCAGTACTTGGCGCATTCAATGGATATTTTATTGGCTATCTGAATCTGAATGCAATGATCGTGACTCTCGGTTCCGCAAGTATCTTCCAGGGCATCATGCAGGGTACTTTAAGAGCAAATCAGCTTTCTGTCATTCCGCCTGGAATGAAAAGCTTTGGTACCGCTGCATTCCTGACAGCAACTAATAAGGCGAATGGACTGACTTCCATTCTTCCTTATACCTTCATTATTCTGGTTCTTGTATGTGCAGTTATGCATTTTGTACTGCATTATACGATCTTTGGACGTGGTATTTACGCAATCGGCGGAAATCCACAGAGTGCACACACAGCTGGATTTAATGTAAAAAGAACAAAATTTATCATGTATATTATTATAGGTATGATTGCATCTGCGAGTGGTATCTGTCGTGTCTGCATGATGCAGCAGATGCATCCGACGAATATGCTTGGAATGGAAATGAACATCATCGCAGGTGTCGTTCTTGGCGGCGTTGCTCTTACCGGTGGTGCCGGTACACTGACAGGCTGTATTCTTGGTACTTTCCTGATCATCCTGGTACAGAACTCCATGATCCTTCTTGGAATTCCGACAACCTGGAGTGATGTATTCGTAGGACTTGTAATCGTGATTGGAGTATCCCTGACCGCATGGCAGTCAACCCGAACCTCTAAAAGCAAAAAGAAAGCAGTAAAGGAGGGCGCATGATGAACAAGATCAAAAGTATATATAAGAAAAATGAAGAAGTGACCCGCCTGTTGGTCATCATGGCAGTCTGGCTGATCTTCATGGCATTTACACAGGCAAGAAAATTTTATACAGGAATGAACTTTCTTACCATGGCGGGACAGTTCCCGGAATACGGCCTTATGGCTCTGGGCGGTATGTTATGCATGATCACAGGAGGTATTGACCTTTCTGTAGTTGGTACAGCCAATATGGCTTCTATCCTTACGGTATTTACACTGACCAGATTGTTTGGAGCAGACGGAACTATGCCACTTGCTTTTTCTGTTGTGATCTTCCTGATTGCAATTGTAACAGGTATTGTTGTTGGAAGTCTGAACGCCTTTTTGATCTCAAAACTTGGGGTTCCGCCGATTCTTGCAACGCTTGGTGTAAATGAGCTCTTAACAGGTCTCTGTGTGGTTATGACAAACGGTTCTGCAATTTCCTCTTTCCCGAAGCAGTACTGTGATTTCTTTTCAGGAAATCTCTTTGGTTTTATCCCACGAAGACTTCTGGTATTTATCGTAGTCGCAATCATTATCTGGTTTATGCTGGAGCATTGTACTTACGGAACTAAACTTCGTCTTTACGGAACGAATGCACATGTCGCAAAATTTTCCGGAATCAATACAACAAGCCTGCTGTTCAGAACGCATATTACTTCATCCATTTGTGCTGCACTTGGCGGATTGATGATGCTTGCAACCTATTCATCTGCAAGAGCTGATTATGGAACAAACTATACCATGCAGTCTATCCTTCTCGTCGTTCTCGGCGGTGTCAGCCCGAATGGTGGTAAAGGAAAAATTTCCGGTGTTATCACAGCTATCGTACTTTTGAAGATGATTGAATCCGGCATTAACCGTTTCAGGAGTGTATCTACATATTATGTAACACTGATCTGGGGAGCTGTTCTGATCCTTGCACTCGTGATTGATTATGTCAGCCAGAAACCGAAACATGCAAAATAAACAAAAGGAGCCTGTATGAAAAAAGTACTTTTTGTTGGTGAATCCTGGAGTGCTACTCTGATGGAAGTAAAAGGATTCAACAGTTTTTTATCATCTAAATATGAAACAGGACTTGGCTGGATTGACAAAGCGATCGAAAAAGCCGGCTATGAATTTGTATATATGCCGAATCATATTGCAAATGATCATTTTCCATTTACTCTGGAAGAGCTGAATGAATATTCCTGTATCATTCTGTCAGATGTGGGAGCAGACACGCTGCTGATTCCATCAGCTACATTTGGAACAAGCAAAATTCTTCCAAATCGCTGCCAGCTACTCAAAGATTATGTACTTGGTGGCGGAGGCCTTCTGATGATTGGAGGCTATCTTACCTTTAATGGTGTTGGAGCTCAGGGAAAATGGTGGGCAACACCGGTACAGGATGTCCTTCCGGTAGAAATTCTTCCATACGATGACCGTATGGAACACTGTGAGGGTGTCCATGCAGAAGTGACACTCCCGGATCATCCGGCATTTGCGGGAATCGAAGGAGAGTGGCCGCCTGTACTTGGTTATAATAAGAGCACCATAAAACCGGAAGCAGAACTTGCCGCTACAGTCTGCGGAGATCCGTTTATTGCGTTTGGCAGTTACGGAGAGGGAAAATCTGCTGTTTTCTCCAGTGACTGTTCACCGCACTGGGCACCACCGGAATTCTGCAACTGGAAATATTATGATGTGTTATTTAAGAACATCCTGGATTATATTGCAAAATAATCAGAATCAAAGGAAATGTGATTCAAAAGTTAAAAATACAAGGAGGTATTGACATGAAGACGATTAAAGACAAACAGATTCTTGTAGGTGCTGATTTTGCGGGATACCCGTTAAAAGAAGCAGTAGTGGCTCATCTAAAAGAATATGGATGGACAGTAACTGATGTTGGTGTCAGATCACCGGAGGACACAGATACAGATCTGATGTTTCACAGAATCGGCCTTCGCGTGGGTTCTATGATCTCGGAAGGTGAATTTGAACGTGCTCTGATCTTTTGCGGAACCGGAATGGGTATCCATATTGCAGCAAGCAAATGCCCGGGTGTTTCTGCAGGCGTTGTAGAAAGCGTGCCGGCTGCTCTTCGTGCAATTACCGGAAATGGCGTCAACGTTTTGGCTATGGGTGCGTTTTATGTAGCTCCGAAAATGGGCTGTGATATAGCAGATGCTTATCTGAGCCATAATCTTGGAGATGGATATGAATACTGGCCAAACTTTTATGAATTCCATAAACTTGCCTGTGATGAATTAAATGCATTTAATTATGAAGAATATAAGGCAAATGGATTTAAAGTAAAACATCTTGGAGACTATCCGCTTGATCTTGTAGATGATCCGACTCTTTTTGGTGGTAAAAAATAAATAATAATTGCAAGAATCATATAACTGCCATATAATTGATGAAAAATATTTTTTAGAGGTTTGAAACATGAAAGTATTAAATTTTGGTTCTCTCAATCTGGACTATGTGTACCAGGTGGAATCTATTTTGATTCCCGGAGAAACACAGGCATCAAAAAGCAGGCAGATCTTTTGTGGTGGTAAAGGCCTGAACCAGTCTATTGCACTGGCAAAGGCCGGGATTCCTGTATATCATGCCGGTCTGATCGGAGAGGGCGGGGAACCGCTTCTCGAAGTTTGCAAGGAAAATGGGGTGAATACAGAGTTCATCAGACAGATCCCGGGACCATGCGGACATACAGTTATTCAGGTGGATGAAAATGGACAGAACTGTATCCTTCTTTTTGGAGGCTCCAATAGAAGTATGACAAAGGAGTTTGTTGATACTGTGTTGGATTCTTTTGAAGAGGGAGACATCATTCTTTTGCAGAATGAGATCAATGAACTGGATTATATCATTGACCGTGCATACGAAAAACATATGATGATCATTTTGAATCCTTCTCCTTTTGACAATGCATTGGAAAACTGTGATCTGTCGAAAATCAGTCTCTTCCTGATGAATGAGATTGAAGGTTTTCAGATTACCGGCGAAAAAGAACCAGATAAAATTCTCACAAAAGTGAAAGCACTTTATCCAAAAGCAAAAGTAGTTCTGACACTCGGTGGAGATGGTTCTGTATATCAGGATGAAACGGGGATCTACCGCCAGGGAATCTTTAAAGTAAAGGCTGTTGATACAACCGCCGCAGGTGATACGTTTACAGGATATTTTATTTCTTCTATTATTGATGGGCTGCCTGTACAGGACGGACTGGAGCTTGCAGCAAAAGCATCCGCAATTGCAGTTTCCAGACCTGGCGCAACTGCATCCATTCCTCTTCGCAGCGAAGTAGTAAAAGAAAAAAGTAACGGAAAAATATAGAAATAAAAGTAAAAATGTCGTTGACAAACGGGTACCTCCTATGTATAATTGATAAAGTGTGAATAGGAGAGAACTATGCAGATTCATTTATCAGATATTACAGACAGTGAAGGAAAAATCATACAGTTCAGTTCTGAGGTGGAGTTAGATAAGATTTCATTTCAGATGGGAGAGTTTTCGATATTGGACAGATCTCCGGTAGAACTACGGATTGCAAATACAGGCAATAAAGTTCTTGAACTGACAGGAAAAGGCAGTTTAACTGTCGGCATTCCTTGTGATCGTTGTCTGGAGCAGGTGTCTGTTACTATCCCATACGATATCGATCGTAAGCTGGATATGAAACAGACTGATAAAGAGCGAGTTGAGAATCTGGATGAGAATGACTATCTCACTGGTATGGACCTGGATGTGGACCGGTTGGTCTATCTTGAGGTACTGATGAGTTGGCCTTTGAAAGTTCTTTGTAAAGAAGATTGCAAAGGAATATGCAGCCGGTGTGGGAAGAATCTGAATGAGGGACCCTGTGGATGTGCAGAGGAACCGAAGGATCCCCGTATGGCGGCCATCAGTGATATATTTAGTAAATTTAAGGAGGTGTAACCTATGTCCATATGTCCAAAAAACAAATCATCTAAAGCTAGACGTGATAAAAGACGTGCAAACTGGAAAATGAGTGCTCCGAATCTGGTAAAATGCAGCAAATGCGGCGCCCTGATGATGCCTCACAGAGTTTGTAAAGAATGCGGAAGCTACAATAAGAAAGAAATCGTGAAAGTTGAAGACTAATCACAACGAATGAAACAGAATCCTTTTTCGGGATTCTGTTTTTTTCAATCAAATTCTATGTCTTGGAGGGAAAGATGGAACAGAAGAATCAGATTACGGAAGGGGTAATCTGGAAACAGCTTTTAATATTCTTTTTTCCGATTGTAATAGGCACTTTTTTTCAGCAGGTGTATAATACGGCCGACAGTATTGTTGTCGGTCGTTTTGTAGGTAAAGAAGCTTTGGCTGCGGTAAGTGGATCAGTGAATCAGATCGTTACACTGATCGTGGAAGTTTTTGTCGGACTGACTTCAGGTGCTTCCGTGATCATTGCACAGTTTTATGGGGCAAAAGATCATAAAAATCTAAACAGGACGTTGCATACAGCATATGCCTTTGCAATCGTTACAGGAGCCATAGTGGGACTGATTGGCTTTTGGATTACAGAAAAAGTTCTTATAGCGATGAAGACACCTTCAGAGTTGATGGCTGATTCTGTTATATATCTGCATATCTATTTCTGCGGTATGATCTTTAATATCGTTTATAATATGGGAGCTTCTATTCTTCGCGCAGTTGGGGATTCCAGGAGACCGTTGTATGTGCTGATCATGACCTGTGGCTTGAATATTTTTTTTGATATCATGCTTGTTGTATTCCTTAAAATGGGTGTGATGGGAGTTGCAATTGCGACTGTTTCCTGTCAGGGAATCAGTGCATGCATGGTAACGTGGATTTTAATAAAGGGAAATTCTTTATTCCGGTTAAAGATCAGGGAGATTCGTTTTTATATGGCATCCCTGCAGTCGGTACTTCGCATTGGAATTCCAGCAGCACTGGAAGCAACTATGTATACTATTGCAAATCTGATCATTCAGATATTTGTGAATGGCCTGGGAACAGATACCGTTGCTGCATGGGGAACATTTGCGAAAATTGATGCTATTTATTGGATGGTTGTCAATTCGTTTGGTATTGCTATCACAACATTTGTCGGCCAGAATTATGGTGCGGGGAAAATACAGAGAATGCGAAAAAGCGTCAAAGTATGTCTGCTTATGTCTTATGGAGCTGCAATTCTGGTAAGTGCAGCACTGTATGGTTTTGCAGAACCATTATATAGATTGTTTACAACGGACAGCAATGTTGTCCGCATTGGCGCAGACATGATGCATTTTCTTCTTCCGTCATATTTTATGTATGTAGTGATCGGAATATTGTCCGGAGCGCTGAGAGGCGCGGGAAGAGTATTGGTACCAATGCTGTTGACCTGCGGTGGGGTATGCCTGATCAGAATTGCCTGGATGTTTGGGGTATTTCCTGTTTATTCAGAAATTAAGACGATCATGCTGAGTTACCCGGTATCCTGGGGAATTACAGCAGTTTTATTTATTATATATTACTTCAAAAAATTTCCTAAAACGGAAGAACAGATTTTACAGTAAGGAGCATATAGATGAACGTATTGAATCTGGAACATATCAGCAAAACTTATGGCGAAAAAGTGATTTTTGACGATATCTCCTGCGGCATCCATCAGGGTGACAAAATTGGAATTATCGGTATCAATGGAACAGGAAAGACCACGTTTCTTCGAATACTGGCAGGTTTCGAGGAAACCGATGAAGGACAGGTGGTTATGCAGAATGGCCTTCGTATCACATATCTGCCGCAGCATCCTGAATTTCCAGAGGGCGCAACCATTCTTTCTTACGTGACACAGGGACAGAAAGAACAGAGCTGGAATCCCGAGACAGAGGCTCATATGGTGCTTAATAAACTTGGTATTGAAGACCATGAAGAGGAAATCGCACATCTTTCCGGAGGACAGAAAAAACGCGTGGCACTTGCAGCCGTTCTCGTGAATCCGGCTGATGTTCTGATCCTGGATGAGCCGACCAACCATCTGGACAACGAAATGGCTTCCTGGCTGGAAGATTATCTGAATCGTTTTAAAGGCGTTGTTATTATGGTAACACATGATCGTTATTTCCTTGACCGTGTAACAAATAAGATTCTGGAGATCAGTCATGGTAAGATCTATACTTACGAAGCAAAATATTCTGATTTTCTGGAAATGAAAGCGCAGCGAGAAGAAATGGAAATGGCTTCAGAACGTAAAAAACAGAGTATTCTTCGTATGGAAGTCGAATGGGCAAAAAGAGGATGCCGGGCAAGAAGTACAAAGCAGAGAGCCCGTCTGGACCGTCTGGAGGCCATGAAGAATTCCACAGCGCCTGTGCGGGACAAAAATGTAGAGATTGATTCTGTAGAAACCAGAATGGGCAAAAAGACGATTGAACTGCATCATATTTCCAAACGTTTTGGTGAGCGGGTATGTATTCGTGATTTTGACTATATTGTTCTGAAAAATCAGAGACTAGGAATCATAGGTCCAAATGGCTGCGGTAAATCTACGCTGCTTAAGATCATAGCAGGTATCCTTGAACCGGACAGCGGAAGTGTTGAAATTGGGGATACCATTAAGATTGGCTATTTTTCACAGGAAATCGAAGACATGAATTCCAGTCAGAGAGTGATCGACTATATTAAAGCTGTAGCAGAATTTATTCCGACAAAGGACGGACTCATCAGTGCATCCAAACTTCTCGAGCAGTTTTTATTTGATCCGGCCATGCAGTATTCACCAATCGAAAAACTTTCCGGTGGTGAGAAAAAAAGATTATATCTTCTGAAAGTACTTGCTGCAGCACCAAATGTACTTTTGCTGGACGAGATTACGAATGATATTGATATTCCAACACTGACGATCCTGGAAGATTACCTGGATTCTTTTGCCGGAATAGTCATTGCTGTTTCTCACGACAGATATTTTCTGGACAATCTGGCAGACCGTATCTTTGAATTTGACAGAGAGGGAAATCTGACTCAATATGAAGGTGGCTATACTGACTATCTCGAAGCAAAAAAACGTCGGGAAGGTATGAATATTGATGAATCCGTAGAGATAAAAGCTTCTTCTGTCGGAAAGAACATGATAGAAGAACCTCAGGAAGAAAAAGCTTCTGTAAAGACATGGAAACAGAATCGTTCTTCAAAACTGAAATTCAGTTATAAAGAACAACGGGAATACGAAACAATTGATGATGATATTGCTGGGTTGGAAGAAAAAATTGAAAAGCTGGATAATGATATCATGGCGAATGCTACAAATTCCGGTAAACTTAACGAACTTACAAAGGAAAAAGAGACTGCAGAAGCACTTCTGGAAGAAAAAATGGATCGCTGGGTTTATCTGAATGACCTGGCAGAACAGATCGAAGCTCAGAATAATAAATAGATGACGTGGGAACACTCTTGATTTTCTGATAATTCTTTAGTATGATAAAGTTTGAAGTTTTTTTGATAACAATATGGATTTAAAATAGATATACAGGAGGATTAATATGGCAGAATTGGTAAAAGTTGTTGTAGATGCCATGGGTGGTGATCTCGCACCGGTGGAACCTGTAAAAGCAGCTGTAGAAGCAGTAAAAGAAAGAAAAGATATCCTGGTCATTCTTACCGGTCAGGAAGAAGTGATTCATTCAGAGCTTAAGAAATATCAGGATTATCCGACAGACAGAATCCAGGTGGTAAATGCAACAGAAGTAATTGAGACTGCAGAACCTCCTGTTTTTGCAATTCGAAAGAAAAAAGATTCTTCAATCGTTGTAGGACTTAAAATGGTAAAAGAACAGAAGGCCGATGCATTTGTTTCTTCCGGAAGCACGGGTGCGGTTCTTGTCGGCGGTCAGGTTCTTGTTGGCAGAAGCAAAGGTGTGGAACGTCCGCCTCTGGCTCCGTTGATTCCAACAGCTAAAGGAGTTTCTCTTCTGATTGACTGTGGCGCAAATGTTGACGCCAGACCATCTCATCTGGTACAGTTTGCAAAAATGGGATCTATTTATATGGAACATGTAGTCGGCATCAAAAATCCACGTGTTGCGATTGTAAATAACGGTGCAGAGGAAGAAAAGGGAAATGCTCTGGTTAAGGAAACTTTTCCGCTTCTCAAAGAAGCAGAAGGGATCAATTTTATCGGAAGCATTGAGGCACGAGATATTCCGGCAGGTTATGCGGATGTTATCGTATGCGAAGCTTTTGTCGGAAATGTTATTCTCAAACTTTATGAGGGAGTCAGTTCTGAACTGATTCACAAAATCAAAGACGGAATGATGAGTACTTTAAAAAGTAAGATAGGAGCACTTCTTGTCAAACCGGCGCTGAAACAGACACTCAAAAGTTTTGATGCAACAGAATATGGTGGAGCTCCGCTCCTTGGATTAAAAGGCCTTGTTGTCAAAACGCATGGAAGTGCCAAAGCTATCGAAATTAAGCATGCAATTTTTCAGTGCGTACAGTTCAAACAACAGAGAATCAACGAAAAAATTGCGGAAAAAATCCAGCCGGCGCAATTTCCGGCCCCAGATAAGGAATAACAGAAAAGAAGGCAGATAAAATGGAACAATTGGAACAGATCATAGGATATACATTTCAAAATAAAAAACTTCTGAAACAGGCATTGACACACAGTTCATATGCAAATGAAAAAAAGTTGGGAAAACTGGGCTGTAATGAACGTCTGGAGTTCCTTGGCGATGCAGTTCTTGAACTGATCAGCAGTGATTTCCTTTATGCAAAATTCACACAGGTTCCGGAGGGGGAACTGACCAAAAAACGTGCAAGCCTGGTCTGTGAACCTAGCCTTGCGTACTGCGCGCGGCAGTTTGGACTTCCACAGTATCTTCTCCTTGGCAAAGGCGAGAATATGACGGGTGGACGTAATAGGGATTCTATCGTTTCAGATGCAACAGAAGCTCTTCTTGGAGCCATTTATCTGGATGGTGGTTTTGAACCTGCAAAGGATTTTGTCCTGAAATTTATCTTAAACGATATTGAACATAAACAGCTTTTTTATGACAGCAAGACAATTCTGCAGGAAATAGTCCAGGAAAAAGGAATTCAGCCGGTAGAATATATTCTGACCGGAGAGAGCGGGCCGGATCATGACAAGCAATTTACGGTAAGTGTTCAGGTGAATGGACAGGTTGTCGGAAATGGAAGCGGTCATACAAAGAAAGCTGCCGAACAGGCAGCAGCATATCAGGCAATTCAGGAAAAGAAATTCTGATTTTATGCGTGATACATGAGGAAAAGAAAAACTGGCAGGTGAACTATGTATTTAAAGAATATTGAAGTATATGGCTTCAAATCCTTTGCACAGAAAATCAACTTTGAATTTCATAACGGAATTACCGGTATTGTCGGACCAAATGGAAGTGGAAAAAGTAATGTTGGAGATGCTGTCCGCTGGGTACTTGGTGAACAGAGCGCCAAACAGCTCCGAGGCGGTAACATGCAGGACGTTATTTTTTCAGGAACAGAGAATCGAAAGCCATTAAGTTTTGCTTCTGTATCTATTACGCTGGATAACAGTGATCATAAACTTCCGGTAGATTACAATGAAGTTACTGTAACGAGGCGGCTGTATCGTTCGGGAGAAAGTGAATATCTGATCAATGGCAGTGGATGCCGTCTGAAAGACATTCAGGAAATGTTTTATGATACCGGTATCGGTAAAGAAGGGTATTCCATCATTGGACAGGGGCAGATTGATAAAATCTTAAGTGGTAAACCTGAAGAACGGCGAGAGCTTTTCGATGAGGCGGCAGGAATCGTCAAATTTAAACGAAGAAAAGCTACCACTCTGAAAAAGCTGGATGAAGAGCGGCAGAATCTGGTCCGTGTAACGGATATTTTAAGCGAGCTGACCAAACAGCTTGGACCATTGGAAAAGCAGTCTGAAACAGCGCGTATATATCTGGCCAAAAGAGAGGAATTGAAAGAACTTGATGTAAATCTGTTTCTTCTTGATCATCAGAGAACCGGTGAACTTCTGAAAGAACTGGAAGAAAAACTTGAACAGGCGCAGAGAGAACTAAATGAAGCTCAGGCAGCATATGATCAGACCAAAATAGAGTATGACCGTCTGGAACAGGAACTGGAAGATTTAAATCACAGGCTCGATACGTTGAAAGAAGAGCAGCAGCAGAATGCGCTTCTGAAACAGCAGTATGAAGGCCAGGTGCAGGTTCTTGAAGAACAGATCTCTTCGGGAAAACAGAACAGTGAGCATTATCAGAACCGTCTGACAGCTTTAGGGGAAGATCTGGACCGGAGAACGCAGGAAAAAGAAAAACTGGCAGAAGACAAACTGGAACTGCAGAGCAGACTGAAAGAAATTCGGGCCAGTCTTTCAAAGGAAACAGAGGCTCTGGAAAACATCGTTTCAAACGTAGAAGAATGTACACAGGCTGTAGAAGACGGCAAAAACGAGATCATTGAGATCTTGAACAGCCGTGCAACGACCAAAGGAAAAGTACAACGTTTTGATGCGATGCTGGAGCAGCTGAATATCCGTAAAGCAGAGATCAGTCAGCGAATTCTTCGCCTGAAAAGCGAAGAAGAGGTTCTGGAGAAAGAACGTCTTAATGCACAGAAACAATATGATGCAGTAACGGCTGTGATCCATTCGACAAATGAAGAATGTGTACGTCTGGACGGAGAGGTGCAGAAGTTACAGGATGAATTGAAAAAACAGAATTCTCAGATGGAAATCGGTCAAACAGCATACCATCGTGAGGCTTCCCGCCTGGAATCTCTTAAAAACATTACAGAACGTTATGATGGATATGGAAACAGTATCCGTCGTGTAATGGAACAGAAAAACCGTGAACCCGGTATTAAAGGTGTTGTGGCTGATATCATTCATGTGCAGAAAGACTATGAGGTTGCGATTGAAACTGCACTGGGCGGAAGTATTCAGAATATCGTCACAGATAATGAACAGACAGCTAAACGTATGATTGGTTTTCTGAAGAAAAACCGTTTTGGCCGTGCTACATTTCTTCCTTTGTCTAATATCAGCGGAAGAGGTGGACTGAATCAGAGGGATGTGTTGAGTGAACCGGGAGTTGTGGGTACTGCCAATACTCTTGTAAATGCAGATAAAGAATATAGTGGACTGGTCATGTATCTTCTGGGCCGTGTCCTTGTTGTAGATAATATTGATCATGCAATTGCAATCGGAAAAAAATATCGTCACAGTCTGCGTATGGTTACGATTGAAGGAGAGTCTTTAAGTCCCGGTGGTTCCATGACCGGTGGTGCGTTTAAAAATAACAGCAATCTTCTCGGAAGACGCCGTGAAATTGAAGAACTGGAAAGAAGTGTAGGAATTCTCAGGAAAGAACTGGAAGAAACGCAGAAATCAATAGGTGAAAACCGTAGCAGGCGAAATGTGCTCCGCGATACGATCGCCGATTTTCAGCAGAAACTCCGTCAACAGTATGTTGAACAGAATACTGCAAAGATGAATCTTGAACAGCTCAAAGAAAAAGAAGGCGAAATTCAGAACAGCTATCGGCAGATTGATCGTGAACAGGAAGAACTCCGCCATCAGGCAGGTGAGATCAGACAGGATCATAGCAGCATTGCCAGAGAACTGGAGGATTCGCAGAAGGACGAAAAGGAACTGGAAACCTTTATTGAGACCAAACAGAAAGAACTGGAGGAATGGAAGGCAGAAGAAACAGAGAAGACACATGAACTGGAAAAAATCCGGCTGGAAGAATCTTCTCTTGAACAGCAAAATCAATTCCTGCAGGAAAACCTGAGTCGTCTGAATTCTGAGATTGCTGCATTTCAGAAGGAATCACAGGAAATTACAGAAAATCTTGTACAGAGTCGTGAAGAGATACATAAAAAAGAAGAAGGTATCCAGGAGCTGAAAAATGCGGCACAGGAATGCCTTTTAAAAGAAGAACAGTATGGCAGCCAGAGAGCACAGTGGCAGGAAGAAAAAGAAAAACGAAGTGCCAGCCACAAAACATTTTTTGAAAAAAGAGATCATCTTTCAGAAAAGACTTCTCTTCTGGATAAAGAATGCTTCCGCCTGAGAAGTCAGACAGAAAAAATTGAGGAGCAGAGGGAAGGTCAGATTTCCTATATGTGGGAAGAATATGAGATCACGCCAAACAATGCACTTCAGTATCGAAAAGAAGAACTTACCGACCGACAGGCAATCAAAGCGGATGTTACACGCATAAAGGATGAGATCCGTAAACTTGGTTCTGTTAATGTAAATGCGATTGAAGATTATAAAGAGCTTCTGGAACGTCATACATTCCTGTCCGGTCAATACGATGATATCGTTAAGGCTGAGGAAACGCTGGAAGGAATTATTCTGGAATTGGATGAAGGAATGCGAAAACAGTTTACCGAGAAATTCCGTGATATCCAGAGAGAATTTGATAAGGCATTTAAGGAACTGTTCGGCGGAGGAAAGGGAACTCTTGAACTTGCAGAAGATGAAGATATCCTTGAGGCCGGAATACGAATCATTTCTCAACCGCCTGGCAAAAAACTCCAAAATATGATGCAGCTTTCTGGTGGAGAAAAAGCTTTGACTGCGATCGCTCTTCTTTTTGCAATCCAGAACCTGAAACCATCTCCATTCTGTCTTCTGGATGAGATAGAGGCTGCACTCGATGATTCAAATGTTGGACGTTTTGCATCGTATTTACAGAAGTTGACGAAAAATACACAGTTTATTATAATAACGCATAGACGTGGCACTATGAATGCTGCGGATCGCTTATATGGTATCACCATGCAGGAAAAGGGTGTTTCAACTCTTGTATCTGTTGATCTGGTAGAAAACCAGCTGAGCAAATAAGTTGCTGGTAACAGAGTGAACAGCAATGTAACTATCGAGGAGGACATAGTATGTCAGAAGAAAAAAAAGGCTTTTTTAAACGTCTGGTCAGTGGTTTGACCAAAACACGCGATAATATCGTGGCTGGCTTTGATTCTATTTTCAGTGGCTACTCCAGTATTGATGAAGATTTTTATGAAGAACTGGAAGAAATTCTGATCATGGGTGATATAGGTATTAATGCGACTTCTGCAATCATAGAACATCTGAAAGAACAGGTGGCAGAGAAACATATCAAAAATCCTATGGAATGCAAACAGCTTCTGATCAACAGTATTAAGGAACAGATGCGTGTAGACAGTACAGAATATGAATTTGAGAACCGTAAATCTGTAATTCTTGTAATCGGAGTAAATGGTGTAGGGAAGACGACTTCTGTCGGAAAACTTGCTGGAAAATTAAAGGATCAGGGTAAGAAGGTTATTCTTGCTGCAGCAGATACTTTTCGTGCAGCAGCGGGAGAACAGCTTGCACAGTGGGCAAATCGTGCAGGTGTGGATCTGATCGGTGGTCAGGAAGGCGCTGATCCGGCATCCATCGTATACGATGCAGTTGCAGCGGCCAAGGCAAGAAATGCAGATGTGCTGATCTGTGATACAGCTGGACGATTGCATAACAAAAAAAATCTTATGGAAGAACTTCGTAAGATCTACCGTATCCTGGAAAGAGAATATCCGGAAGCATATCTGGAAACACTGGTCGTTCTGGATGGTACTACAGGACAGAATGCCCTGGCACAGGCCAAACAATTTGCAGAAGTCGCAAATGTAAATGGCATCATTCTTACAAAACTGGATGGAACTGCAAAAGGTGGAATCGCTGTTGCGATTCAGTCGGAACTGGATATTCCGGTAAAATATATCGGTGTTGGTGAAACAATCGACGATCTGCAGAAATTTGATGCCGATGCTTTTGTTAATGCACTGTTTGACATTGACGAAAAAGACTTACACACAGAAGAATAAACAGGAGGATACAGTATGCTTACATTAGAGAGCTTTGAACAGGCAGCAGAAATCGTAAAACAGGTAACTCAGGAGACAAAACTGATCAAAAGCAGTTATTTTTCAGATCTCACGGGAAACAAAGTATATCTGAAGCCAGAAAACATGCAGCGTACAGGAGCCTATAAGGTTCGCGGTGCATACTATAAGATCAGCACGCTTACAGAAGAAGAGCGTGCAAAAGGTCTGATCGCAGCATCTGCTGGAAATCATGCACAGGGTGTTGCTTATGCTGCGCATAAATTTGGTGCAAAAGCAGTGATCGTTATGCCGACAACAACACCTCTGATCAAAGTAGAACGTACCAAGAGTTACGGTGCAGACGTAATTCTGAAAGGAGATGTATATGATGAGGCATGCGCTTATGCACTGGAACTTGCTGAGAAAGAAGGGTATACATTTATCCATCCGTTTGATGATCCGGCAGTAGCAACCGGCCAGGGTACGATTGCTATGGAAATCGTACAGGAGCTTCCTCTTGTAGATTATATTCTTGTTCCAATCGGAGGAGGCGGACTTGCAACAGGTGTATCCACACTTGCAAAACTTCTGAATCCGCATATTAAAGTCATTGGTGTAGAGCCGTCCGGTGCGGCATGTATGAAGGCATCTCTTGAAAAAGGTGAAGTAGTTACTCTGCCACATGTAAATACAATCGCCGACGGTACTGCTGTACAGACTCCTGGTGAACATATCTTTCCATATCTGCAGGAAAACCTGGACGATGTGATTACCATCGACGATGATGAACTGATCGTTGCTTTTCTTGATATGGTAGAAAATCACAAAATGATCGTTGAAAATTCAGGCCTTCTGACAGTAGCAGCACTCCGTCATTTGAATTTTACCGGTAAGAAAGTGGTTTCTATCTTAAGTGGTGGTAATATGGACGTGATCACAATGTCTTCTGTGGTACAGCATGGACTGATTCAGAGAGACCGTATCTTTTCGGCATCTGTATTACTTCCGGATAAACCGGGACAGCTTGCGCTTGTTGCTCAGACGATTGCTGACGCCCAGGGAAATGTTATTAAACTGGAACATAACCAGTTCGTTAGCACCAACCG
>ERZ826242.1221-NODE-1221-length-29428-cov-4.113267_pt1 | contig 29428 bp, 23 predicted proteins | sample MGYA00519871_ERZ826242 | MGnify/ENA primary metagenome ERZ826242 (study PRJEB31778, sample SAMEA3449226) | human gut metagenome | biome: human gut; feature: human-associated habitat; material: faeces | place: United Kingdom | collected 2010/2012 ...
CCAGGGGAAAGCGAAACTGTTTCTCAGCGCTGGCAAAATGACTGGAAGTGACGGCGCCCACTACATCTGCATAGCCTGCCGCCACTGTCATTGCCGCCAGTGCCAGTGCTTCCCCGGCGGTTGAACATGCTCCGTACAGGCCAAACAACGGTATTTCAAAAGGCTGCAATCCAAAGGATGTCGCCATAGACTGCCCCAGCAGATCTCCGGCGAACAGATACCGCAGCTCATCTGCCCTCAGACCGACTTTTCCCAGTGCCAGCGTCAATGCTTCTTTCTGCAGGGTACTCTCCGCCTCTTCCCAGATATCACAGCCAAAGTTGTCATCTTCACCGATCAGATCGATCTCATGACCGATGGGTCCTTCACCTTCTTTTGTGCCTGCGATACAGCCACTACTGATGATCCAGGGCGGATTTTCAAACTGCAGGCTCTGTCGTCCCATCTGTTGTGCCATATTCCCTCATCTCCTTTTTCAGATTTTCCTGTTTTCCGGAAAAGTATTTGCAGTTCATGCTAAAGTATTCATTTTTCGCCAGTTATTGTTGAGTTTTTAAAATACATACGAACTTGCGCAAGTGCAAAGTTTTATATTTATCAGTAACTGCCAGATTTTACAAAGTGTAAAATAATTACAGAATAAGAGCAAAATATTTGCACAAAATATTGACGTATATAAAAATCGTGTTTAAAATGGATAACAAGGAGGAAAATGCTATGCTGACAAAAATGTATCTTACAAATTTTCTTTCATTCAAAGAAAGAACAGAAATAGATTTTACCGCATCTAAATATTCAATTCTTGGCAAAACAAATGTATATGAAAATGAATTCCTAAAAGGTGCATTATTTATTGGCCCAAATGCATCAGGAAAATCAAATGCCCTAAAAGGGCTTTCTTTCATTGTGAAAATGATAAAAGGAGAGGGAGCGGCTTTCCAAAATTATCGTTGCCTTTTTTCCAATAATCCTATTATTACAGCAGAGTATGAATTTGTATTTGATAACAAAAAAGTCGAATACATGACAGAATATAACATTCAGACAAATAGTATTTCGGAAAATTTGAAAATAGATGATATTACGGTACTAAAAAGAGCGGGTAGCACAGGGGAATTACGAATCGGTCATAAGGTTACAATAGACGATCAGATTGACAGTGAAACTTTATTTCTGAGAACTGCATCATTCAATACAGGACGTTTTCCACAGGAACCTACATTAAGAAAACTCATGGATTTTTTACAAAATTCTTATATTGTGGATGAATATAATTGGGATGTGAGAACAGGAAAGACAATAACCAAATATGCAGAAGAATATGGTGTTGAAAAGATCAATAAATATCTTGATTCATTCAATTATGATTTCTTTGTGGAATATGGTTCTGAAAGTGAAGGTGCAGGATTGAAAGTTTCCCTTGGTTCTGGGAAAAAGGCAGTTTTTCTAAAAAGGAAAAGTTATCCTGTTCCAAACGTTCTTGCTCTTGAATCACAGGGAAATCAGGTGTTTGCCGATTTACTCCCGAATTTGATCAGGGTAATAGAACATACCGGAATGCTGATTATTGATGAATTTGGAAATAGTCTTCACAATAAATTAGCAGAAAAAATTATTCGATTCTTTATGGAAAATGCAAAAGATTCGCAGATTTTTATTACTTCACATGATACAAATCTGGTTTCAAATTCAGTATTTCGTCCAGATCAGATTGATTTGGTTACTTTCCAGAATATATCTGGAAGTAAGGTGACACGAGTTTCAAAATTCAAGCCCAGAGAAGCACAAAATCTGGAGAAGATGTATCTGGGAGGTATGTTTGAGGGTTTACCGACATATGAAGAAATATAAAATTGATAAGATGAAAAATATTGGTAACGTGATTTTTGTTGTTGAGGGTGGACGACCTGAAACGGGCGGAACAGAATTACGATTATTAAAAAAGATATTTGCAGACATCCTTGGATATGAAGTCCAGGAATTAAGGCGGGGAAGCGAAGAATTTATCGCCCATGGACAACATCCGCAATTTCGTGTATTTGCGTTGAATCTTCCAAAAAATCAGTTGACGCAGTTAACAGAAGATGCGATGGATGAACTGTTTTGCAGATTGCGGGAAGAATTTCATATCAAACCTGAAGACTGTCCGATTTTTTATCTGTATGACAGAGATGTACTTAGCTATAAACGGAATGAATTAAGAGGAAAATATGTCAAAAAATATACAGATCCTTATGGTACTGATAACGGAGATCAGGGACAGCTATTATTGAGTTATCCGGCGATAGAAAGTTATCTTTTATCCTGTATGAAAGACGACACCGTTAAAATGGCATTCAAACTTGGACAGGAAGCAAAAGTCGCACTTACAAATGAACTATGTTCAGAAAATGATGCAGATAAAACGGATATACATTTAAAAACCGTTGATTTCGTCTTTTCAGAGGACACAGAAGAAGCAGAAAAACGTTTGATTCATTCTATAAATGAAATGGATAATGGCTTGGAAACATTTGGTATTTCGTCTTATGATCTGGATAATCTGGCACAAACATTATTGGATGTATATGATTATCAACAACAAAAATACAAGGCAGATGATGTGTTTTCGTTACTTTCTCTTGTTGGTATGGCACTGCTTGAATTAGGTGTTATTACCGAAATAGAGTAAAAACTTTAAAACTCCTATTTTTGCCCAAAAAAAGAACTTCTGATCTTACTTTCATAAAATCAGAAGTTCTCTTTTTTTTCAGCTTACTGCCTTTGTAAAGCGGACATTCGCAATCCGCTTTCGCTACTTGCTCATGAACGCAGTCGCTTTGCGACCTGTCAGTGGGAGCTTTTAACTCCCACTGACATAAGCATCCCCCTTACCCACCGCCTAGTGCTCTACGCATTTGAAGCAGGGGAATGCTTATTCTGCGTTCACATCACTGTAATGCAAGAATTCTTCATAATCTGTTAATTATTAACTCCATGATGCACTGGAATCGTATCTTTGGAAATCGGATAAAAAGAATATCCATTATTCTTTCCATAGGTAATGATACTCTGCAATGCGTCTGCAGATGTCTGTTTTGCGGAAGTATCATGCATCAGCACCACATTATTACGATTATGCTTGAATCCACCGGTAACATTTTTAATGATCAGATTGACCGGACGGTTATTTCCTTCCGCATCACCGGAAGATACATTCCAGTCCATATACATCAGGCCACTGTCTGTAACAGTCTGTACCAGCTGGGACATTACACCCACACAATACTTCTCACTGACTGTATTGGAACTTCCACCCGGAAAACGGATCACATAAGCATCATACCCGGTATCTTCCTTCAACTTATTCTTCAACTTGTTGATGTTCTCCATAAAAGCATCATTGGAAGTATAAATCTGACTGTAATCATGGGAATAACCATGAATACCGATCGTGTGTCCCTCATCGATCATTCTTTTGATGATTGGAAGTTTATCTTCATCATAATCGCAGATAAAAAAGGTTGCTTTAATGCCATTTGCCTTCAGTGTATCCAAAACTCGGACTGTCACATCAGAACTCGGACCGTCATCAAAGGTCAGATAAATGGAATCTCCCGGATTGGTCTCCACCTCCTCTACCTTCACAGTCCGTGTAGCCTGTGATACATTTCCGCTGGAGTCTGTTGCCGTATAGGTCACAGTATAGGTGCCCGGCCGGTAGACATCCACATAACCGCTTTTCACCAGATTGGCCGTAATATCACCATCCCGGTCATCCGTTGCTGTTGCACCTGCATCCTCATATTTTTCCAGTTCTTTGACTGTCACGGAAGATTCACCATTTAAAGTAATCTCCGGTGCTGACGTATCCTTCAAAATGATCTGACGATCCATTGAGCCGGTATTACCATGGCTGTCTGTCACCTCATAATGCACCTGCATGGTATAATCATTTACTTTTTCTTTTGTGATCTTGATATCCTTTGACACATCACCGTCACAGCCATCCTGTGCCGTAGCTCCTGCTTCCTGATATTCTTCAAAGCTGCCTACAATTACTGTGGCATCTCCGTTTAACGCGATCACCGGAGCTGCATGATCGATCACCTTAACGATACGCTCTTTGGATACTTTTCGTTTCTTGTATTTCAGCTGATACTCCACATGATAAGTACCAAGCTTTGATGTATCCACATTGCCGGTGGTCATCACCAGGTCACTGATATCCTCATCTTTTGCGGTAGCCTTTACACCCGGATCCACAAATTCACTGCCACATTCCACCAGCATTTCTTCCTCGCCGTTCAATGTGATGATCGGACTGGCACCAACCAGTGGGCTGATGGCCATTATAAAAATACAAAGCCCAATCAGCACCAGCACCGCTGCACCCATCAGGCGTTTTTCCTGTTCACTTTTAAAAACTCTGTCAATAATCTCCTTTATTTTATCCATTTTGAATTTCCCTTAGTATCTCCTTTTATCTATATGCATCAAACGGGCTTTCATGCGCCCGCTGATTATCATAGCACAGATTTCAGAAAAAAACCTTTAAGTTTGTGTTAATTTTTCCTGACACAATATGGGAACATACACATTTTTTGCCAACACACTTTTTTTTGCCATATGTTCACCTTTCACTGTGCGGTAAAATTCAGATACTGTGCCGCATCCTGCACAAATTCTTCCTGGTTCACTGCTCCGCCCAGCAGCTTTCTGGTCAGATTCCGCCAGTTATCACCATCCTCCTTCTCCAACACGGCATACCACAAGGGTGTGTAGTAAACTGCCTGATCCAGCTGCTCATGAAACTGCCGTACAGCCAGTGCTTCCTCTGACGGTGCCTCAAGACCGCTGTCATTTACAAAATCCACATAATCATACTGTGTCACATTGCGCTCATTTACCCGTTTTGCAAATTCCAGGCATAGCTGTGCTGCCTCATCCGGATAGTTTGTATTCGAACTGATACAAAGCCCCGGGGTCAGGGTATGATTGATATCTACCATTATATTGTGCATAGGAATCATCATAGGCCGCATTGCAGCTTGGAAACTGTTCCATACTGAGCGCATCTGCCCCCATCTCATCCAGCAAATGATAAACAATGGTTGACTGATGTGGAAAAAGCACAGCTTTCCCATCTGCAAAATTCTGCACTGCTTCTACTTCTCCGATTTCCAGAAATTTTTCAGGGAAAGCATTCATCTCTTTTAGCTGCATCAGTTTTTCTGCTGCCTGAGTAAACACCGGAGCGGAAAAATCCATTTCCCCGAAAGCCAGTTTTTCCTGTGCATAAGGATCAATGCGGTTTACGATCACCGTATAGAGCAATTCTCCCAGCCAGCTGTCCTTGTCCCCCAGTTCTATAGCTGCATATTCTGTCCCATGTGCTTCATTATAAATATTGACCTGCTGCACCAGTGCCACCAGTTCTTCCCATGTATGTGGCACCGTAAGTCCCATCTCCTGCATGAGCTTCTGGTTACAGTAGGTAACGGCATATGCCTCCACCAGACACGGGATGATATAATTGTGTCCATCCTGATAAGGCAGCACATAATTATCTGCAAACTTTGTCTCCGATGCTTCCAGATATTTTTCCACCGGCAGACAGGCATTCGCATCAAACAGAAAATTTGGATAATTTCCTCCCCAGACGGCAAAAACATCCGGCAATTCATCGCATACCAGTGCAATCTTCAGCTTGTCTTTGATCTGTTCTGTGGAATACGTCTTCAATTCAATGTCATAACCATATTCCTCCGCCAGTTCTTCCCACAAATCTACATAATAGGTTCCCGGTGTATTTTCATCAAAAAAAGCCCAGACCGACAGGGATACCTTTTCTCCGGAATCTGTCTGAACATTCGTAGCTTCTGACGTTTTTGGCTGCACTGCAGTTTTGCATCCGCTGCACAGCAGAACTGTTCCAAGCAAAATTACCAACAGCAGAGCTGTAAGCAGCCTTCCCATGATACCATTTTTCTTTTTTACTATGTATTTTTTCATCCTGTTTCCTTTTTTCTTCTTTACTTTATCCGTGCTCACAATACCATCTTACAAATCCTTTCAAGCAGAAGACGGCATACGAGATCTCATACCGGTGATTGTATCTTTCTGTGCTTTATTTTCACATGAAAGCCCTGCTTCGTCAAGTTCCGATTCTTATTCGAAGCTTCAATGGTAAAAACCCCAGACAACATACATTGCCTGGGGTCCTGTTTCACTTGTTTGCTTCACTTTTTTATAGATAACATCAGATTGTTTTTGCAAAAGCCTCTGCTTCTTCGCTGCCTTTTGCTTCCTGTTCTGCAATCCAGTCTGCATTGTATTTATGATCTTTTACAAATGCGATGATCACAATCACATTGATCAGAGCCAGACATGCATCAATGGCATATGCGTAACGGATGTTTCCACCTGTCATATTCATAACTGCGCCGTTGATGGCAAAGGTCAGTGCTGTAATGATACCCTGGATTGGGAACAGCACCGAATTTACTTTATCAAATCCTTTTCTTCCGAATACAGATGCCGGAAGAGAAGTGGTGAAGTTTGCACTTCCGCCGATACCGATACCGATCATAACGATAGAGATCCAGAAGCCTGCCATCGTATCTGTGAAGTTGAATAATAATGCACATGCATACCAGCATCCAAATACGATCATTGCTTTCTTTGTTCCAAGTTTCTGATCCAGAACACCAATCAGAAAAGATCCGACAACACCTACGATGGCACATGCAGACATAATACTTGCAGCTACGGTAATAGAGAATCCAAATCCGTTTGTAGTACGGTTAATCATCTGTGACATGGTTCCTACGGAGCAGATCTGGAATACACCGGTTACCAGTGCAACAATCCATACCTGATCACATTTTAACAATTTTCCAATTGTCCAGCCGCCATTTTTATCACTGTCTGCCCCATCAGAAGTATCATAAAATTCATCATATACTTCTTTGGATACATGGTCCGGATAATAGCCACGCTCAAACGGAGTATCACGGACAAATAAAATTCCGACAATACCAAGAATGATACATCCGATAGAAATCGGATAACATGCACGGGTTACTCCGAATCTTCCAACCAGGAACAGGATCAGCGGTACATAGATTGCTGTTGCAAGGTTGTGTCCCATAGTTGTATATCCCATAACGATTCCTTTTTTCTTAGGAAACCAGTTTGCAACCAGCACACCGCCGCACAGATAACCTGCTGACATGATGGTTCCGCAAGTAACTGCCATCATAATGGTATAAACAACCGGGTTTGGGGCATTCAGTACACCGATGTATGTGATGCCGGCGATGATGCAGTTAATACCGGACATATATCTGGAACCAATCCTGCGGTTTAAGATACCGATTACGATAAACAGTGCCACACCTATGATTCCGGCTATGGAATTACAAGTGGAGATCGTTCCTGCCATTTTTGCACTTCCCAGCATATGTTCTGCAATTTTTCCTGCAATATTGTTACTTCCGTCGTTGATCATTCCTACATAAAACCAGAACATCAGCATCATGTAAATAATATGGAACCAACCATGTACGCCAAACGCAACCACTGAATTTTGATTGTCTTTTTTCTTCATGTTTCAATTTTCCTCCCAATAATAAATACTTTTTCTGCACGAAAAACCCTAACTCCTTCGTGCTCTTCAAACCTCCTTTATTGTATCGGAAACGCCGTTTAAAAATATAAAGAAAATTTCGTTTTTTATTGACTATATTTGGGAAATATAGATTTTCTTTGTCTTATTACATTTTTCTGTTAAAATACTATGGTGTAAGCGTCAATCATATTGAAAAAATATGACTTTCCATCTATAACTTGAGGTAACTTTATGAAAAAAAAATCACTAAACATACATAAACGAGATAATCAGAGTTTCCGACACCGGCTGCTGCTGTCCATTTTCCGGATCGCCGCTCCGGTCACTGCCATCGTCTGTACCGTTTCCATTGTTATGCTGACTCTGAACTACCGCCAGACCGTCATCAATTCCCAGGCAGCCGCTACGGAAAAAGTCCGCAACGACATAGCACATATTGTCGATAATACACAGATCTTATCCCAGGATATGATCTTCAACAGCGAAATCCAGCAGATTCTTGCCAGCAGTACCGCCGGCGAGCAGTTTCCACAAAATACGGACGTTGCCTACCACATTAACGGTTTTATCGCCAACCGGGATTATATCAACTGTGCGATCCTGACCGGTAACAGCCAGACGTTGTACTCCACAGAAAAAGCATTTACCAATATTTCCGACTATGATACAATTTTTCATTCCACATGGCTCGCACAGTTACAAAACAGCCATAAGCCATATCTGTGGTATGTGGATCCGGATTACACACCTTTATCTGCCTATACTTCCGGCTCAGATTCTGCAGATTTGGCAGTATCGGAATCAGCTTCCTCTCATACCACTCCGGGCGATCAACAACATATTATGATGGCACGTCCCGTATACAGTATATCGGACTACACGACCCTGCTTGGCTACCTTATGCTGTATCTGGATGATACTTTTTTACAAGACCTAATGGGAGAATTTGACTTCGGTCACACGACAAATATCTGGCTGGTAAACAAGAATGGAACCGCCATCCTGCAAAATAATTCTTCTGCTGATTATTCTTATTTATTAGAAGATTTTTCTCCGCAGGAAAAAGGCTCGATTCTGTCCTCTCATGGCAAACGTTTTGTCCTGAACATCCGGCCGGTTACAGAAAACGGATGGTATCTATATACCGCCACTCCATTCCGAGAAGTTTCGGAACCGCTGACAATTTTTGTCCTGCAGGCGATCTTACTGGGCGCAGCCATGGTAGCGATCCTGTTTTTCCTGTCCCGGCGGACAGCCTCCTCCCTGTCAGATCCTATCATCCATCTGGCACATACTATGGATCACTACCGCAGCGATATGAAACCAATGGTCTTTCCCGGTCGGACTCCGGTTTTGGATAAAGATGCTGAGGATGCTTCTGGTTTGACATCTGACACCACAAATACGGTGGCTGTGAATGCTCCGGATCGTTCTTCTGTATCCTTTTCAAATATACAACCAGCGGATCCGGAAGATTTCTCCTTTGAAGGACAGCCGGACGAAATCATTCAGATCTATCGTTCCTACCAGCAAATGGTCAACCGAATGGATACTCTGATCCGGGAAAATTTTGTAAAAAATCTGGAGAAAAAGGATGCGGAACTTGCCCTGCTGCAAAGCCAGATCAATCCACATTTTCTATACAATACTCTCGATTCTATCAACTGGCTGGCCATCGCCAATGACGAAGATGAAATCAGTGAAATGGTCACCGCTCTGTCAGATATGTTCCGGCTCAGCCTGACCAAAAGCCACAGTTCCTACATCCGGGTGGCGCAGGAAATGGAATATGTACGGAGTTACCTAGTATTACAGCAGTTCCGCTACGAAGACTGTCTGAGCGTATCGATTACGATTCCGGATACAGTCGCAGAACTCTACATTCCCCGTTTTACCCTGCAGCCGCTGGTGGAAAATGCCATCAAACACGGTATGATCTCCCCGGATGATCCATTCGCCATTGATCTGGAGATTTTTATCCGGGAACATACACTGCATATCCGGATTGGAAATGACGGCACCCGCATCTCTCTGGAACAGATGAAAAAGTTGCTGGATTTTGATGCTTCCAGACAGGAACTGCTGGATTTTGACCAGAAAAGCTACGGTGTGCAAAATATACAGCGCCGCATACAAATCCTCTGTGGAATTTCCTATGGTCTTTCCTACGAGATACGAAACAACCGTACCTGGTGTGATCTGACGCTTCCGGTTCTTGAACATGATCCATCAGAAAAGACAGAGGATTTGCAATAAAAGAAGCACTCACACGGAGCATTGCTCATTTTCTGAGTTTCCCCTCCTGTGGGTGCTTTTCATGTATATAATCTTTTCAGTTTATTTCTTACTTCCTGCCTTTTTGCGGAATTCCGAAAGGGTTTCCCCTGTATTCCGCTTGAAGATCTGTGAAAAATAAGTGTAGTCGTTGTAACCGACTTCCACGGAAATCTCATACATCTTCATATCTGTATGTAGCAGCAGTTCTTTTGCTTTCTCAATACGCAGATTTGTCATATACTGAAGAATCGTCACTTTCTGCTCTTTCTTGAACACATCGCACAGATAACTTTTATTCACATTGATATGCTCCGCAACGTCCGTCAGGGAAATGTTCTCATTGTAATGTCTGCGGATGTAGTACAGGGCATCCCGCACGATCTTCGTGGGCGACTGCTCGCCTTCCTTCGCCAGTACACCGGGGCGCTGCGCCACATTGACCGGCTGTACGGAAGAAACGACATGTTTCACTTCCTCTTCTCCCACAAGTCCTCTGGCATATCCATCCAGCACCTGATAATAGGCTGCCTGTCCGATTTTTGCCTCCAGACGTTCATACATCCGGTGCAGCATATCACCAAAATCCGTCTTTTTGATAGGTTTTAACAGATAATCACTGACTCCGATCTGCATGGCAGTCTGCGCATAGGAAAAATCACGATACCCGGACAAAATCACAATCTCGCTCTCCGGCAGGATTTCCTTGGCCCTTTTTGCAAATTCCAGACCATCCATCTGAGGCATCCGCACATCGGTAATGATTAGATGCGGACGCAGACCCGGCAATGCATCCAATGCTTTCAGAGAGTCCACAAAGGCTCCCTTGATCACAAATCCAAAATCTTCCTTCTGACAAAGCTTCTGGATTCCCTGTAATACGATTCTTTCATCATCCAGTATCACCATTGAATACATACCGTCACATCCTCGTACAATATCTTATAACCAGTTCTCCCCGTCTATAATCCGGCAAAAAATAACTCGTAGAAATCCTGTAAGTTTTCTGTCAATCAGCCATTCAGATCTTTCAGGTTCTGGAACAGCTCAATATCTGACTGCTGTACACGCATATTTGTCGTCATCGGCTCCTCTCCCGGTCTCGTGACAGTAATCTCAATCACAGTACCTTCCTGTACCCCACCGGTTAAGACATTTCTGAAAAATGCCGCAAATTTCGGATGGTTGCTCACAAACTGATTTTTTGCTTTCATTACTTTCATAGCTGCTGCCGGGTTTATCATACTCTGTTTCCTTCTTTCTTCATTTATTTCAAATCCTATCATTTTCCACTGGAAAAGTCAATTTTCTCAACGTAATATTCCGCCCCGTCCACTTCCATCACCACCATGGTGACAGCACCGCCAAACCGGGGATATCCGCAACTTCCGGGATTCAGCCAGAGCAGGTGTCCCGCTTGTTCCGCAAAATATTTATGAGTATGACCAAATACCGCCACATTCGTTCCTTCCGTCTGTCCGATCAGATGCCGCCATTCATGCGCCATTACGAAAGAAACGCCCTCGATCTGAAATGTCAAAACTTTTGCGATTCCTCTAGCCCAGTCTCCATCATTGTTTCCACGCACCACATACAGATTGCCCAGAAAACGAATCTGATCCAGCAGAGATTCCTTCGTCACATCCCCAGCATGCAGGATACAGTCACAGCCTTTCAGGATTTCCAGTACCTCCGGCCGCAGAAGGTTATGCGTATCTGATATAATTCCAATCCTTTTTGCCATACGATTACGCTCCCAGTTCTTCTCTCATCCTTTATTCCATAATACCAAAAGCCCATAACCATTTTTCTGCCGCTTCATCACGCTTCCCCAGCAGCTGATGGCATGCTTTTGTTGAACTTCCGGTAAAACAGGTATCCTGCCAATGTCGTGATGGAATCCGTCACCGGAAATGTCAGCCAGAACCAGTTCAGTCCGAATCTCGAAAACAGATAAGCCAGTGGAATAAATAAAAATACGGTCCGGATAATCGTCAGGATTGAGCTTGTCGCCGCATGCCCCAGTGCCTGGAAAAATACCGGGAACGTCAGTGAACTTACCAATGGCACAAAGCTGATTCCGATAAACCGGAAAGCCACGACTCCGATCCGGATAACTTCCGGGTCATGTGAAAACACATGAAGCATCTGTCCCGGAATTGTTTCAAATAAGACAACACCGATCATCATCAGGGCGACACCGAATCCAATGGCCACCTTCAGTGTCTTTTTGCAACGCTCATATTTTCCGGCGGCGAAATTGTAACTCACCACCGGTACGATACATGTCTGCATCGCACCAAGCGGAATAAAGAAAAATGCCTGCCATTTATAATACAATCCCAATACCGTAACTGCCTGATCTGAGAAAGTTGCAAGGAGCAGATTCAGCCCAAATATGTAAAACGTATACGCCGACTGCATCAGGATGTTTGGAATACCGAGTTTATAAATCCGTTTGATCTGATGTGGAAATACCACTAACTTCGGTATTTTCCGACATCCCCCTTTCATAACGATCACAGCCGCTGCAATCTGCCCCACCACGGTAGCTGTAGCAGCTCCTGCGATTCCCATTTTCGGCAGACCGCATAATCCGAAGATCAGGAATGGATCCAACACGATATTCACCACTGCACCTACAATTTGTGCGATCATGGGTACCCTCATATTTCCCTCTGCCTGATGCACTTTTGTCCATACGCTCTCTAAAAACAGTCCGATGCTGAGCACGCAAACGATTCTTCCGTAGCTGACTACCATCGCAATGACTTCCTCTGAAGACGTATTCATCCTCGCATATGCCGGCATCAGGAAAAAGCAGACCCCTGCAAAAAGAACCCACATCACAAGTGCCAGCGGTGTACCGATTCCTGCCGTATCATCCGAGCGTTTCTTTTTGCCGATTCCCAGATTATACGCCATCTCGGTGTTAATGCCCACACCGGTTCCAACTGCCAATGCGATCATCAGCAGCTGGATCGGATAAATAATTGAGAGTGCCGTCAGACCACTCTCAGAGTAACGGCCGACAAAGAAACTGTCCACCACATTATATAACGCCTGTATCAGCTGAGCCAGCATCACAGGCGGTGCCATTTTCATTAATATCTTTGCTATTTTTTCTGTCCCAAAAAAATTGCTTTCCACATTATTTCCCCCACATTTCTATTAATGATTACCCCTTTAGCATAATAGTATATTTCTGAGAGAAAATCCAGCACAATTTTACGATGCCAGTTTCCAGATCCAATACACCAGTCCCAGCAGCCAGCTGGTAAAAATACCATACAAAATGACCGGACCACCGATGGAAAAAATCTGACTGCCGATACCAAAGACCTGCCCCTCTTTTTTAAACTCTATCGCCGGTGCTGCCACGCCATTTGCAAATCCCGTGATAGGAACCAGTGCGCCCGCACCACCGAATTTTGCAATCGTAGGATAGATATTCAGCCCGGTAAGGATTACACTGATCAGCACCAGGATCACACTGGTCCATTTCCCGGCGTTCATCTGATCCAGTCCCCGGCTCATGGCAAAATTCATAATGCCCTGGCCGATGCAGCAAATGATGCCGCCCACGAGGAACGCTTTCAGCATATTCAGCGTCAGACTGTAAGACGGCGTCACCTGGCTGACATAAGCATGATAGGCATTTTTCCGTGCCTCTTTTTCTTCCTCGGTTCTGGCATTCTCCTGTCCGGAAATTTCCTGCATCAGTTCCTCCCGGGAAATATTCTTATATTCCGCCTTCGTCTTCTGCCGTTTTTCCTGTCCATTCTTTTGTCCCATCTTCTTTTCCATCCTTTCTGCTCAAACTTTTTCACTCAAGTCGAACGCACGTGTGACTTGCTGCACCTTCGCGGAGCGTTTATCCGGCAACACAGAAAAAATAAACCAGTCCGCCTGCAACCTTTCCAAATGCAAAGAAAGTAATCAGTATCTCAAGACCGGTTTTGATTCCCATTCTGCGAAACAGCACCGGAAATACGTTGAGCACTTCCGCCAGGGCAACGGACAGGCAGCCTGAAAATACACCGGAGGCCAGTCCATACACCCCCAGGAACCATGTTCCAACCGGAAATGGAAGCTCCGGGAAAATAGCCAGCACACAGCCAAAGATTCCTCCGGCAATCAGTCCGTTTTCCAGTGCAGGCACATAGGCCGCCACACTGGTTTTTCCCGCCATACGTGGCACCATGCCAAGACTTGCCACCAGGGCAAAGACTCCAGCTGCCACACCAATGCCACACAACAATCCCAATGCGCCAAGCAGAAGCTGATAAGTGACCATCTTACCGACCTCCTTTCTTTCCGATGCAAACAATCTTATATCACATTCTTTTTCTGCCTTCTTTATTCAGGAATGCATTCACACTTTCTTACTTTTCCCTTTCCGGCTGCTGGTCTCGATATAAGTGGTATCCACATCCTGCTCGTATTTGCGCATTGCCACCTGGATCGGTGTCGGATCATCTGTGATCTTCTTCGTTCCGACATGATTGTAGAAAACCATGATACCGATGGCAAGACCGATACAAAAGCAGATTTCCAGTACTCCCGCTCCGTTGGATACCTGTCCGGTGACTCTTGTATACAGAGCATTAAATACTTTATTGACAGAAACATCCTCGATAAATGTCATGATGGTAAATGCGGAACCGAAAAACAGAATCACGCAGACCAACGCTGTCTTTAAATATTGCACGGATTTTTTCTCCGGATCCGGCACATAACGAATCACAAAATCCGGTTCTCCAATGTTTTCAACCTCCAACATCGGATATTTTTCATGAATTTTCCGGATGACATCTAAGACCGAAAAAACCTGTACCAAGCTGCTTTTCTCATTCCCGGAAAAATAATATACCTGTTCCTGCAACACCTGACGGAGGATCCCCACATCGGTACATTCCACCGATGCGATATCCTGCAGCGTTACACTCCGCTTGTATACAATACAGTTCTGTTCTATTTTCAGATATAAAATCTGTCCTGCCGCACTCATACAGATTCCTTTTCTTCCGAAGTTTCTTCATCCTCTTTAAATACTGCCTGTGCAGATTCTTTCATCTCAGACATATCTGCTTTAATCTCACTGGCAGCATTACGCACTGCTTCACCCGCATGTTTCCAGCTGTCCTTCATCTCATCTGCGGAATACTCTGCCGCAAATTTCACTTCCCTTGCAATATCTCCTCCCTGCGCTTTCATGCATTCACAGGCCTGCTTAACTTTTTCTCTTTTAGATCGAAGTTTTTGCCCCAGATACCCGTTCTCCTGTATAGCTTCGCCTTTTAATCCGCATAAAAAATAAAAAACCGCTCCCGTGATCATTGCGATCACCACTATACAGCAACACTTTTTCATCAATTTACAACACATGCAAATTTCCTCCTTCTTATTTTGCTGTTAGTATGGAGCGATTTTTTATAATTATTCTATTTTTTAATAGATTCTATTTTATTTTTTTTATCTGCCAGTTTTCTGACTATTATTGTAGCAGATACAGTTTTATACTTCCCCTTTCACTTCAGAATTTAAAATTGCACCTGTCCGTTTACAACGCGATAATTTGTGCCATAGTAATTTACAATGCCGGTGAAACCAAAATCTACCATACCGCCGGTTACCTTCCACCAGCTTCCGCCGTACGGAACAAGGCTGTTGTAACCAAAGTTGAGCGCACCACCTTCTACATACCACCAGCCATAAATGCTGTCGTATACAAGACCTGTGTAACCGAAGTTTACGGCTCCGCCTGTTACATACCACCAGCCATAAGTGCTGTCGTATACAAGGCCTGTGTAACCAAAGTTTACGGCTCCGCCTGTTACATACCACCAGCCGTAGTTGCTATCGTATACAAGTCCTGTGTAACCAAAGTCGATGGCACTTCCGTTTACATACCACCAGCCGTAGTTGCTGTCATATACAAGTCCTGTTGCTGCGAAGCTGATCGCACCGTTCTGTACATACCACCAGCCGGATTCGTTCTGTACAAGACCTGTGTAAGAGAAATCTACTTTACCGTCTTTTACATAGAACCAGCCGTTTGCGTTTGCTGCGAGCCCTGTCATCTCTTCGTCTACATCACCATCTGTATAGTAATACCAGTTGCCGTCAGCTGCCGCCTCATTTGCAAGACCCGTGAATTTGTTTACTTTCTCCAGTTCTGCAATGGCTGCGTTCAGATGTGCAGTAGACTCATCAATACTCTCCTGACTGGTTTTTCCTGTCGGAACAGTTGCCAGATCTTCTTTTGCCTCTGCTAATTCAGCTTCCAGATTGCTCCAGGACGCTTCTGTATAATCCTCTTTATTCAGTGCTTCCGCTGCTTTGATCGCTGCCTCCAGTTTGCTTGTATCGCTGACCGGTGTTGCAATATGGATATCATCTGCTGTCACATTGACTTCTACTTTTGTATCTGTATAACCAAGTGCATGGATCGTAAGTACCCATTTTCCGGTTCCATCCGTTCCCTGCGGAAGCTGGCATCTCATGGAATCTGTCAGCCCCAGCTGGATTCCCATAGATTTGTGCATCCAGTTATCTGCTGCAAATTTTGTTCCGTAAGTTGCAAGTGCTGTATCACCGCTTCCATAATAAGTCCACTCTACGGATTGCATTGCGGAACCAAGATCGCCATAGTTCTTTTTCAGATCCACACGCAGGAAATCGCCAAACTTACTGCTGTCCACTACTTCAACACCCATATTTGCAACATCTGCTGTTTTCAGTTCGGTATCTTTTAATCCGGATGCCGTACCTGTCTGTGCCGCACTGAAACTGAATGTACCATCAGCATTCAGAGAAACTTTCTTCAGACCATTTGTATTTTTGTTTACATCTGCAACCGCTGTATAACTCTTCAGATTATTCTCAGAATAACCACCGGACAGTGTCTCTCCGTTTTCTGTTACACTATATGCTGCCTTAAATGCTTCCAGATTTTTTGATTTTACTTTTACCGGAACATATTTGATTCCTTTGATCACATAATGGTCATATGTACTTGTTTTTCCATCGACTGTTAAAGTCGTGATTCCTGTTGCTCTGTCAGATGCTTTTACCAGTGTTTTTCCATTTGATAAAATGGCAGTATTTCCATCCGTCCAGGAAATCGGCTCATAAGTATTTCCATCCGTATCATAGATTACAACATCCTGCTGGAAACTTCCTCTGTGCAGACCATGGTTTGCTGTTGCACGGGTTACGGTATCAAATGCACCCTTGTCATACTCTCCGTTTGTATCCATCACATCGGAAGATGCTGCAGATCCCGCATTCTGTACATCTTCATTCGCATAATACTCAGCGTAAGGAACAGATGCGTAGACATAAGTATATTCAGGTGCTACATAGGTAAATGAGAAATCATTTGCATATCCGGTTGCCTTTACAGAAATTTCAAATTCGTCTCCTGCTTTTGCGTCTTTAAATGGAGCTGCCTCCTCATTCAACGTTCCGTCTTCATTCACAATTTTTACAGAACCTTTTCCGGAGGCATTGTATGCTTTTCCGTTAACAGTTACTGTTTTTATATTTTTAATGTAAGACGTTACTTCATCTGCGGAAGCTCCTTCTACCGCAACCAGACTGTCACTTACATTATCGTATGCGACCACTGCTTTATCTGTTGTCAGTTCAAAACTTGCAGACAGTTCCGCATATTTAGCATTTTTATCTGTAACACGCAACGTATACTGTCCCGGTGCAGCTGAATCCTTATCAAATGTCAGGATTCCATTTTTAACCTCTGCATTTTTTAAACCTTCTACGGTATACTGAGCATCATAATCTTTTGGAAGGCCGGTAATAGTAACTGTTGTCTTTCCTGCATCTGCAGATGCATTTTCAACAGCTATCGTATTTGCAAATTTCACCGGAACATATTGATTCATCGGGATCTCATAAACACCCGCATCGGTATAATAAGTCACTTTGTTGATCGTCTGTCCCATCATAGATACATAATCTGCATAAGAAAGCTTACTTCCGTGAGCCTCCGTCACAAATCCAGTACTCCATGCAAGTTTTGTTTTTTTCCAGATATTTTCTACATGACGCAATCCATAACTGTCACCTTCTTTTGTACTGATTGTGACTCCATAGACGGTGTTGATCGTATCCGGAAGTCCATCCAGATTCAACTGATAATCACCATATTTGGAAGAAGTAGAAAAACTGCCTGTCACATCTGTCAGTGTTGTTGCTTCTGTTCCTTTTACCGTTCCAAAACTGAAAGAACCGTCTTCATTCACCGTCAGCTCTTTATAGTAGGATGGTGCCTCAGATAATACATAGTAGGAATAATTTCCACTTTCAAACAAAGCATCTTTTCCACTATAAGTAGTCGTAGATTCTTTTCCTTTGATGCTGGTTGTAATATCTACTTTACTCTCATCTGTAATCTGTGTATATTTCCCGGTCAAAGCAGCAAGATCACTGACTTTTACCGGAAAAGTAATTCCACTGATATCCGTTCCATCACTGTTTACATGATAAGAACCTGCTGCAAGCGATGCTCTTGTCTTCATTTTTGTTGCAGAAGAAACAGCATCTACATCTGCATCTCCTTCTGCTGCATAAAAATCAGCATATGGAATGTTCATCAGTACATACGCTTCCTGCGCCGCTGATGCTTCCGGGGCACTCTGGATTGCTTCCAGTGCTGCCTCTTTGATGGCCTTTGAAGTACGGGTAGCTCCGGATACCGTAGACCATCCGTTGATAGTATCTTCCGTAGCATCCTTTCCTGTCAGTAATGTCTTGATTCCGTTTTTCTTACTGTAAGCTTTGCTGAAATAACTGCTGTTGTCAGCTTCCACGTAGCCATTTTTCGGTGTGGCTGTAATATCAGAGATTTTTCCATCCTTTACAGATACCGTGACATCCACATCATACTCATTCCACTCATCGTCTGCATCCTCAATCGTTCTGTAAACATGCCTGGTAGCTGTATAGGTTCCATCTGCTGCCACTTTATCAGCAGTTACTGCAAATGCTGCTGTCGGGCAGGTGCTCATTACCATAGCTGCTGCCATGATAGAAGCCCATACTTTTGCTGAAATCTTTTTTCTTTTCATAAAATATAAAATCCTCCTTGCTGTTTTTTATTCTAAAAAAGGCGAAAAAACCGGGTTAGTTCCACTAATTTTTTTTACATGTCGGCAACTTTTTATAATAATATGCAAACATCATTAGTGCTATCTAACGCCGGTTATTTTAGCATCACCTTTTTTTATCGTCAACAAAGATGTTGAAATTTTATACTTATTGACTTTTTTCATCAATAATATTGAGAATCCATCTCAATAAACACATATTTATATCTCAGCCGAACTATAACCTCCGACTGAGATATAATGCTCCATATAATTACACAATGATTCTCTTTCTCAGACTAGAACACAACTTTTCCGTTTACGACATTCCATACACCGTATTCATTTGCCGCTGTGCCGGTATACTCAAAGTCCACTTTTCCGTTGGTCACTTTGAACCAGCCATTCTCGTTTGCTGCAAGTCCCGTATAATCAAAGTCCACTTTTCCATTCGTCACTTTGAACCAGCCATTCTCGTTTGCTGCAAGTCCCGTATAGTCAAAATCTACTTTTCCATTCGTCACTTTGAACCAGCCGTTTTCGTTTGCTGCAAGTCCTGTATAGTCAAAGTCTACTTTTCCGTTCGTTACTTTGAACCAGCCATATTCATTTGCCGCAAGTCCGCTGATCTCGGTTGCAATCTGACCATCTTTATAGTAATACCAGTTTCCATCCTCTGCCGGTGCAAGTCCATCCGGAATAATAACCGGAGTCTCTGCATCCTGTGCCACTGCTTTTGTAACAATGTCCTGATAATTATCACTGACAATTGTGATCGTATATTCGGTTCCAATGGTCGGTGCTTTCTCCAGTGTAAAATTCAGTGCTTCCAGCGTTCCTTCTGCAAATACGGCAGAACCTCTTCCCTGACGATAGCTGATGGTATAAGTCGGATTCTCCAGATCTGCCAGTGTTTTTCCATCTAATGTTACAGATACATCCGTTCCTTTAATGGCTGCTGTCGCAGATATGCTCTCATAAGTAGCTTTTACTTTTGAAATCAGCTCCTCGATCAGCTCTGCTGCCTCCGCTGAAGAAGCAGTTTTATTTGCGATCATTTCCTCAGCTTCACCGACATGCTCTTTCAGATCAGCATTGCTGTCATATCCGTTTGCTGCTTTTGCTTTATCCACCCATTTCTGAAGCTCTGTGATCTGCTCTTTAATGACCGGTGTGGACATGGTTCTTGTGATATCCGGATAGTTGGAACTGCTGATGGTCAGTGTATAAGTCGTTCCGGCTGTCGGTGCTGTCTTCAATGCAACCTTTCCATCTTTGATCTCTGCATTCTCTGCCAGTCCGCCGGATACGGAAATTCTTACGTTTTCCAGATCAGATGGAACACCGCTGATACTCAGTTCTGTGGAATCATCTTCGATGCCATACTGCAGACTGCTGAGATCTCCCTCATAGTATTTTGTCAGTTCCAGACCATTCTCTCCGCAAGGCACTTCGATAATACCGAGGTCTGTGAGCAATGTTACACTCTTTAATGTCTTTCCGTTCATATCACTGAACTGATAGAATGCATCCCCTTTTCCGTGTGCCCGTTTCAATCCCTGACCTTCTTTGATGGACCATGCGATTTCAACGTTTGGTGTCTTTGTTCCAACCCAGGTATTCTCCAAGCAGGTCATACCATAGGATTTACCCTCCGTTGTATTCAGGATTGCACCGTACAGGGTATACGGAACGGTCTCATCCTCACCCACTTTCAGGTTATTGCTTGTTCCAACACCTTCCAGCGTGATCTGATAATCACCATATCCGCCATTGAGATCCAGATCTGTAACAGACAGATATTTATTCGTTACGGCTGCTTCCTGCAACTTGCTAAAACTATATGTACCATCCGTATTTACAGTCAGTGTGCTGTATGCTGCCGGTGTGCTGTCCAAATCTGTCATGTAATAATTGTCATTCTCTGTCAGATTTTTTGCTTTTAATGTTTCATAAGTGCCTTCCGGAACTGCCACTGCCATAGTCACACCCATAATGAATTTGCCATTGTTATAAGTGCCCTTTGCCAGTCCTGTTGTTCCTTTGAATTTATTGGTTGTAGCTGTGGAAACCGCATCCAGACCTTCTTCCACCTGCCATACTGCTTTATCGGTCAGGTCATATGCAGCGTACAGATCTGTATACGGCACATTCATGGTCACATATCTGACCTCTTCATCCTGATCCCCGTCTGCTTCCGGAGCTTCTGCAATCGCCTCTGTAATAGCTTTTTTGAAATAAGAGCTGTTTCCATCGTCATATCCATTTCCAGGTGTTACAGTCACAGACTCAAATTTTCCGTCCTTTACTTCAAAACCAACGCTGATGGAATAGCTCTGCCATTCTCCAACTTCATCATTTTCCGCTACCACAGGATCAGAAGCATCTACATAGGCCTCTTTCGTGTATGTTCCATCTTTCACGGCATTCGCTCCTGTTGCCGCAAATGCACTCACCGGCATAGTTCCGGCTGTCATAGCTACTACCATGGCTCCTGCAAGCATTTTTGTCAGAAATTCCCGTCTCTTTTTCATTGTGATTCTCCTTTCCCATAAGCCATTGCCTAACTTCCTTCATTCCTGTACCTGTCACATCCAGAAACCGTTTTTTCCGTCAGACAAAAAAAGAGACTTCACCTGTATATGCGTCCTGTGCCGCATGCGGGAGAAGTCTCTACCAAGTCCACAGACAGTTTTATCTCCGTCTGAAAACTCAGACTTGACAGCAACTGACCTGTGAATTTCAATGTTCAATTTTGATGGCATTTTTATTAGTTTTTCCTAACGACGGTTACTTTAACATTACAGCGCCCCATTTGTCAACCGCTTTTTTTCCATTTTCTTTTAACTGAAACTTTTTCTCAATTTTCATTCCACTTAAAGCCCGATAAATTTGAACAGCACCAGCAGCACCACTGCCCGCAGCACGGTAAACCAGATTTCATTTCCTTTCAGACTGCGGATACCGGTATGTATATTCCCTTTCGGACAGGTATCGATACACTTCTGACACTGGAAGCAGTCCCCGGAAAGTTCCGGAGCCGTATCCGGTGCCAGTTCAATATCAGACGGGCATTTCATGGTACATGCACGACAGCCTCTGATACACTCGGAACGGTCTCTGCGCAGGGTAAACAGCGGCAGTACCGGAAGTATAGAAAATACCGCTCCCATCGGGCACAGCACACGGCAGAAAAAGCGTTCCTGAAATGCCATACCGACCAGGATCAGCACCAAAAGTACCAGCCCTACGATATAGCCGCCCAGTTTGAAATTACCGGCATGCAACATGGAAAATACATCCCATGGGCTCATGCCCCGCGTCTTGCTGTATACTCCGGTATAACAGCTTACTACCAGAAGCACCAGCACAACATACTTCACTGCCTGCAGATATTTTACCACCGATGCTTTCATCGTCACCGGTTTCTTTTTCCGTTTCTTGCAGATAAACACATAAAATGCGCGCACTGCATCCCCGAGACTTCCGAAAGCACAGGCAAACCCGCAGAAAAATCTGCCGAACACAACCGTAAACAGGAAGAGAGCGATCAATGTAACCACAAAGGATGTCAACTCCAGGTGACTCTTTGCCCCCATCTGGGTAAAAATGTATTTTACACCGTTAAAAGCGGCTGTATAGGCAGACGGAATAAGCAGAAAATACAGTAACTGTATCACTGCCCGCACCCACACATGCACTTTCTTCAGCGTCTTTTTATCCATCTGTTTCATTTATCTGGCACCGCCTTTCGCAAGAGCCTGTGCCGTTGCATTTTTGATTCCGGTGGAGCTGAAAGTCGCACCGCTGATGGTATCCACATCCGCGCTCTGTGCATCCAGAATCTCCGGAATGATATCGTTTGCCATCGTCAGATAGGCACTGTCTTCTTTTTCTGCAGACAGGATATCCACAGCGGCGATCCTGCCATCTGTAATGGTCACTTCCACTGTGATATCACCGCCAAAACCGGTGGCCGTACCCTGATAGGTTCCGTCTGTATAGGAACCGCCTGTCTCCCCGGCCTCTGCTGCAATTTCCGCATTTTTACGGTCTGCCTCGGCTTTGGCCGCGGCATCCGTCTGTTCATGAGCCAGTGTCACTTTACTATATCCGATCAATGCTGCCACAATGACGCATACATTGATCGTCCGTATCCAAAATTTTTTCATTCTGCGCTATCCTCTCTGTCTTTGTTCCGGGCAGACTCAGTCTCTGCCAGGAATTTTTCCCTTGCCTGACGCAATGCTTCATGGCAGGCTTCTTTGATGGATTTTGACGTACAGGTCGCACGGGAAACGGTATCCAGCTCTGTCAGGTTCTGATCCACCTGTGCACCCGCATTTTCTCCACTCATATCTGTCACTGCCATACCGATAATACGGGATACCATACCGGTCATGCCGGAAGTACCGCTCACAGCACGTTTGATGTAAGAATTGTTTCCGCTGTCTCCGTCTCCGGTCACATTATTGATTTCTGCCACCCGGTCGTTTTTGATCACAACGCTTGCGGACAGATGATACGGTTCAAAGTCCTCATCCTCATCTGGCTCACACAGAACCGTTACCGGATAGGTTCCATCTGCATAGTATACGGATTTTTTATCTGTATCAGATCCATCGTTTCCGTTATTGGTATTTCCATTATTATCATTGCCATTGTTTCCGCTATCACCTGCATTTCCATGATCCGGGGTCACCGGCTGGGATGGATTTGCAGCTGATTTTGCAGCATCCAGTGCCGCCTGAATCGCATGGAGGATACCTCTGGAACTGTAGGTCGCTCCTGACACGGTATCTACCCCGGTTGTCTGCTGATTAACCACACGGTTTGCCACTACTTTTGCACGGTCAAAATATGCCGTATCATCCTCATTGGACAGAATCTCCACGGACTGAATGGTCTGATTTTGGATCACAACCGCTACGGTAATGTCACCCAGATATCCTTCGGCTGTTCCATAATAAGTGCCATCCGGATACGGGAAATTGCCGCTGACCATCGGAACTGCCGGGACATCCTCTGCTTTCTGCTCCGGCAATTCAGGCACGATCAGATCCTGCTGTCCGCCCTCACCCGGATTCACGGCAGCCTGTGCCAGTGCATTTCGTACCGCATTGATAATTCCCACGGAACTGTAGGTCGCTCCGGACACCGTGTCTACATTGGTACTCTGGGAAGCCACGATCTTTCCGGTAATGGAAGATGCTTTACTGATATAACTGCTTCCGTCGGAAGTCTCCACAATCTCAACAGACGCAATTTTCCCATCTGTGATCACGACTTTGACCTTGATCGGTCCCGCAAATCCGGTGGCGCTTCCGTAATACACACCGTCTTTGTATGAACCTGCGTCCATGGATGCTGCCAGCGTGGTGGATCCCTGTCCCTGACCCGGATTTTCTGCGGTCTTTCCGCTGTCCTTTTCACCGGTCAGCGCATTTTTGACCGCACTGATGATACCTCTCGAACTGTAAGTCGCTCCGGAGACTACATCCACATCCAGATTCTGTGACTGGATGATCCGGTCAATCACCCCTTTGGCTCGGTTGAAAAATGCCGCGTCATCTGCTTCTACATTTAAAATTGTAATCGCTACGATTTTTTTATCTTTGATTTCAACAGCTACTGTGATCTTTCCTGCAAATCCGGTACCGGTTCCTTCATAGATACCATCCGGCAGATCAAATACCTGACCTTCCAGATTCATCTCCTCTGCGGTAGTATCTTCCACCGTATCGGACTCCGTGGCTTTTGGCGCTGCTTTCTGTATGGCATATACCTTTGGTGTATACGCTGCCACGGATGCTCCTGCGCAGGCAACTACCAGAATGGCAGATAATGCCGGAGCCATTGAACCAAGCTTTACGGATTTTTTTTCTTTCTGCCGGTCATTGTTTTTCACATCTGGCTCTGTCTTTTTATTTTCTTTCTTCATCATCGCTCTCCCGACCTTTCTAAAAAATATGCTGTCACACATTTTTTAATTTCCTCTCACAAAAAAATGCCATCATAATATACATTAGGCTTTTCTAACGCACGTTATGATAGCATTACTTTTTTTCACAAGTCAAATATTTTTTTCTCATTTTCTCAATAAAGCGTCTTCTTGAGAAATAATGTGCAATATCTTTTCTTTTTTCTCAACTGAGCGCATGAAATAAGCCTTGCTTCGTGAAAATCCATAAAAAAAATTTCACGCCTCGTTCTTTTTATGATATTGCAGATTTTTCCACGAATGGCTGTTTTACCCTCTAATGGGCGCTGTCAGCTGCATAAGCCCGTCTGACTGCCGGCAGAATGACTCTGGATACGATGCCGATCAGCAGACCGGTAACAAATCCGGAGATCAGCAGCACCGGAACATAAAAGATCAGTTTCAGATTTTCCACCACAAGGATCGCCACGATCAGCTGTCCGATATTGTGGCAGATTCCGCCAAGTACGCTGACTGCCAGAATGGACAGTTTATCTGTTTTTTTCAGAATAAGCATCACTGCCAGGCTCAACAGACCGCCTGCCAGACTGTACATGATAGAAGCCAGATTTCCAAACATAAATCCACTCAAAAAAATACGCACAACAGAAACCAGAAATGCCTCTTTGCCGCCGATCAGATAAAGTGCCGCCACAATCACCAGGTTTGCCAGGCCAAGCTTCACGCCCGGAATCCCGAAATTGATCGGAATCAGTGTTTCCACATAACTGAACACTAGTGCCAGCGCAATCATCATCGCCAGAAGTGCCACTGTTTTTGCAGATATCTTTTGTTTTTTCATACTTCCTTACCGCCCTATGTTTACTTTGTCTTGATTTCCTGAATATTTGCCGTATTGTTCATATTGATAAAATCATCCATGATGCCATCGGTAATATACAGTTTTCCGTCCTCATCCTCCATAATTGCGTCAAATCCGTCTTCTGCACAATGTTCCTCGCAGTATGCAATGGCATCCTCCGTGCCCAGTACAAACAGAGACGTGGACAGTCCGTCCGCCAGTGTACTGTCAGCACTGACAATGGTGACTGAAATCAATCCGTTATTGGCTGAATATCCGGTCTTCGGATCGATGATATGATGATATTTCACACCGGTTGCCTCATCTATAAAATAGCGCTCATAACCACCGGAAGTGATGATCGCTTTATCTCTGACACTGACGCCTCCCAGATAACCGTTCGTATCATTCGGATCCTGAATACCGACTTTCCATGCAGAACCATCTGGCTTGGAACCCAGCACATGCGCATTGCCCCCCAGATTGATCACGGCACTCTCAATACCATAACGTTTCATGACTTCCATAACTCTTCCGGATGTGTAGCCTTTGGCGATTCCACCCAGATCAATTTCCATCCCTTCCGGAAGGGTAATGGATGATACACCGTTGTCCTCCGTCAGACTGATCCTGCCGGCATTCACCAGTGCAAGTTTTGCAGCCAGATCTTCCTTCGAAGGAACGGCAAAATCACCGGTAGTAAATCCCCAGAGCTGCATCACCGGATAAATACTGATATCAAAAGCACCCTGTGTACTCTGATAAATAGCGAGGGCACGTTTTACCAGATAGTCCGTATCCTCAGACAGTGTACCGCCCCCATTTTGATTGATCTGCGCCACTTCACTATTCGCATCTCCGGTAGACAGCAGTGCATCCAGTCTCTGGATCTCCGCTATCCCGGCTTCCACCGCCTCTTTTGCATTCTCACCGTAAGCAGTCAATGTCATATAAGTATCCATGGCAAATACTTCACTGGTGTACTCCGCATTGCTATTTTTTGTTGTTTTATGATCTGACGCCGCTTCACTCTGTACCGATCCTGTGTCCGCATCGGCCCGGTTTATACCGCAGCCTCCCAGCGGGAAACAGAACAGTGCACCGCACAGCAGCATCATCCAGATTTTTTTCTTCATCTGCGATTATCCTCCGTACTTTCAGATCTTTTATATTCTCCTTACCCACCGCTTAGTACTCTATGCACTTGATGCGGAGAGATGCTTATTCTGTGTTTGAATTAGCACAGGCTAACGTATATTCTATTACATCCACATTTGTTATGCAAGAACTTTTATTGAATATTTTTTATCATCAACTGCATACTGTAACAAAATATTATGCTCTCTCGCGCAATTTCGCAAGCAGTTTTTTCTCCCTTCTGGAAATCTGTACCTGCGTGGTACCCATGATTTTTGCCACCTCGGACTGCGTTTTTTCCTCCACATAACGCAGATAGATCAGCTGTTGCTCTTTCGCTTCCAGTGTATCCAGCAGCTGTTCCAGAAACAGATGGTCGGTACGTTCTTCAATCTCGTTATGCCGGTCACAGATCTGTTCTCCCAATGTGATTTCTTTCCCCTGATTGCCCGGAATCGACCGGTGTAGAGAGTCCACTTCTGTATTTGCTGCCAACGACTGCACAATTTCTTCCTTCCGGATGCCTGTCTTTTCTGAGAGTTCTTCCAGTGTTGGCTCCCGCCCCACCGTATTCTGCCAGTCTGCTTCTGCCTTTCGAACTTTCCACGCAGTCTCCTTCAGAGAACGGCTGACTTTCAACATGCCATCATCCCGCAGATAACGACGGATCTCACCGATGATGAGTGGGATAATGTATTATAGTGGAAATTTTGAAATTTCCTTTATCCAATAGGGTAATTATCTTGAATAAGATATATGAAATTTTACACGCAAGAAGATGTATCCCCTTGCGATGTATTAACTATAGAAATGTATTTTACTGTCGTGTCAAAAGATCATTATACTCAATTTCAACATAATCATTCGATATTTTGATCTTTTTGATATATTCACGTACAGTCTTCTGTCTTTCATTGAAAGACATGAACTCCCAGCTGTCAGCAACACTTTTGAATGCTTTAGCTCTTGCTGTCATATCTTTTGCTCTGGTGTTCTTTAATGTGTACTGTTCTATCTGTGTATTCAGATTTTCCAATTCTTTATTGATCTCACCAATCGTCTCCAGCAGGACACTATTATTGGTATCGGATGCATATAAATTATACAGGGATTTCAGCTTACCTTCAAGAACTGATTTTCTCTGGTTCATAGCTTCAAATCCTTTTTGATTTTGCTGTTCTGATTTTTCTTCGATTACCTCATATTCCTTTGATAATTTCAGCATATCACTGACAACAACTTCTTCAACTTCAGCTGCATCCAATTTTCCGTTCTGGCAATTTGGATTCTTAACCAGGTGTGGTTTACTATGGTCTAATGAGTAACAGTAAATCATCACTCTTCCACCGCTCCATTTTTGATAACGCATCTTTGCCCCACATAATCCACAATATATTAACCCAGTAAGTAAATACTGTGATTTATGAGAAGTTGCTCTCGTTCTTGTTTTTCGCAATTCCTGAACTTCATCAAACAGTTTTTTATCAACTATCGGCTCGTGAAGACCATCAACGATTTCCTTATTATATTTGAGCTTTCCAATGTATGTCACTCTGGATAACATATCGGACACTTGTTTGTCTCCTTTTAAATCGAACATCTTTGCCAGTGCATACGTGGAATAGCCTTCCTTATATAATTCAAAAATCTTTCTGACTGTTTCTGCATCTTTATTTGGCACAAGAACGTCATCACCGTTATTATAGTCATAACCAAATGGTGGTTTCGTCCCTCTCCATTTTCCGGTTTTGATTCTCTCTGTAATTCCCATCTGTGTACGTTCACGAATATTTTCACGTTCATACTGAGCAAATACAGATAAGATACCTACCATTGCTTTTCCATATGGTGTTGTTGTATCAAAGTTCTCATTTAAAGAAATAAATCCAACATCATTTGCTTCAAACACGTCTTCCAGAAGATAAATCGTATCTTTCTGACTTCTGGACAAACGATCAAGTTTAACAACTACAACTGATTCCACTTTGCCCTCTTGAATTTCTTTAATAAGACGTTTCATCTCCGGTCGATTCAGATTGCTTCCTGAATAGCCACCGTCAATATACAGATCATAATTATCAATCTCCTGATAATTACAATACTTTTCAAGCTTCTCTGTCTGAGCACCTACTGAATATCCTTCTTCAAACTGAAAATTTGTAGAAACTCTGATATACAATCCTGTTTTTTTATTATTTGAGGTATTCTTTCCAATTCTTATGTTTCTCACCTCGCTCTTTCCTCCTCTCACGTATACTATACCATCCTTCCAGAAAAATTTCAACTTATTTTATTTGTCTAAGTATGTTATATGAAATTTCTTCTTTCAGCTGCATCGACTTTAATATTATCAACTGCTCCCATCTCTTTATTCATCTGATATAAGATCTGACGAACTACCGGGGAATCCAATTTGAATCTTTCTAAATCTTTATCTTCGATCACATTACCATTTGCATCATATCTTCTTACAATTTTTAATGCCATCGCAATCCCTCCCTTTATAAATCATA